>WNFV01009137.1_pt1 | contig 20832 bp, 21 predicted proteins | sample 5400101 | NCBI WGS metagenome assembly WNFV01 (sample SAMN13153361, study PRJNA577476) | soil metagenome | isolation source: 115 cm soil or saprolite under grassland replicate 1 | place: USA:California | collected 2016-06-15 | reverse complement strand
CGATCTGCTGGCCGGGCTGCGGCCGCCGGTCGTCCTCGGCGGGGACCTGAACGAGGATCCCGGCCGCCGCGCCGCGACCTGGATCGCCGGTCGACTGTGGGACTCGTTCGCCCATGCCGGCGAGGGTGCGGGGGAGACCTTCCCCTGCCTCGACCCGAGCGCGCGGATCGACTACCTGTTCCTCTCGGAGGGGATCACCCCGCTGAAGGCCTGGGTCGGCTCCGGCGACCGGGTCCTGGCCGCCTCGGACCACCGCCCGGTCTTCGCCGACGTCGAGCTCGCGACCCTGGCCTGACGCGGGTCCCCCGAGCCCCGGTGACGCTCAGGAGCCGTCGCCGTCGTTGCCGTCCGATCAGGGCGAGGCTCGCGACCCGCGCGAACGCACGGCGGCCCGCGCCATGCGGGAGCCTGCGACGCCCGGGCTGGCTCTCCTGCTACTCGCGAAGGGCTACCCGTCCGAAGGGCTACCCGTCCGTGGCGTGGTCACGGGCGAAGACCAGGACGCGATCGAGGATCGTCTCGGCGTCGTAGTCGAGCGTGGCCACGTGATAGCTGTTCGGCAAGATCACCAGCTCCTTCTCCGGCGAGCCGATCGAGTCGAGCAGCAGGCGGGCGTTGTCGGGCGGGACCACGTGGTCGTCGGGGGAGTGGAAGACGATCACCGGCAGCCGGACCGACGGCAGCTCCCGGCGGACCAGCTTCTGGAAGGCCGCCATCGACGCCAGCGCCGGCATGGGGATGCGCGGGTACGGCTCCTCGTTCTGTCCCGGCTTCTTGATGTCGTTCCCGACGCCCTTGTACGTCCGCATGAACAGCCGGCCGACCTTGGCGAACGCCAGTCGCTTGTCGCGGATGTGCGGGTTGACGAAGGCGAGCCCGCGCAGCCGGTCGGGGCTCGTTGCGGCGAGGTGAACGCCCACCGACGCCCCGAAGGAGAGGGCGACGACGACCACATCCCGGCAGCGCGCGCGGAGCTCGTCCAGGGCGCGCTCGGCCTCGCCGACCCAGTCCGGCCAGCGGGTCCGGCGGAGGTCCTCGATGCTCGTCCCGTGCCCCGGGTAGCGCGGCCCGATCACGGTCATCCCGTGCGAGGCCAGGTACTCGCCGACCGGACGCATGCTCGTCGGGTTCCCGGTGAACCCGTGCAGGACGAGCGCGCCGAGATCGCCGCCCTCGAAGCGGAACGCCTCGCAGCCGGGGATCACGCGGGCCGGCGCGGCCGCGCGGGCCGAACGGCGGGGAGCGGTCTCGGTCACGCCGTCAGCGCCCGGATCCGGGCGATCAGATGGTCGGGGTCGAACGGCTTGGAGAAGAAGTTCTCCTCGCCCACCATGCCGACCACCTCCGGGGCGACCTCGGGCTTGCCGGTGATGATCACCACCGGGGTGCGCCGGGTCCCCTCCGTGGCCCGCAGCTGGGCCAGCATCCGCTCTCCGCCCACGTCGGGCATCATCAGGTCGAGCACGACCGCGGCCGGCTGGTGCATGTCGAGCAGCAGCAGGCCCTCGAGGCCGTCCGCAGCCTCGACCACCTCGTAGTCGGACAGCTCGAGGGCGATCCGGACCAGCTTGCGCACCGATTCGTCGTCCTCGACGAGGAGCACGACCTTGCGGCCGGCATCGGCCCGCTCGCCCGCTGCGCGCTCGCCCTCGGTCACCGCTCGGCCCGCCGGGTCGGGTTGCGGAACAGCTGGGCGAGCAGGAAGAGCGCGAAGATGCCCGCCGCGCCGACCAGCACGGCCAGCGCGCCCACGAACGACCACTCGAGCACTCCGAACGCCACCATCGGCTTCCGCTCCTCGACGGGCTGGTCTAGTCTATAGAGCCGTCGCCGGCCGGGCCCGGGGGCCGGTTCCGCAGGGTGAGGGGCGAGCGATGTTCTACTGGCTGATGAAGCACATCTTCCTGGGGCCGCTGCTGAAGCTGATCTACCGGCCGAAGGCGCGCGGCCTCGACAACATCCCGACGTCGGGACCGGCCATCCTCGCCTCGAACCACCTGTCGTTCGTCGACAGCCTGTTCATCCCGCTGGTGACGAAGCGCAAGGTCGTGTTCCTCGGGAAGGCCGATTACTTCGACAAGTGGTACACGGCCTGGTTCTTCAAGGCGGCCGGCGTGATCCCCGTGCGGCGCGATGGCGGCTCGTCCAGCGAGGCGGCCCTGCTCGCCGGCATCCGCGCGCTGAACGACGGGGCGGTGGTCGGGATCTACCCGGAGGGCACGCGGAGCCCGGACGGGCGCCTGTACCGGGGCAAGACCGGCGTGGCCCGGATGGCGCTCGAGGCGCAGGTCCCCGTGATCCCGATCGCGGTGTTCGGGACGGTCGAGGTCATGCCGATCGACAGGAAGTTCCCGCGCCTGCGGGGCCCCGTCTCCGTCCACTTCGGCAAGCCCCTGTCCTTCGAGCGCTTCTACGGCCGCCCGTCCGACCGCTTCGTCCTGCGGTCGGTCACCGACGAGATCCTGTACGAGATCATGATGCTCTCGGGCCAGGAGTACGTCGACGAGTACGCCTCGAAGGTGAAGCAGCAGCTCGCGGCGGAGCGCACCGAGGCCCGCGAGCGCGAGCCCGCCACCGCCGGCTAGCCTCCGATCCGGACGGCGCGCCCTCATGGACCGAGCGCGCGCCGCAGGCGACGCGGAACTCGCGGCGGTCCGGGAGTCAGGCGTCGGGTGCGGCCCAGGCGCGTGACCGCTCGACGGCGCGCAGCCAGCCCTCGTGCAGGCGCTCGGCGCCGGCCCGGTCGCCGGGCTCGAACGCGGCGTCCAGCCGCCAGTGCGCCGCAACCTCTTCCCGGCTCGCCCAGACACCCTCGCCCAGGCCGGCCAGGTAGGCGGCGCCGAGGGCGGTCGTCTCCTGGACCACCGGCCGCCGGACGGTGACGCCGAGCAGGTCGGCCTGGAACTGCAGGAGCAGGTCCATCGCCGCGGCGCCGCCGTCGGCGCGCAGCTCGGTGATCGGCGTCGACGCCTCGAGGGTCATCACGTCCACCACGTCGCGGGTCTGGTAGGCCATGGCCTCAACGGCGGCCCGGGCCAGGTGGGCGCGGGTCGTTCCGCGCGTGATCCCGACGATCGTCCCGCGGGCGTAGGGGTCCCACCACGGCGCCCCGAGCCCCGTCAGCGCCGGGACGAAGTACAGGCCGCCGGCGTCCTCGACCGACGCCGCGAGCGGCCCGGACTCCGAGGCCGAGGCGATCACCCCGAGGCCGTCGCGCAACCATTGGATCGCCGCCCCGGTGACGAAGATCGCGCCCTCCAGGGCATACTCGGCGGAGCCGTCGTGGCCGACGGCGATCGTGGTCAGCAGGCCCGACGCGGACCGTGCCGCGTCGGTGCCGGTGTGCATCAGGACGAAGGACCCGGTGCCGTAGGTGTTCTTCGTCGCGCCGGGCTCGAAGCAGGCCTGTCCGAAGAGCGCCGCTTGCTGGTCGCCGGCGATACCGGAGATCGGGACGCGCGCGCCGAGGAATGCCTCGGGGTCCGTCACCCCGAATCGCCCGGAGGACGGGCGGACCTCAGGGAGGACGGCGGCGGGGACGGTGAGGCGCTGCAGCAGCTCGTCGTCCCAGCGCAGGCGGTGGATGTCGTAGAGCATCGTCCGCGAGGCGTTCGTGGCGTCGGTGGCGTGGACCGCGCCGGCCGTCAGCCGGGCCAGCAGGTAGGCGTCGACGGTCCCAAACGCCAGCCTGCCGGCCTCCGCCGCCGCCCGCGCGCCATCGACGTTGTCGAGCAGCCAGGCGAGCTTGGTCCCCGAGAAGTAGGCGTCGATCACCAGGCCGGTGCGCTCCTTCACCCGCGGCTCCCACCCCTCGTCGCGCAGGACGTCGCAGGCCGGGGCGGTCCGGCGGTCCTGCCAGACGATCGCCGGGTGGACCGGGCGGAGGGTGTCGCGCTCCCAGAGCACGGTCGTCTCGCGCTGGTTCGTGATCCCGATCGCCGCGAGCCCGGCGGCCTCGACGCCCGCGGCCTGCAGCGCCTCTCCGGCCGCCTCGAGGAAGGCGGTCCACCAGTCGTCGGGGTCGTGCTCCACCCACCCGGGGCGCGGGAAGCTCTGCGGGAACTCCCGGTATCCCTTCGCCCGGACGGCGCCGTCCTCGGCGACCACGAGCGCCGTCACGCCGGTGGTGCCGGCGTCGACGGCGAGAACGGTCATCAGTGCCCCGAGGGGGGGTCAGGACGCGGCGACGAAGCAATGCGGCCAGGCGCCCGGTCCCTGGCTGTCGAGGACCTTGTCGGCGACGGTGATCTGCTCCTCGCGCGCATACGGGAAGGGGCCCTTGCCGTCGAACTCGCCGCCCCCGTAGCCGAACCACGTCTCCGGCGCGAACTGCAGTCCGCCCCAGTAGCCGTTCCCGGTGTTCGCCCCCCAGTTGCCGCCGGACTCGCAGGCGGCGATGGCGTCCCAGTCGGCCTCGCCCTCGAAGTTCTGCTTCTCTTTCGCTTCTTCGATGGCCCGCTGCCGCTCCGCCTCCCGGCGGGCCGCCTCCTCGATGGCGCGCTTCTCCGCCCGCACCTCGGCCAGTCCCTTCTCGGCGGCGCGGAGGGTGTCCTCGGCCTCCTCGAGGCGCTGCTCGATCTCGGCGCGGAGGTCCGCCAAGCGCGTCTGCTCGGCGCGCAGGGCCTTGCGTTGAGCGGTCAGGATCTGGCCGTTCGCCCGGACCTCGTCCTCCTTCGTCAGCACGAGGTCGATCGCATCGGCGTCCGAGCCGAAGGCCGCCTCGGTGAAAGCCTGGGCGGAGGCCAGCTCGGAGGGGTTCGTCGCGGCGAGGATGACCTCGAGCGCCGTCGCCGGCCCGAGCTTGTAGGCGGCGCGCGCGCGCCCGGCCAGGATCTGCCGGGCGTTCGCAAGCTCCGCCTTCAGCACCAGCCGTCGCTGGTAGACCGCGAGCAGGGCCTCGGTGGCGCGGGCCTCGCGGCGCTCCGCGCGCGCGTACTCGTTCTGCAGGCGGTCGAGGTCGGCGAGGACGTCGGAGACGGCGACGCGAGCCTCGGCCTGGGCCCGCTCGGCGTTGCGCACGCGATCGTCGATGTCGCCGGCGCCGGCCGTGGCCGCGCTTCCGAGCACCGTGAGCAGCACGGCGCCCAGGATGATCTTCCGTATCACGGGACCCCCCGATCCGGCGCGGAAATCCCGCCGCACCGAACCCTCGACGTCTACGCGAGGTTCGCTTCGACGAGCTTCGCCTCGGACCCTTCCCCGGTCCCCTGGTCTGTGGGCACGGACCGGGAGTCTACAATGCCGGGCGGCACGGGTGGTAGCTTGCAGGCTCCCGACGAATCGGTCGATCAACCCCCTACGGACGAAAGGCGTCTTCCTGGCAAGGATCGGGATCCTCACCGGCGGCGGCGACTGCCCCGGCCTGAACGCCGTGATCCGGGCGGCGGTGCGCAAGGGGGTCGAGGTGCACGGCCACGCCATCATCGGCTTCAAGAACGGCTGGCGCGGGGTGCTCGACGGCGCCGTCATGTAGCTGACCCCGCAGAGCGCCCGGGGGATCCTGCACCGCGGCGGGACGATCCTCGGAACCTCCCGCACCAACCCGTTCAGCGTCGACGGCGGCCTCGACGTGGTCAAGGAGAACCTGGCCGCCTACAACATCGACGGCCTGATCGTCGCCGGCGGCGAGGGCACGCTGGCCTGCTCGGCGCGGATGGTCCGCGAGGGCGTGAACGTCATCGGCGTCCCGAAGACGATCGACAACGACCTGGCGGCAACGGACTTCACCTTCGGGTTCGACACGGCCGTCCAGATCGCGACCGACGCCATCGACCGCCTGCACTCGACGGCCGAGAGCCATGCCCGCGTGATGATGCTCGAGGTGATGGGGCGCAACGCCGGTTGGATCGGCCTGTACTCCGGGCTCGCCGGAGGCGCCGACGTGATCCTGATCCCGGAGCACCCGTTCGACATCAACGAGGTCTGCCGCCATCTGCGGCACCGCCATGCCGTCGGGCACCTGTTCTCGATCGTGGTCGTGGCGGAAGGGGCCGTCCCGGCGCCGGGAACGATGGAGCTGCCTCCCTACCAAGCGGACGAGTTCGGCCGGCCGCGCCTCGGCGGCATCTCGAACGTCATCGCCGAGGAGATCCAGAAGCGCACCGGGTTCGACACGAGGGTGACGATCCTCGGGCACGTGCAGCGCGGCGGGACGCCGACCGCGTTCGATCGAGTGCTGGCCACGCGCTTCGGCGTGGCGGCGATCGACCTGGCCTCCGCGGAGGAGTGGGGGAGGATGGTCGCGTTGCGCGGGACCGAGATCGTGTCGGTGCCCCTCGACGACGCCGTCGCCGAGCTGAAGGTGGTCCCGGAGGAGCTCTACCGAGTGGCCGAGGTCTTCTTCGGGTGACCGTCTCCGGGTGACCGTCTGCGGGTGATCAGGACAGCCGGCGGACGGCGTCCTCGTAGACCGGGGTTCCGCGCAGGGTCGCCAGGTCCGGATCCGTCCGCAGCGACTCGAGGTCGTCGTAGCCGGCGCGGACGGCCTCGCCGAGCCACACCGCGCCCTGGTCGCGCCGGCCGGCCCGCGTCCACGTCCGGGCGATGTCGTAGGCCAGGAACGGGTCCGGGATCCGCTTGAAGATCGCTTCGCCGGTCGTCGCCGCGGCCTCGAACCGGCCGCCGTCCAGCTGGGCGCGCATGGCCCGGACCGCCACCTGCGCCGCCTCGCCCCGGGCGCGCCGCGACCGCGCTCGGGCCAGGGCCTCCAGCGCGGTCGACGCCGAGCCGTCGGCGTCGCCGGCCGCGAGCGCTCGGCCGGCCTCGTCGATCCGCGGCATGAGCGTGCGGTCGCCGGGGGGGAGGCGTTCGCCGGCGAGCGCCTGCGCGTTCTCGAACAGGAAGAACAGGGCCAGGACGGCGGCGAAGACCAGGCCGACCGAGAAGGCCCAGACCGCCGCGGCCACGGCCACGACGATCCCCACGTAGCGGGTCGGGCGCTCGCCGCGGCCCTTCGTGACGATGTCGAGGACCGAGACCAGCACGCGCCCGCCGTCGAGGGGGAGCAGCGGGATCAGGTTGAGGAGGCTCCAGCCGATGTTCACCCACAGCAGATCGGACAGCACGGTCCGAGCCAGCTCGCCGTGCACGGGCCGGATGGCGACGACGAACGCCAGCACGAGACCGCCGAGCGCCAGCCCGGACCCCGGCCCTGCCAGGGTGATCAGGAGCGAGCGTCCGGGCGGGATCGGCTCGGGCGAACGCGTGGACGTGGCGCCGCCCATCCCGTGCAGCACGATCTGCGGCCGGTAGCCGAAGGCCCTGAAGGTGAGGGCGTGGCCCATCTCGTGCAGCAGGATCGACACGAGCACGACCGCCACCCATGCCGCGACGAACGCCGGCTCCGGGCGCGCGGTCAGCCCGAGCAGGGCGACGATGAAGAAGAAGGTCGGGTCGAACCGGATCGGGATCCCGGCGATCCTGAGGTGTGCGCGGTCAGCCACCACGGCGGCGGGCCATCGCGGCACGGTGGAGGGGAAGGAGCGTGTCGAGCACCTGCCGGTTGGCCGGCGTCTCGATGCCGGCCTCCTTCCCGAACCGGGTGACCGCGCCGTTGATCGCCTCGACCTCGAGCGGGCGGCCGCGTTCGACGTCACGGCACATCGAGGACTTCAGGCCGAGGTTCAGCACCTGCGTGGCGTAGTGGGTCATCGTCGCGACCGTGTCGTCCGGGAGCGCCACGCCGGTGGCGCGCGCCACGTGGAAGGCCTCGTTCCAGCACCCCGTGATCAGGTCGTTCAGCTCCGGGTCGCGCAGCACCTCGCCGATCGGGCACCGGCAGTATGCCGTCACGCCGCCGACGCCGCAGATGCCGAGCAGCTTCCACCACAGGGCCGTCGGCATGTCGGCGCTCGCCTCGCAGGGGACGCCCGCGTCCGCGATGGCGGCCGCGAGGTCTCGTGTCCGGCCCGACGGCTCGCCCTCGATGGGGCCGATGGTCAGGTTGGTCTGCGGGCCGCGCTGACGGATCAGGCCGGGCTCCTCGACCCAGGCCTCGACCCGGGCCACTCCGGCCAGGACGTCGGCGCGCGGGAAGCGGTCGGCCAGGAACGCTTCGTTCTCCACGCCGTTCTGCAGCGACAGGACCAGCGTTCGCCGTCCCACGGCGCCCGCCACGGCCCCGGCACCCGGCTCGTTGTCGTAGGTCTTCACGCAGAACAGGACCAGGTCGGCGATCCCGGCGTTGGCCCCGGCCTCGACGGCGTTCACCGAGGCGAACGCCAGGTCTCCGAGGTCCGAGGACAGGGTGAGCCCGCGCTCCTGCAACGCGTCGAGGGTCCGGCCGCGAGCCATGAACCAGACATCGTTGCCGGCGGCGAGCAACCGCGCGCCGTAGTAGCCGCCCACCCCGCCGGTTCCCCCGACGAGGATCTTCAAGCGGCGTCCTTCACGGCTTCCTCGTGCGGCTGCCGTCGCGCCTCGAGCCACCCCGTTCCCCGCTCCGTCAGGATCACCCCGGCCAGGACCAGGGCGCCGCCGAACGCCGCGAATGCCGTCAGCCGCTCGCCGAGGACGATCGCGGCCCAGGCGAGCGAGCTGACCGGGACGAGGTAGACGTACGCGGCGACGGTCGACGCCTCCATCCGGCGAAGGGCCGCGTTCCAGATCAGGTACGCGTACACGGTGCAGCCGAAGGCGAGGAACGCGAGCCAGGCCCAGTCGCCGCCGGTCAGCCGGGGAAGGTCGGCGAGCGTGGCGGGCGCTCCGAACGGCAGGAGCAGCACCGAGCCGATCGTCACGGCCTGCGCCGTGACGGGAATCGCGCCGTAGCGCGACGCCATCGGCTTCGCGATCACGGTGTGGATCGCCCAGCACACCGGAGCGAGCACGGCGATCAGCGCCCCGCCGAGGTTTCGCAATTCCAGGCGCGTGCCGGGCGTCCCGTAGAGGGTCAGCAGCACCACCCCCGCCAGCGCGAGCCCGATGCCGGCCCGCTTCACGGCGCCGATCCGCTCCCGCAGGATCCGGGCCGACAGCAGGGCGACCATCACGGGCATCGAGGCCACGATCAGGCTGGCCACGCCGGCAGAGACGAAGCGCTCGCCGGTGTTCAGCGCCAGGTGGTAGCCGGCCGTGCCGGTGACGGCGAGGACCAGGAGGCGGCCGCGGTCGCGGCGATCGATCCGGGCCCGCGCCGGCGGCCAGATCGCCAGCAGGAGTCCGTAGGTGGCGCCGGTCAGCAGGAAGCGGAGCGTGGTCACCGTGACCGGCGAGACGGTGCCGACCAGGTCCTTGATCGCGACGAACGCGCCGCCCCACAGGAGGGCGACGGAGACGAGCTGCAGGTGGACGAACGAGCGCCGCATGTGCTTGCCTCCCATCATGGCAGTGGACCTCAGATCCGACACCGTGACGAAGCCCACACCGGCCATGCGCAAGGCCATGGCTGCCGCAGAGGTCGGCGACGACTGGTACGGCGACGACCCGACGGTCAACCGGCTGCAGGAGCGCGCCGCCGAGGTCACCGGGAAGGAGGCGGCGCTCTACGTCGCCACCGGGACGATGGCCAACCGCATCGCCCACCATGTGTGGGCGCGCGCGGGACACTTCGTGGCGTGCGAGCAGTTCAGCCACGTGAACTCGATGGAGCTGCACTCGGCCGCGGTGCTCTCGGGTATCGCGTACCGGCCCATCCCGTCGGAACGCGGCCTGCTCACTGAGGAGGCCGTGGCCGAGGCCCTGGCCCCCGACCCGCTCGGCGTTCGGGTGGTCGACCTGCTGTCGCTCGAGAACACGCACCAGATCGGCGGCGGGACGGTGATGCCGATCGAAGACGCGCGAGGGATCAGGAAGGTCGCCACGGACGCCGGGGTGCCGGTCCATCTCGACGGCGCGCGGATCTTCAACGCGAGCGTGGCGAGCGGCGCGCCGGTGGCGGACCACGCGGCCGAGGCCGACTCGCTGATGTTCTGCCTGTCGAAGGGGCTCGGCGCGCCGATCGGATCGATCGTGTGCGGCGACGCGGAGTTCATCGCCGCGGCACGGCGGACCAGGATCCTGTTCGGCGGGGCGTGGCGGCAGGCGGGGATCATGGCCGCCGCCGGCCTGGTCGCCCTGGAGGAGAGCCCGCGGCGCCTGCACGAGGACCACGAGCGCGCGAAGCGCCTGGCCGAGGGCATCGCCGAGGCGACGCCCGGCGCCGTCGACCCGTCGCTCGTCGAGACGAACATCGTCTTCGCCGACCCGGCGGTGGCCGGGTGGTCGGCGGTGGACGCCGTGGGCGCGTTGCGGGGGGAGGGCGTCGGCTGCAACCCGCTGTTCGGCCGGATCCGCTTCGTCACGCACTGCGACGTCGACGACGCCGGCATCGCCGAGGCGACCGCCGCCTGGCAACGGCTGTTCGCGTAGATCGCGACGGTGGAGGGGACCGCGGAGCGCCGGGCCGCCCGCCTGGTCCCGATCCTGACGGCCGGGGTGGTCTGCGGGGTCCTGGAGGTCGTGCTGGCCACGTCGTTCGCGGCCGTCATCTTCGCCGGATCGCTCGGCATCCATCTCCCGGCCGCGATCGGGCTCTCGCTGGCGGGGGCCGTCGCGCTCCTCGTGTCCGTGGCACTGCTGTCCTCGGTCCCCGGGGCGATCGGCATCCCGCAGGACATCCCCGCCGCCGTGCTGGCGGTCGTCGCCGCCGGGATCGTGTCGACCCACCCGACGGCGGACGAGCGCACGTTCCTGACGGTCGTCCTCGCGGTGGGGCTCTCGGCGTTCGCCTCGGGCCTGGTGTTCGTCGCGCTGGGGACGTTCCGACTCGGCAATCTCGTGCGGTTCGTGCCGTACCCCGTGGTCGGCGGCTTCCTGGCCGGGACCGGGTGGTTGCTGGCCAAGGGCGCCATGGGCGTGCTGGCCGGCCGCTCCTTGACGCTCGAGACCGTCACCGACTTTTGGCCATTCGACCGTCGGCGAGGTGGAGGCGAGTGGATGGCTGCTCGGTCCGTTCCCCGCCGCCGGGCTCTGGCGGCCGGTGCTGGTGAACGCCCTCGCCGGCGCGGACTGGGGCGCCGTGGCCGGGCGCGCCGCGGACCTCGCCACCGTGGTGTTCGTCTCCACGCTGTCGTTGCTGCTGAACGCGAGCTCGATCGAGCTGGTCACGAACCGCGACGTCGACCTCGACCGCGAGCTCCGAGCGGCGGGCGTGGGGAACCTCGTCGCCGGCGCCGGCGGCGGCATCGGCGGCTTCCACGCGCTGAGCCTGACCACGCTCACGCATCGGTCGAGCGCCGCCAGCCGATGGACCGGGATGGTGGCGGCCGCCGTCGTGACCGGGACGCTGCTGTTCGGAGCGGCGCTGCTGGGCTTCGTGCCGCGCCTCGTGATGGGCGGCGTAGTGATGTTCCTCGGCCTCGGCTTCCTCTTCGAGTGGGTGGTCGACGCCCGGAGGAAGCTGCCGCTCCCGGAATACCTGATCGTGCTGTTCATCCTGTTCGTGATCGCCGCCACCGGGTTCATGCAGGGCGTGGCGTTGGGCCTCGTGATCGCGCTCGTACTGTTCGCCGTGGCGTACAGCCGGACGCAGCAGATTCGCGACTCGGTGTCCGGCGCCGTGTTCCACAGCAACGTGGATCGCGGCCCGCACGAGCGCCAGGTGCTCGCCCGGGCGGGCGCGCACATCCACCTCCTTCACCTGCAGGGGTTCCTGTTCTTCGGTACGGCGAACGAGGTGCTGCAGCGGATCCGGGAGCGGGCGGACGCACCGGAGCCGGCCCGCCTGGAGTTCCTGATCCTCGACTTCGAGCGTGTGACCGGCGTGGACGCTTCGGCGGTGCTGGCGTTCGAGCGGGCGGCGAGGATGGCAGCGCAGCGAGGGTTCGTCGTCATCTTCTCCGAGGTTCCGCCGCCCGTTCAGCGGCTGCTGGAGCACGCCGGCCTGACCGGGGGGGACGTGGTTCGCTACGCGGAGGACGCCGACCGAGCGGTCGAATGGTGTGAGGAGCGCATCCTGGAGCGGGCCGGGGTCGGCCCCGCGGCGGACGAGATGCCGCTGGCGGATCGCATCCGCGCCCGCGCCACCGACGAGGGGGTGGACCCCGCCCGGATCGTTCGCCATCTGGAACGGATGGAGCTCGAAGGCGGCCAGGTCCTGATCCGCCAGGGCGACACGGATCAGGACGCCTATTTCCTGGAGCGCGGGCGGCTGACCGTCCTGCTCCGGCGCGAGGACGGCGAGGAGATGCGCCTGCGCACGCTCAGGCCGGGAACGGTGGTCGGCGAGCTGGCCGTGTACCTGGGCGGGGAGCGCACGGCGAGCGTGGTCGCCGACGGCCGGGCCGTCGTCTACCGGCTGGGCGTGGAGGCCCGGCGACGGATGGCCGAGCAGGACCCCGCCGCCGCGGCAGCCCTGCACGCCATCCTGGCAACGATCCTCGCCGAGCGCCTCCGCGCGACGATCGACACGGTCGAGGCGCTGATGGACTGAGGCCGGGGATCAGGCCTCGTCGGGGCGCGCCGGAGCCAGCTCCGCGGCGAGCATCCCGGCGAGGATCAGGGCGGCGCCGGCCCACTGCCAGCCGGCGAAGCGCTCGTCGAGCAGGAGGAACCCGAACAGCGCGGCGAACGGCGTCTCCATCACCAGGATCAACGCGGTTCGGCTTGGCGAGATGAAGCGCTGGGCCACGGCCTGGACGACGAAGGCCAGGGCGGAGGCGAGCACCGCGGTGATCCCGAGCGCGGCCCAGACCGCCGCCGTGCGCGGCGCGACGGGGTCCTCGATCGCCAGGCTGAGCGCGGTGGCGAGGATCCCACACACCCACAGCTGAGCGGCGGCCAGCCGGCCAGCCCGCCGGACGGCAGCCCGGGCGCGTAGCGGCCGAGGACGACGAACTGGAGGGCGAAGGCGACCGCGCAGGCGACGACGAGGGCGTCGCCGTAGCGGACGGCGATCGCGCCTCCCGAGAACGACAGCAGCGCGAGGCCGGCGACCGCGATGAGCGCGCCGGCCGCGACCCCCGCGGACGGGCGGCGGCGCAGCACGGCCGCGGCCAGCAGGGGGGTGAAGGCGGCCAGGAACCGGAGCGCGAGGAACTCGAGGGGCGGCACATCCCCGACCGCCTCCTTCACCGCGGGGAACGTCGCGCCCCACACGGCGGCGATGCCGAGCAGCCCCACCTCGAGCGCGTGGCGGCGCACCGGGGAGATCGGCAGCAGGGCGTCTCGACCGGTGCTCACCCGGTCCGCCGGGCCGACTCCGGCGCGAGGGCGCGGAGGCGCGCGACGTCGTCCCGGTGGTCGTCGGGCGAGCCGGACGTCTCGATGACCACGGAGCGCTCGGCCAGCGCCGGCTGCGCCAGGATCGCCCGGAAGCCGGCCTCGCCGATGAAGCCGGTCCCGACCCGGGCGTGGCGGTCGCGTCGCGAGCCGCGCTCGAACGCCGCGTCGTTCGCGTGGACCAGCCGCAGCCGTGACGCGAGCCCAAGATCGTCGAGCTCGGCGAAGGCCGCGCCGACGCCGTCGGGCTCGTCGAGGCCGTAGCCGGCGGCGAACAGGTGGCAGGTGTCGATGCAGAGCGCGACCCGGCCGCCCTCGCCGATCGCGTCGAAGAGCTCCGCCGCCTCGGGCAGCGTGGACGCGACGGTCCCCGCCCCGCCGGCGGTCAGTTCGACCAGCACCTCGGTCGCGCGCGCCCCGGCGGCGATCTCCCGGATCACCCGCGCGGCCCGGCGCAGCGCGGCGGGTCGCTCGGTCGGCCCGCCGGCGCCGCCGTGGAGCACGAGCCCTCCGGCGCCGACCGCCTCCGCCACCGCCAGGTCGGCGCGCGCCGAGGCCACGCTCTTCGAGAGGAACGCGGGGTTCGGCGAGGCGACGTTCACCAGGTAGGCGGCGTGGACGAAGAGCGCGACGTCGGCCTCGGCCAGGCGCGCCCGGGTCGTGGCCGCCTCCTCGGGGGTCACCGCGCGCGCAGCCCAGGCGCGGGGGTTCGAGACGAAGATCTGGACGGCGTCCGCGTCGGCGCCCCGGGCCGCATCGACGGCGCCGGAGGTCCGCCCCCCCGTCGCGAGGTGCGCGCCGATACGCACCCGTCAGGCGACGTAGATCGTCACGCGGTCGCCCTGCTCGACCTGGGTACCGGGCTCCGGGACCTGGCTGACCACGGAGCCGCCGAGCGAGCCGGGGACCTGCACGGTGCGCACCTCGAGCCCCATGTCCTCCAGCTGGGAACGCGCCTGCGCCTCGCTCTTCCCGACCACGTTCGGCATCGGGAACACCCGCGGACCCTTCGAGACGACGATCGTCACGGTCTCGCCCTCTCGCACGTTGGTCCCGCCGTCGGGGCTCTGCGAGATGACCCGCCCCTGCTCGACGGCGCCGCTGAACGCCTCTCGCTCGGTGAACTCGAGGTTCGCCGAGGACAGCAGGGCGACGGCGCTCTCGCGCGTCTCGCCGACCACCGAGGGGACGTCGACGAAGGGCCGCCCGCGGCTGACCGTGATGGTCACCGTCCTGCCGCGCTCGTAGGAGCTCCCCGCGCCGGGATCCTGGTCGATCACCGTGCCCGGCGCGGCGGTCTCGTCGAAGGCGCGCTCCACCTTGACGACGAAGCCCGCCTCGCGCAAGAGCCGTACCGCCGTCTCGCGGTCGCGGCCCTCGACCGGGGGAACCTGACGCAGGTCGGGCCCCAGCGAGCGGACCAGCGAGATGGTCGAGCCGCGTTCGATGCGCGCGCCGGCCGCGGGATCCTGGCTGATGATCTGCCCGTCGGGCACGCTCGAGGAATGGACCTCCCGGGTCACCTCCACCTGCAGCCCGGCGTCCTCGGCGGCGCGGGCGGCGGCCGGAACGCCGAGCCCGACCAGGCGCGGGACCTCGACGCGGTGCGGGACCGCGAACGTCCACGTGGCCCACATCCCCAGGATCACGACGGCGACGATCGCCACACGCCACAGTGCGCGGCGCAGCGCCCGCCGGCGTTTGGTGCGCTTCGAGAGGGTGCGCGGGATCGTCACGGTCGGCGCGCGGTCCTCGGGGACGATGTCCGAGGCCGGCATGTCGCCGACCACCTCCCCGACCGGCCGCGCGGGGGGGAGGCTCGTCGCCGCGCGCACCAGGTCCTTGCGCATCCGCGAGGCCGACGGCGGCCGCTTCTCGCGGTCCTTCTCGGTCGCCTGCAGCACGATCCGGTCGATCGCGGGCGTGATGCCGGCGACGAGCTTCGACGGCGCCGGCACGCGCGACGAGAGGTGCTTGTAGGCGATCGCCAGCGACGTCTCGCCGGTGAACGGGACGTGCCCGGTCAGCAGCTCGAACAGGACGATGCCCACCGCGTAGAGGTCGGTGCGCGGGTCCGACGGCTCGCCCTGGACCTGCTCGGGCGCGAGGTACTGCACGGTCCCGGTGACCGTCCCCGGGGCGTGGGTGGTGGTGCTCTCGGCGAGCGCGCGGGCCAGGCCGACCTGGAGCACCACCTCGGCCGCCTGGCCGGGAGCGAGGCGGCCCTGCCGCGAGAGGATCTGGCGCAGGCTGTGGCCGCGGATGAACTCCATGACCATGAAGTACGTGCCGTCGGTCGCGCCCCAGTCGTGGACGGCCACGATGTTCGGGTGATTGAGCATTGCGGCCGCGCGGGCCTCGCGCCGGAACCGGTCGATGAACCCGTCGTCCGACGCCAGGTTGGAGTGCAGGACCTTCAGCGCCACCTCGCGGTCGAGCACGGCGTCGTGGGCACGGTAGACCTCGCCCATGCCGCCGGATGCGACGCGGGCGATGACCTGGTAGCGGCCGTCGACGGTGGTCTCGATCACGTGCTCATCCTGGGGGGAGGCGGCCCGAGCCATCATTGTAGGGTTGGCCTGGTCGGGAGGCGGGAACGTGCGCGAATCGGTGGAGGCACCGAGGGAGCCGGTCGAGCGCACCCCGCCGTCGTCCTGGGTCGAACCGGCGGCCGACGAGGGGACGCTGAAGCGCGCGTTCGTCGACGTCGAGCGCGCGGTCGAGGTCGGGAACGCCGACCTGCGGGCGCTCGGCTTCTGGGAGCTCGTCGGCCGGGCCAAGCGCGACCCGATGCGCGCCGGGGTGCTGGCGGAGATGATCGGCCGGATCGACCGAAGGGAGTTCGAGGCGCGGGCGCGTCCTCGGTTCCCGGTCTGGCTCGGCACCCTCGCGCTCTCCGCCGGGCTGCTGGCGAGCGCGGCGTTGGTGGTGCTCTCGGCCTGGCTGGTCTACCGCGACCCTCCGCTCCCGACGCTCGCCGGAGTGCTGCTCGTGGCCGCGGCGGTCGGGCTGTCGGTGACCGCGCACGACCTCGGCCACTGGCTGGGCGGCCGCTTGGTCGGGATCCGCTTCCTCGGCTACTTCCTCGACGGGCCGTTTCGCATCCAGCCGGGTCTGAAGACCGACTACGCGTCGTACCTGCGCGCCACGGCGGGGCAGCGGGCGTGGATGCACGCGTCCGGGGCGCTGGCCTCGAAGCTCGCGCCGTTCGCAGTGTTCGCGGCCGCCTACGTTCCACACGCGCTGAACGACTGGTCGCTCTACCCACCGTGGTCGCTGTGGGCAGTGCTCGTTGTGGGCGCGATCCAGGTCCTCACCGACGTCCTCTGGTCGCGGAAGAGGTCCGACTGGAAGAAGGTCGCCCGCGAGTGCCGCGCCGCCCGCGACCTCGCGGCCCGGCAGTAGGCGGCGGGTCCGTGGAGCAGCTCAACCCCATGCTGCGGAACTGGGCGTCCGAGCTCGACCCGCTGACGCGCGCGCAGGCGGAGATGCTCAGCCGGTTGCGGATCCTCGCCGGGCCCGTGGCGCTGATGCCGGACGCGCACCTCGGCAAGGGCGCGACGGTCGGCGCGGTGATCCCGACCGAGGGCGCGATCATGCCCTCCGCGGTCGGCGTGGACATCGGCTGCGGGATGATCGCGGTCGAGACCGATCGCACCCTCGCGCAGCTTCCCGACGATCTCGAGCCGCTGCTGCGGGGGTTCGCCGCGGGCATCCCGGCCGGGCTCGGCCGCTGGCACGAGCACGCCGGCGACGCCGCCCGGGCCTGGCTCGCGGCCCACCCGCACGTCGGCCTGACGCCGGAACAGGAGGCGAGGGCGCTCGTCCAGTTCGGGACGCTCGGCTCCGGCAACCACTTCGTCGAGGTCGCCGCCGACGAGCGCGGCGTGGTCTGGCTCGTGATGCACTCCGGCTCGCGCGGGGTCGGGAACCAGCTGGCGACGAAGCACATGGCGCTCGCCCGGAGGCAGGAGCAGGGGCTGGAGGACCCGGACCTCGGGTACTTCGAGCAGGGGCAGCCGCGGTTCGAAGCCTACGTGCGGGACATGCTGTGGGCGCAGGACTACGCGTCCGCGAACCGCCGCGCCCTGATGGCGGCGGCGATCGCCGAGCTCAAGCGGCGGACTGCCGGGCGCGACGTGCGCTGGATCAACTGCCACCACAACTACGCGGCCCGCGAGGTGCACGGTGGGCGCGAGCTGTGGATCACGCGCAAGGGCGCCATCCGCGCCGGCGTCGGGGACTGGGGCGTGGTCCCCGGGAGCATGGGCGCGAAGTCGTTCATCGTGCGTGGCCTGGGAAGCCCGCTCTCCTACGAGAGCAGCGCGCACGGCGCGGGGCGGCGGATGAGCCGCGGGCAGGCCCGGCGTGAGGTGTCGGTGGAGGCGTTCGTGCGGGCGATGGCCGGCCGGACGTGGCAGGCGGCCGATGCCGAGCGCCTGGTGGACGAGAGCCCGCAGGCCTACAAGGACATCGACCAGGTGATGCGCGACCAGCGCGACCTGGTGCAGATCGTCCACGAGCTGCACGGCGTGGTGAGCTACAAGGGCGTGGAGCGGGAGCGCCGCCGCCGCCGGGCACGCCGCTAGCCGGGGCCGGACCTTCGGGAGCCGGACCTATACTTGGATCGACCCACCGGGGAGCTCGGGGCAACCGGGCTGAGAGGCCGGCTCGAGGTGAGGCGCCGGCGACCCGCAGAACCTGATCCGGGTAACGCCGGCGAAGGGAGGCGACCATCACCATCGCAGACCCACTCCGCATCGGGGACCGCACGTTCTCGTCGCGCCTGATCCTCGGGACCGGCAAGTTCGGCTCCCTCGAGGCCATGCGCGACGCCATCGGGGCGTCGGGGACCGAGATCGTGACCGTGGCGCTGCGCCGGGTGGACCTCGAGTCGAGCGGCGGGCCGGACATCCTCGAGTTCATCGACCGCGAGCGGGTCCTGCTCCTGCCGAACACCTCGGGGGCCATGGACGCCGAGGAGGCGGTGCGGCTGGCGCGCCTGGCCCGTGCAGCCGGCATGCCCGCTTGGGTGAAGCTCGAGATCACACCCGAGCCGCGCTACCTGCTGCCCGACGCCGTCGAGACGCTCCGCGCCGCGGAGGCGCTCGTCGCCGATGGCTTCACCGTGCTGCCCTACATCAACGCCGACCCGCTGCTGGCGAAGCGCCTCGAGGAGGCCGGCTGCGCGACCGTCATGCCGCTCGGCTCGTGGATCGGTTCGAACCGGGGCGTGCGGACGCGCGACGCGATCCGGATCATCGTCGAACAGGCCACGGTTCCGGTGGTCGTCGACGCCGGCCTCGGCGCGCCGTCGCACGCCGCCGAGGCGATGGAGCTCGGCTGCGATGCCGTCCTGGTGAACACCGCCATCGCGGTGGCCCGCGATCCGGTGGCGATGGCCCACGCATTCCGGCTGGGGACCGAGGCCGGGCGGCGGGCGTTTCTCGCCGGGCGGGCCGCGCCGCGCGAGGCGGCCGAGCCGTCCAGTCCGCTGACCGGGTTCCTCGACAAGCTCGTCACGTCTCAGGCCGATGCGGCGGTGACCGAGCCGTGACCGACCACCGCGGGGACGGGTTCCTCGAGCCTCGGCCAGAGCGGACGTTCGCCGACGATCTGGCGACGCTGCCCTTCGACGACCTGCTGGCGGCGGTGGCCTCGGCCCGGCCGGCCGCCGTCGACCGCGCGCTGGCGACGACCCCGATCGAGCGGGACCTCGCCGACCTCGCGGCGCTGCTCTCGCCGGCGGCGGCCGAGCGCCTCGAGGACCTGGCCGCCGCCTCGCGCGCGCTGACCCTGGCGCGCTTCGGGCGGACGATGCACATGTACGCGCCGCTCTACCTCTCGAACGAGTGCCTGACGACGTGCGTGTACTGTGGGTTCGCCCGCGAACTGCCGATCGCCCGCAAGACGCTCACGGCGAAGGAGACGCTCGAGGAAGCGCGGCACCTGCTGCGCGAGGGCTTCCGGTCGATCCTGCTGCTGACCGGCGAGCACGAGCGGCTGACCGGGGTCGACTTCCTGGAGGACCGGGTCCGGCTGTTGGCCGACGAGGTCCCCTCGATCGCCATCGAGGTGCAGGTCTGGAGCGAGGAGCAGTACCGGCGGCTGGAGGCCGCCGGGTGCGAAGGAGTGGTGATCTACCAGGAGACCTACCACCCGGAGACCTACGCGAAGGTCCACCTCGCCGGGCGCAAGCGGCACTTCGAGTGGCGCCTGCTCGGGCCGGAGCGCGCCGCGCGGGCCGGGATGCGGCGGGTCGGGATCGGCGCGCTGCTCGGGCTGCACGAGGACTGGCGCTACGAGGCGCTGGCGGTCGCGGCGCACGCCCGCTTCCTGATGCGGCGGTTCTGGCGAACGCAGGTGACCGTTTCGGTGCCGCGGATGCGGCCGTCGGCCGCCGGGTGGCAGCCGGCGGACGGGGTGGCGGACCGCGAGCTGGTCCAGCTGGTCTGCGCCCTGCGCCTCTTCCTGCCGGACGCCGGGCTGGTGATCTCCTCGCGCGAGCCGGCGGCGCTGCGCGACGGGCTGTTCCGGATCGGCATCACGCACACGAGCGCCGGCTCGCACACCGAGCCCGGCGGGTACGCGCACCCCGAGGAGGCTGCCGAGCAGTTCGCGGTGGCCGACCTCCGGTCGCCGTCCGAGGTGGCCGCCCGCCTGCGGGAGCTCGGCTACGACCCCGTGTGGGGCGACTGGGGCCGCCTCACCCCACGCACCGAGCGGATGCTGGTTTCTAATGCCCATCCGCGTTGGTCGTAGACTTCGGCGCGTGGGCGGCCTGCGCGACGTCGAGCTCGTGGCGCTGCTCGACGAACCGGTGCGCCGGCGGCTCTACGCCTACCTGCGCGAGCGGGGAGACACCATCGGTCGGGACGAGGCTGCCCGGGCGGCCGGCATCTCTCGCAGCCTGGCCGCGTTCCACCTCGACCGGATGGCGGGCGCCGGGCTGCTCGACGTCGACTACCGCCGGGTCGGCGGCCGGAGCGGCCGCGGTGCCGGCCGGCCGGCGAAGCTCTACCGCCTGTCGGAGCGGCGCCTGGAGGTGTCGATCCCGGAGACGCGCTACGCGCTGGCCGGGCGGATCCTGCTCGGAGGCCTGCAGGAGCGCCGCGACGGGGAGTCGCCGGCCACCGCCGCGCGCCGTGCGGGGCGCGAAGCCGGGCGCGAGCTCGGCCGGCGGATCGCCGAGCGAGGCCGTGGTGGGGACCCGCTGCGCCGGACGTATCGCGTGCTGCGCGAGCAGGGCTACGAGCCGGTGCGCCGCCAGGGCACCGTCCTGCTCCGCAACTGTCCCTTCCACGAGGTGATGCGCGTCCGCCCGGACGTGGTCTGCGCCATGAACCTGGGGTTCCTGCACGGCCTCGTGTCCGAGCTGGCCGGCGCCGGCCTCCGGGCGGAGCCGGTGTCCGAGCCGGGCTACTGCTGCGTGGCGATCGAGGGCGCACGGGAGGCGAGATGAGCGAGCGCGAACGGCCGACATGGCGGGCGCGGCGGACGGCGAAACGGGTTGCGGGGGCCACCCGCGAACGCGGACGCCGGGTCAGCAAGTTCGTGCTGTCCAGCACGATGGCCCTGATCGCGGCCGTCCTCGAGCGCCGCGTCGCGAAGTCGCTGCGCAAGAAGGCGCGGGAG
>WNFV01003580.1_pt1 | contig 20832 bp, 20 predicted proteins | sample 5400101 | NCBI WGS metagenome assembly WNFV01 (sample SAMN13153361, study PRJNA577476) | soil metagenome | isolation source: 115 cm soil or saprolite under grassland replicate 1 | place: USA:California | collected 2016-06-15 | reverse complement strand
GGCGCCGGATTCGCTCGCAGCTCGATGAAGAGGTCGCCGATCGAGGAGCGCGCGAGCCGGGCAAGCAGGATCGAGACGAGCAGCGCGGCCGGGACGGCGACGAAGGTGGCGAGCGCAGTCCACCGCAGGACCGAAGACCCCGGGCTGAACTTGTCGACGATCACGAACACCGTGAAGGCGACCACCGTGACCAAGCCGGCGAGGATCGGGACCAGCGTCCGACGAAGCGGTCGGCTCGCGCGCAGCCACCGTTTGCCGAGGATCGCCAGGAGCCCGAGAGCAGCGCCGCTCCAGACGATCCTCTGTGAGGTGTCGATCGCATCGGCTGTCGCCTTGCTCGGCCAGACGAGGAAGGCGTTCGGCGGATCCTGGTCTTCGAGGAACAGCAGCCAGAGAACCTGCATCGGGACAGCTGCGACGAAGACGATCCCTGCGAGGAGCTTCTCGGCGACCGTGCTGAGTCGACCGCTCGGAAACGCGAGCAGCAGGTAGACGAAGCCGGCGATCCATGCCAGCCGCCAGACGACGCCGACCGTGTAGAGGAGCGACGAGTCGGTCGTCGGGGGACCCATGAGCCGGCCGATCGCCCACCCGAGGCCGAGGATCATCAGCACCGCACCGATCCGGTTCTCGGGTCGCCGGTCCCACGCGATGAAGCCGCCCGCGACGAAGGACCACGCGATCAGCATCGAGATCACAGCAGCGCCGTCCGGAGCCTCACCGCCCCGCGCGAACGGGACGACGACTACGGCCCCGGTCGCGATCCCGAGCAGGAGGAGCGACACGCGGAACGAGCGCCCACCGAGGAGCGACCGAGCCTCGTCTGCAGGGGCATCGTGATGAGCGAGTCCGGAACTGGCCAAGCCCAACACCCCTTTCGTGCCGCGGTCGGATCGGCGGACGATGCCCACGAGAATACGCCGCTCGCCGCCGCACTTCCACCTCTGAAGGGCGGCGTGACTCTCCGCCGGCGCGACACCGACCGTACGGAGTACGGCCAGACGCACCCCGAGACGCCGGGTGGCCCCATCGCCGCCGCGTGCTCCCGCTGGGAGGCTGGCAACACGAGATTTTCCGATCGCCAGGAGGCCCGGACATGACGGAGCTCGCCAACAGAGTCAACGACGGAGTGAGCGTCTCGCTCCTCTGGAGCCGGCGCCGCGACACACTGACCGTCGCAGTCTCGGACACGCGGAGTGGCGAGATCTTCGAGCTGGACGCGCCGGCCGACAAGGCGCTCGACGTGTTCTACCACCCGTACGCCTATGCCGCGGCGCACGGGATCGACACTGACGACCGCCTCGCAGCGTGGGGCCCGATCGTCTGACCTGCGCGTGACGAAAGGACAGGAGATGAAACGTCTGCTCAGCACCACCGTCGCTCTCGCTGCGATCCTCGCCGTCTGGTACGGCGCCGCAGACACCGCGCCCACGTCGGTCGCCTCGTCCCGGGCGCCGCTACCGACCCGCCTGCAGCGGACGCTCGACGACTTCCTGCGCGCGCATCCGACGTTCCCGGGTGTCGTCATGACGGTCAGAGCGCCAAGGCTGACCTGGACCGGCGCGGCGGGTGTGGCCGACAGAGCCTCGCGGAAGCCGCTCACCACCGATGCGACCTTCCGAATCGCCAGCGTCGGGAAGACCTTCACCGCCGCCGCCATCCTGCGGCTCGTCGAGGACGGCAAGCTCGCGCTCGACGACCCGATCGCGAAGCACCTGAGCTCGTCTTCGGTCGTGCTCCTTCGCAAAGGCGGCTACGACGTGGACGCCATTCGGGTCAGGCACCTGCTCACACACACGAGCGGCCTCTACGACTTCGCCGAGGACAAGGACTACCAGGCGTACGTCGTCAGCCATCCCCGCCATCGCTGGACGCGCGGCGAGCAGGTCCGCTTCGCGATGACCCACGGAAGGCCCGTGTTCGAGCCCGGGTCGAGCGAGACGTATTCGGACACGGGCTACGTCCTGCTCGGCGAGATGCTCGAGCGCGTCACCGGCCGCGGCCTGGCCGCTGCCTACCGGACGCTTCTCCCCTTCGATCGCCTGAACCTCGACGAGACGTACCTCGAGACCCTCGAGCCGAGGCCGGCGCACGCGAAGCCGCGCGCCCACCAGTACTTCGGGACGGTCGACACCATCGGCATCGACCCCTCGTTCGACCTCTACGGCGGCGGCGGCCACGTCTCCACGGTCGACGATCTCGCGCGTTTCTACCGCGGCCTGTTCGGCGGCCGCGTCTTCGAGAAGCCGGCCACGCTCCGCACCATGCTCGGGAAAGCTTCCCCGCAGGCCCCGAGCGAGCTCGGCATGGGCATCTTCTACCTGCCGATCGGAGGAGAGACCTGCTGGTTTCACAACGGCTTCTGGGGCATCAATGTCGTCCACTGTCCCCGCTCGGGCGTGACGATCGCCAGCATGGTCAACCAAGCGAACGGCTTCATCAAACCGACGATTCAGCTGCAAGCGACGGTGCACGGGCTCGTCGAGCGCCCGTGAGGCGTCGAGAGCCGGGTGGATCCTTCCTGAAGGCTCGTAGGGTCGGCAAGCGGGAGTACAATCGTCGCGTCCGGCCCGCCCAGCACTCGACAGTGGGCACCGCGAAGGGGATACGCGAATGGGTTTCAGCCCATGGCCCGACGAGCTAGTCGCTTATGCGCTCGCGACGGCGAGTCAGGTCCGCGTCCTGCAGGGCGAGCGGCGGTCTCCGCTCGATCGCCGGCAAGCTGCGGCGGTGCGCTTCAAGCCTGAGCGACGGTCGGGCGCCGACCGGCGGTCGGGGATCGATCGTCGGCGGCGCACGCCGGTTTCCGCGTAGCGCCGACGGACTTCCCCCCGCTAGGACCCCTCCGCGATCTCCTCGGCCCGTCCGAACTTGTCGACGACCAGGTACTCACGGGCTCGCTCGACGACACGCTCGATCTCGCGGTTCTCGTGGCCCGGGACGACGATGAAGCGATCGCGCTCGCTATGAGCCGCCTCGTAGTCCCCGATCGAGAGCGTGATCCGTTCGTAACAGCCGTCGCGCCCGCACTCGCAGAGAATCTCGAGCTCGCTGTGCCTCCCCGCCTCGAGCTCCTGCACGCTGATCTGCTCGATCTCGCGGTTGACGGCCCGCAGCCTCTTCTCGTTGCGTGCGATCCGCTCCTGGCGGGGGTCCATCTCCCCGCGAGTGTACGACACTCGTCCCGATGGGTAGAGCGGGCCCGTGAGCATTCGGCGAGCGACCCGGCCGATCGCGGCCGCGCGGCTGACTACCGTAGCCCGCCGGCTTCTGGACGCGTCGACGCTGTGCGCGATCGCCACGGTCTCGCCGAGCGGCCGCCCCCACGTCAACACGGCGTACTTCGCCTGGTCGCGTGACTTCGTGCTCGTATGGCTGTCCGAGCCACGCTCGAAGCATTCGGCCAACGTGCGCAGCGGAGGCACCGCCGCGATCGCGGTCTACGACTCGAGCCAGTCGTGGGGCAAACCTGATCGCGGCATCCAGCTGTTCGGAGCGGCTCGCGAGGTTGTCGGCGCCGACGCTCGCGCGGCGGAAGAGATCTACGCCAAGCGTTTTCCCGAATACCGGGAGCTGGAGCCGAGCTCCTACCGCTTCTACCGTTTCGAGCCGAACCGCCTGAAGCTCTTCGACGAGCTCGCGCTCCGTCCCGGCGTCTTCGTGACGGCACGTGTCCGCGGAGGTCGGCTCACGTGGGAGCGAACGGAGATCTACGACGGAACCACCGCGCGCTCGGCGGTGTAAAGCCGTCAATAGAGACGAGGAGGTCTCGAAGTGCGCAGACCACTTTTGCTGCTCGCCGCAGCCTCGGCGCTCATCTTCGCGGGAACGGCGCTTGCCGGGGGTTGGGCGACGGTCAAGCTCAGCTCACTGCCGCCGAAGGGTCTTGCCGCGGGTGAGCCCTGGGTCGTCGACATCACGGTGCTTCAGCACGGCGTCACCCCGCGAGACGGGCTGAAGCCGACGGTGACGATCCGCAAGCTCACCGCTCGAACCACGAATGCCGTGGCGAAGGAGTCGCAGACATTCGCCGCCCGGCCGACGGGTAAGACTGGCGTCTACCGGGCGCGCGTCGTCTTCCCGAGCGCCGGCACCTGGCGGTTCGAGGTGTACGACGCCTTCACGGAGTACGGGGGAGCGAAGACGCACACCTTCGCGCCCGTCAAGATCGCCAAGCGCGGCACGTAGACCAAAGCATCGAAGCGGGTGGCCGCTCGGGCCACCCGCTTCGAGCGCGGTCCTTTCTCCAGCGCATCGGCTACCGCGACCTCGCCAGGTTGTGTGTCCCAATCAAACCGGATCCCGACCTGGAGCCCAGCGAGCGGGAGGCGGGCAGCCGGTTTGCGAGGGGGTGTGCAAAGGACTAGGGTCAGGTAACTGGCGATTCTCTCGCGCAGGCTGCTGAAAAGGGAGCGTCGCGGCGGGTTTTCTTCTCTGTGGGGGGCGCGCGAACGTGCGGTCTGACGGGCTCGGAACGGACGTCCCGGCGAGTCGGGCTGCAGCGGCCCTGTCGCCGGCCGGCTTCCGCGTTTACAAGGTCAGTTCTTGCGGGACGGTCACGACGTTCGCCGGCACGGTCAAACCCGGCTTCTCGGGGGTGGGCAGCCCCGCGAGTAAGGCGCGGCTGCAGCGATGAGGGAGGCCTGTGCGCGAGTGCGGCTTCGGATAGGTGTGGGCGTGGCAGTTGTCGCGGTGTGTGCTGCGACTGCGGTTGAAGCGGTCGGTGCGATCGCTGTCGCGGGTCCGAAACCGGCAACTGCATACGGGGAGCCGGCTGGGCGCTCGCCCCTTGCCGCTGGCGTTTCGGGGCAGTGTTCGAAAGCGACCGCGCGTCAGCTGGTCAACGCACACCATCTCAACGGCTTCTTGTTACCGAATCCGGTCGCCCAGCTGCTCTGCGGCCCATTCACCGGCCCGGGCAGTGACGCGATGGCGGTCACAATCGGCCCGGCGCCCACCTGCTGGCCGATCCAGAATTGGGCGGTCTTCCGCTTCGCACAAGGCGTTTGGCAGCTTGTTCTGGATCAGCCGGCTTACCTCGATGGCCCCCTGGTCGCGGTCGGCTCCAACCTCCGGGAGACGACAGCGGTCCACCGCCCAGGCGACTCGCGCTGCATCCCGAGCGGTGGCACGCACGCGCGCATCTGGCGCTGGAATGGCAAGCGGCTTGTGGCCGGCCCTTGGAAGCAGGTCAAACCTGCGAATACGTCCGCGCCCGGTACGGGCGCGTCCAAGTCTGGGTATTTCAAGACCCCGTCCGGCAACATCCAGTGCGATTACGGCTACCGCAGTGAGGGCGATGCCGACGCATATGTCCGCTGTGGGATCAAGAGCGGGCTCAAGCCCCCGCCGCCCAGCAGAGGCGCGCAGTGTCACCAGGCTCCCTGGGTCACTCTGCGCGTGACAGGCCCCGCGCACCCGGGGCCTTCGTACTGTCCAGGCGAGGACGCGCCCGATGCCGGGCCGTTCGCCGGGGGACAAGCGGGAGGCCCGCCAGTCTCGGTGCTCGACTACGGCAAGACCTGGCGTGGCGGCGGCCTGCGCTGTGCGTCGGCATTCACAGGTCTGACCTGCCGCAACAAGAGCGGCCACGGCTTCTTCCTCAGCCGCGAGCGCTGGCGCTCCTTCTAGCGCCGCCTCTCCATTATTCGCTCTGGCTGGACCTGGGCAGGATCCCGGAAGCGATCGGCGTCGGTGACTAGGCGGACGGCAGCGGCCCGACCTCGTCCGCATACGTGATCGACGTGCGGCAGAGGTCGCCGTTCGGATCGCGCTCGTAGTAGCCCATTCGCCAGAGCGCCGGGGAGTAGACGTGAACCGAGGTCGCCGGGACTCCGCCGGGGTGCCGCATGCGATGGATGTACGCGGCGTCGAAGTCGAAGGTCGAGCCCGCCCCTCGCTCGCGGCTCACCTCCCTTAGTGCCTCGCCGTCGAAGTGGAAGCGGTCTTCGGCCAGCGCGCCCGCGCACACGTAGACGGCCCCGGAGGAGATGTCGTGGTCGTGGTAGCCCGTGTCCTGCTGGTTCAGCCAGCAGATCAGCCACACGTCGACGTGTGGATCGCGGTAGAGCTGGACGAAGTAGCGCTCCTCCGGGTCGTGACGAACGAGGTGGCTCCAGTAGCGCGGCTCGCGACCGAGTGCCGTCGCGAGCTCTGCAAGCTGCGGTCGGTCGAGATCCTCGCCGGGCGGTAGCCGCTCGAGGAACCATGCGGTGACGTCGTTCATCCGAAGAGTCGGGTCGGGTTGTCGCGACAGAGCGCGTCGGCAACAGCCTGACCGAACGCGCGCACCTCTTGCAAGGTCCGGGCCGTGTCGACGATCGGAGCGTCGCTTCCGTACAGGAGCTGTCTGACGCCGAAGGTCGAGAGACAGAGCTCGAGCGCACGCCGGCCGTAGGACGCGGTCTCGAGATAGACGTTGGGAAGCAGCGCCGGGCGCACCTCGAAGCCGCGGGAGCGCAAACGCTCGACCTGGAACGGCCCGCCGCCGGCGAGGATCGCGAACACGACCTGCACCTGGGGCCAGCGCTCGGCCCCGTTCGCGAGCCAGGAGGCGTACGCGGCCTGCATCTGCGCGGTGTAGTCGACGACGGCGGGCCACCAGGCGGGCTTGTCGGCGCGGAGGTCGCACGGGCCTGGGTGGACGAACAGGGTGCCCCCGGTCGCCGCAAGATCGTCCAGCAGCGGCGCCGCGGCCTCGAGGTCGACGAGCGTACCGGCCGCCACGGTCGCGCCGGCGAACCCGTCGAGGACACGCCCGGCCGCGAGCGGGCGAATCCGACCCCGCGACTCCGCGGCGGCTTCGAGTATGCCTTCGTGGTACGCGGCGATCAGGGGCTCCGCCTCGGCCTCGGGGAGCTCTTCGACCTCGAGCGACGGAGCCAGCGAGACGACGGCGGCGTCGATCTCGTCGCGGTCGAGGTCTCGTAGACGCGCGTCGAGGCCGTACTTGGGTAGATCGACCTCGAAAGAACCCTGGCGCTCGAGCTCGAGCACGGAGCCGGCGAGCCGCGGTGGCCGTCGTCGGCGAGCGAGCGCCGCCAGCAGCTGCTCGGGCCAGAGGTGCTGGTGCACGTCGAAGGTCGGCACTGCACCATCAAACACCAGATGCCTAGAGTGCGCGCGTGGCCATCGCCCTCACCGGCCATAGCCTTCGGCTGGACGACGTCGTCGCCGTCGCGCGCGGGAACGAGCCCGTCGAGCTTGCTCCGGAGGCGATCGAGAAAATGCGGCAGGCACGAGGAGTCGTCGAGCGCGCGCTCGAGCGCGGCGACACGATCTACGGCTTCACGACCGGCGTCGCCTCCCGCAAGCGCGTCCGGGTCGAACCGGGCGAGGTCGAGGACTTCAACCGCCGGCTGCTCCGGAGCCATCTCGTCGGACAGGGCCCGGACGCGCCGGATGACGTCGTCCGCGCGACGATGCTGCGGCTCGCGAACGGCTTCGCGGCGGGCACGACCGGTGTTCGGCCCGAGCTGGCAGAACGGCTTGTTGCTGCGCTGAACGATGGCGAGTCCCCGCGGGTCAGGCTGCTCGGCTCGGTCGGCCAGAGCGATCTCGCGCCCAACGCAGACCTCGCGCGCCACCTCTTCTCGGAGGTGCCGCTCGCGGCCGGGGAAGGGCTGGCACTCGTCAACAACAACGCCTTCTCGACCGGGTTCGCCGCGCTCGCCGTCGCCGACGCCGAACGCCTCCTCGACACGATGCACGTTGCCGGCGCCCTCGACCTGGAGGCATTCGCGGCGAACCTGACAATCATCCACCCGGCCGTGCCCGAAACACGGCCGTACCCCGGCCTGCGCGCGGCGGTCGAGCGACTGACAGCCCTGCTCGACGGGAGCTGGCTCTGGACGCCCGGCGCGGCCCGCAACCTCCAGGATCCGCTGACGTTTCGCGGGCTGCCGCAGGTCCTGGGGGCGCTGCGGGATGCGCTCGACTTCGCGGCCGGCCGGCTCGAGCTGGAGCTGAACGCGGCGCACTCGAACCCGCTCGTCGTGCTCGACGAGGAGCGAGTCATCTCGGTCTCGAACCTCGACGTCGTCGCGCCCGCTGCCGCGCTCGACTTTCTTCGCATCGCGTTGGCCCCGGCTCTCACCGCGGCGTACGAGCGCCTCACGAAGCTGCTGCAGGCGCCCTTCTCGGGGCTACCCGACGGGCTCGCAGCCGGTGAGGGCCTGCACGAGGATGCACTCGCCGAGCTCGGCAACGTCGCTCACGCCCTCGCCGCGGAGGCCCGCCTGCTCGCGCAGCCCGTGTCCTTCGAGCTCGCCGGCTCGAGCCAGGCCGAGGGCATCGAGGACCGGGTCACGCTCGCCCCGCTGGCCGCCCGCCGGCTGGCGGAGATGGTGGAGCTCGGCGAGCGCATCGTCGCGATCGAGCTCGTCGTCGCAGCGCAGGCGGTGGAGCTCCGCGACCCGCCCGTCCTCGGCGCCGGCACGCGTCGCGCCTTCGAGCTCGTGCGCAAGTGGATCCCGTTCACCGCTGCGGGCGAGACGATCGCCCCGGACCTCGAGCCCGCGCGGGACCTTGTCCGTTCGGGGCTCCTGACTGGATAATCGGGCAGGGGATGGCTGCAAACGCCGACGGCAAGGGGCGGCTACTCGAGCGGCTCGAGCGTGGCCCGGTGATCTGCGCCGAGGGCTACCTCTTCGAGCTCGAGCGGCGCGGCTACGTCCAGGCGGGCCCTTACGTGCCCGAGGTCGTCCTCGACCATCCCGAGGTGGTCGCGCAGCTCTCCCGGGAGTTCGTCCGCGCCGGCTCGGACGTCGTGCCCGCGTTCACCTACTACGCCCACCGCGACAAGATGCGGCTCGTCGGCAAGGAGCACCTCCTCGAGGAGATCAACCGCACCGCGCTCGCGATCGCGAAGGAGGTGGCGTCCGAGCACGACTCGCTGGTCGCGGGCGATATCTGCAACACGAACGTCTTCGCCGAGGACGAGGCGACGAGGGACGCGGCCCGCGCGATGTTCGAGGAGCAGGTGGCGTGGGCGTCGGACGCCGGCGTCGATTTCGTGATCGGCGAGACGTTCTCGTACGCGGAAGAGGCGCTCGCAGCGCTCGCGGCGATCAAGGCGGCAGACCTGCCGGCGGCGATCACGATGGCGGTTCACCAACATCCGGTGACGCGGGAGGGCTGGACGCTCGCCGACGCCTGCCGGCGGCTAGAGGATGCAGGCGCCGACGTCGTCGGCCTGAACTGCATGCGCGGGCCATCCACGATGCTGCCGCTCCTCGAGGAGATCAGAAAGGCCGTGACGGTGCACGTCGCGGCGCTCCCGGTTCCGTATCGCACGCACGAGCGGGAGCCGACCTTCCAGTCGCTCAGGGATCCCGACTGCACGTGTCTGCCGAGCGAGATGCCCTTCCCGACGGCGCTCGACCCGTTCATGTGCAACCGCTACGAGATCGCCGAGTTCGGCCGCGCCGCGCACGCCACCGGGATCGGCTACCTCGGGCTCTGCTGCGGGGGCGCGCCCCACCTCGTCCGCAGCCTCGCCGAGGCGCTCGGTCGAACGCCGCCCGCGAGCCGGTACTCGCCGGACATGTCGAGGCACGCCTACTTCGGCACCGACGAGCGTCTCAAGAAGGAGAACCTTGCCTTCTCCAAAGAGCTCTGAGACCGCAGCAGCGGAGATCGTCTTCCGAAACGTCACGAAGCGTTACCCCGGCGGACGCGCGCTTGCCGTCGACGACCTGTCGCTGGTCATCCCGGCCGGCGAGATCTGCGTCCTCGTCGGGCCGTCGGGCGGCGGCAAGACCACGGCCATGAAGATGGTCAACCGCCTGATCGAGATCACGGAGGGCGACATCCTCATGGACGGCCGCAGCGTCCGCAGCCTGGACGTGATCGAGCTGCGCCGCCGGATCGGGTACGTGATCCAGCACGTCGGCCTCTTCCCGCACATGAGCGTCGCCGGCAACATCTCGACCGTCCCCCGGCTGCTCGGCTGGTCGAAGGCGCGGACACAGGCCCGCGTCCGCGAGCTCCTCGAGCTCGTCGGCCTCGACCCGGCGCACGACGGCGACCGCTACCCCAATCAGCTCTCGGGCGGGCAGCAGCAGCGCGTCGGCCTCGCCCGGGCGATGGCCGCGGATCCTTCCGTGATGCTCATGGACGAGCCCTTCGGAGCGCTCGACCCGATCACACGTGAGCGGCTGCAGGACGAGTTCCTCCGCCTGCACCGGGAGATCCGAAAGACCGTCATCTTCGTCACGCACGACATCGACGAGGCGATCAAGATGGGCGACCGGATCGCGATCCTGCGCGAGGGCGGCGTCCTCGTCCAGTACGACACGCCCGATGCAATCCTGGCGAGCCCCGCCGACGCCTTCGTGGCGCGGTTCGTCGGCGCCGACCGCAGCCTGAAGCGGCTGGCGCTCAAGCGGCTCTCGGACATCGAGCTGCTCGGCGCGGCGAACGGCGAGGAGTCCGGCCATCTCACCGTCCCGGCGTCGACGACGCTGAGGGACGCACTCGCGCTGATGCTGGAGGAGGGCCGCCGCGAGCTCGCCGTGGTCGAGAACGGGAGCGTCTGCGGCCTTTGCTCGATCGAGCAGGTAGCCGAGCTCCTCGCCCCCGGCAGAAGGGAGCCGCGATGATCGCGGCCGATCCTCCTCCCGTGATTCCGGACTTCGGCGGACCCTCCGGAGGCAAGCAGGGCTGCATCGCCCAGAACGGCACCTTCTGCATCGACTGGGTCAAGGAGCACTGGGGAGACATCCTTCAGCCCCGGCTGCTCGAGCATCTCGAGATGACGGCGATAGCGGTCGGTATCGGCTTCGCGATCGCGTTCGCCGCGGCGCTGCTGGCGCACCGCAAGCGCTGGTTCGAGACGCCGTTCAGCACCTTCTCTGCCTTTCTCTACACGATCCCGAGCCTTGCGCTCTTCCAGCTGCTCGTCCCGTTCACGGGCCTCACCTTGCTGACGATCGAGATCGGGCTGGTCGGCTACACGCTGCTGATTCTCTTCAGAAATATTCTCGAAGGGCTGCGGCAGGTCCCAGCGGAGGTGCTCGAGGCTGCCCGAGGGATGGGCCTGACGCGGCGGCAGGTGCTCTTCCGCGTCGAGCTGCCGCTCGCGTTTCCCGCCATCTCCGCCGGTATTCGGATCGCGGTCGTGACGACGATCAGCCTCGCCACGGTCGCGGCCTACATCACGCCGCTCGGCCTCGGCCAGCCGATCTTCTACGGGCTCCAGACCGACTTCACGACCGAGTTCGTCGCGACGGGCGCGCTTGCGATCTCGCTGGCGATCGGCGCTGACGCCGTGCTCGTGCTCGCGCAGCGGGCGCTCACACCGTGGGCGCGCGCCCGGAGGCACACATGATCCTCGGCTACGACTCGTTTCGTCCGAGCACGTTCCCGGACGCCTTCCGCTTCATGGCCGATCACCCCGGGCTGATGTGGGACAAGACGGTGGAACACCTGCAGATCAGCGGCCTGGCCATGGGCATTGCACTCTTGATCGCGATCCCGCTCGGCGTCTGGTTGGGCCACGTGCACCGGGGTTCGTTCCTGGCGATCAACCTCGCGAACATCGGCCGCGCGCTACCGAGCCTCGCAGTGATCGCGATCGGCCTCGGCATCTTCGGGATCGGGAAGACCAACGTGGCCTTCGCCCTCGTCGTCCTCGCGTTTCCGCTCATGCTGACGAACGCATACGTCGGAGTCGACGGCGTCGACCGGGACGCGATCGAGGCGGCCCGAGGCATGGGCATGCGGCCTTGGCAGGTGCTGTTGAGGATCGAGCTGCCGCTCGCGCTGCCGCTCATCTTCGCCGGGATCAAGACGGCGGCGGTCTACGTCGTGGCGACGGCGACGCTCGGCGGCGTCGTAGGGGGCGGCGGCCTCGGGGACATCATCGTCAACCAGGCGAGCTACTTCCTGAGGGGGGTGATCGCCGCTTCGATCGCCGTCGCAGCGCTGTCGTTCGCAGCGAACTTCGCCTTTGCTGCCTTGCAACGGGCGGTAACGCCGCGCGGCCTGCGGCGGCGGGTCAAGACGATCGAGCCGGACGTGACCACGGCTGCCGCCGAGGCCGTCCACGCATGAGAAGCTCGCGGTGACAGGACCAGGAGAAGGAGGGAGAAGATGGTGAAACGCAAGGCAGTTCCCGCCGCGCTCGCCGTAACGCTCGTCGCGGCGCTCGCGGCAGTGCTCGTTGGGGCCTTCGGCCCGGGCGCAGGGGCGCGGGTGTCCCCGAGCACGGCGACCCGAGCGTCGGCGGACACGATCATCCTCGGGACCAAGGACTTCACCGAGGAGTACGTGCTCGGACAGCTCTACAAGCAGGCGCTCGAGGCCAAGGGCGTCCAGGTGACTTACAAGGAGAACATCGGCAGCACCGAGATCATCCAGACGGCGCTGCGGAGTGGGAAGATCAACGCCTATCCCGAGTACGTCGGCGAGATCGTCCAGACCGCCTACCACGAGACGAAGGTGCCGAAGACCGCGCACGGCTGGTGGCTGCGCGCGCAACAACTGCTCGCGAAAGACGGCTTCGCGCTCACGAAGGCGACGCCGTTCTACGACGTCGACGCGATCGCGGTACGCAAGGCCGATGCGGCGAAGTACAAGCTGAAGACGCTCTGGGACCTGAAGCGGCTCCAGAACTCCTCGGATCGTCCGAGCAACTTCTCGATCGGCGCGCGGCCGGAGTTCAAGGACCGGGAGCAGGGCTATCTCGGGATGAAGAAGGTCTACGGCCTGGGCGGGCTGAAGTACGTGAGCATCGCCACGGGCCTGACGTACAAGGCGCTCGACCAGAAGAAGGTCTTCTGCATCAACGTCTTCTCGACGGATGCGCCGCTCTCGACCGGGAAGTACACCGTTTTGACGGATCCGAAGCTGATCTTCGGCGTCCAGAACGTCGCCGTGATCATCAAGAAGTCGCTCGCGACGCCGACCGTGGTCTCCACGATCAACGCCGTCAGCGCGAAGCTGACGACGCCCGCGATCCTCGCGATGAACAAGGCGACGCAGCTGGACAAGCAAAGCCCGGCGAGCGTCGCGGACAAGTTCCTGACCGCGAACGGCCTGAAGTAGTACGACAGCGACAGGGGGCGCGGCTGTGAAGCGCGCGCCCCCTTTTCGCGTCTTTCTACGCTGCGAGGTCGAACGCAGGCTCTGCCTGCGGGGCCTGCTCGAGCTCGTCGCGGCGGATCAGCGTCAGCGCGGCCGCAACTCCGAGAGCCGCCACGATGACGCCCGCCACGAACGCTCCTTGGAACCCGTCGACGAGCGCGACCGGTAGCGCCGACCCACCGGCGACGGCATCCTCGGTGCGCGACGTCGCGATCGTCGAGAGCGCCGCGATGCCGAGCGCTCCGCCGATCTGCTGCGACGTGTTGAAGAGGCCCGAGGCAAGCCCCGCCTCTGCCGGCTGGATGCCCGCGAGTGCGGCGATCGAGACCGGCACGAAGGAGAACCCGAGCCCGAATCCGATCAACAGGAAGCCGGGCAGGAGGTCACCGAGGTACGAGCCCCCGACCGAGACCTGCGTGAAGTACAGCAGCCCGGCCGTCAGCGCCGACATCCCGGCGACGAGGACCGGCTTCACGCCGATTCGAGTAACGAGCTGAGCCGCGACCGTCGACCAGATGATTGCCGTGCCCGCGACCGCGAGATAGGCCACCCCTGTCTTCATCGCCGAGTAGCCGAGCACCTGCTGCATGTAGAGCGTCAGCATCAGGAACATGGCGAACATCGCCGTGCCGAGGATGAAGCCGACCGCGTTCGCACCACTCACGGTCCGGATCTGGAAGATGCCGAAGCGCATCAGCGGCTCGGGGTGCCGGAGCTCCCAAGCGACGAAGGCGACGAGCAGAACGAGCGACACAGCGAAGAACGTGACGGTCTGGCCCGCGAGCCAGCCGTCCTGCCCTGCCTTGGTGATCGCGTAGACCAACCCCGAGAGACCGGCGGTGACGAGCACCGCACCGGGGACGTCGAACCTCTTCACGCTCGCGTCGCGGCTCTCGCCCAGCAGAACCGGAGCCAATGCGAATGCGGCCACGCCGACCGGAACGTTGACGAAGAAGATCCACTCCCAGCTGAGCGCATCGGTGAGGATCCCGCCGAGCAGGACGCCGGCCGCCGCGCCGAAACCGCCGACTGCGCCCCAGACGCCGAGCGCGATATTGCGTTCACGCCCTTCACGGAACGTCGTGGAGAGGATCGAGAGCGCGGCCGGCGAGATGATCGCCGCGCCGAGTCCCTGGAGAACGCGAGCGCCGATCAACGACGTCTCTGACCACGCCAACCCCGCGAGGAGCGAGGCGAGCGTGAACACGACGAGGCCCGCTAGGAAGATGCGCCGCCGCCCGAGCAGGTCGGCCGCGCGCCCACCCAGGAGCAGGAACCCGCCGAAGACGAGCGCGTACGCGCTGATTACCCATTGCAGGTTCTCCTGCGAGAACCCGAGGTCGACCTGGATCGAAGGCAACGCGACGTTCACGATCGCGATGTCCAGGACGACCATGAACTGGACCGCGCTCAGGAGCGCCAGCGCCAGCCACTTACGTCGTTCCGAAGCCACCATTTTGTCCCCTAGTCCTTTCGAGTTCGAAGTAGTGACTTGCGACCTTACAGCACTTACTTGCTAAATGCAAGTTTCTCCTTCACAACAGCAAGCGTCCGCGCTACACTGTGATCGTGAGCAAGCGCTATGACCAGTACTGCCCCATCGCCCACGCCTTGGGCCTCGTCGGCGAGCGGTGGGCGCTCCTGATCGTCCGCGAGCTGCTCCAGGGCCCGAAGCGCTACACCGATCTCGCGGCGCAGCTTCCCGGGATCGGCACGAACATCCTCGCTGCGCGACTGAAGGACCTCGAGACGTGCGGCGTCTTGACGAAGCGCCGCCTGCCGCCGCCCGCCGCGTCGCAGGTCTATGAGCTGACTCCGTATGGCGAGGCGCTGAAGCCGGTGATGCGTCAGCTCGCGATCTGGGGAATCCAGTCACTCGGCGAGCCGAAGGAGGACGAGCTCTACCCTGGGTGGCTCGAGGGTGCCCTGGACACGGTCTTCGCTCCCGTCGCTCCTGCCGGCGCCTTCGAGTTTCGCGTGGGCGACGAACTCGTGTCGATCGTCGACGGCGAGGCTCGGGTCGGCGCGGCCGAGCAGCCCGACGTCGTGATCGAGACGAACGCCGTCGGCTTCTACTGGCTCTTCGTCGAGCGCCGCTTCGATGGCGTGACGGTCGAGGGGGATCGAGAGCTGCTCGAGCGGTTGCTCGACGCGGCAGCAGCCCCCGTCGGCGGCCCGCCCGTCGCCGCCTAGCTGCGCACGGCATCCTAAGAGCTCGCGCGGCTTCCTCTACGCGTCTGCCCGCGAAGGTGGGGACGCGGCCGCGCGCCCCCACCTTCACCTGATTACGGACCCCAGGGGAGTCCGCCGACGAACGCCGCAAAAGCGACCAGAACTCCTACCAGTAGCGCTGGCACGAACCGCGTCACGAGACTCACCTCCCTTCCCCTGATCGGATCCCGCCCCTTGTCGTGAGGCGGCTGGGCTACCGAACCAGATCAACTATTGATGGCACATCGGGCGGCTCTGTGTTGACGAGAGTATGTGGTCTGAGAAGGAATCAAGAGGATGGGGGTCGGAACCGGGGATAGCTCCGCCGAGTCGATCGCGGACCGGCTCCTGCGCCTTCGTCGCGAGCGCGGACTCTCGCAGCGACAGCTGGCTTTCCCGGATTTCACGGCGGCCTACATCTCCCGGATCGAGGCCGGCGCGCGGCAGCCGTCGGTGCGCGCACTACGGAAGTTCGCCGCCAAGCTGCGCGTCAGCGCCGAGTACCTCGAGACCGGGTCCGAGTTCGGCGGCTCCAGGGAGCGTGAGCTCGGCCTGATCGACGCCGAGCTCCAGCTCCGACTCGGGGAAGACACGCGCACCTCGACACGGACGTTGACCCGCGTCCTCGAGCAGGCGCTCGCGGTCGGCGACCTCGGGGCCACCACGCGGGCGCGCATCGGACTCGGGATGAACGCCGCGCACGAAGGCCGGCACTCGGATTCCGCTCGGCTACTCGAGCAGGCGACCGAGTCCGGGGCGATCACCCCGGTGGACCGGCCTGACGTCTACACGGCGCTCGGTCGTGCCTACGCGGCGCAGGGCGAGCGGACGCGCGCGGTCGAGCTGTATGACCGCTGTCTCGCGCAGCTCGTCGAGGAGGCGCCCGAAGACGTCGCCGCCCGCACGCGGTTTGCCACGTACCTGAGCTATGCGCTGAGCGATCTCGGCGAGCTGGAGCGTGCGGACGAGGTCGTGCGAGCGGCGATCAAGGATGCCGAGCAGCTCACCGATCTGTACACGCAAATCCGGCTCTACTGGGCGCTCGCTCGGGTCTCGGCGCTGCAGGGGAAGCTGGAACGCGCGCTTGCGCACGGGCGCCGTGCCATCGCGCTGCTCGAGGCGACCGAGGACACCCTCCAGCTCGGACGCGCACACCTGCTCTGCGCCGGCATCGCCAACCTGCAGGACAAGCCGATCGAGGCGCTGCCCGACCTCGAGGCGGCGGAACGCCTCCTCTCCGCTCGCGCGGACATCTCCGATCTCGCCTCGCTCCGGACCGAGCAAGCCAAGACGGCCGCGCAGCTGGAGCACGCGGACGAGGCGATCGCGCGCGCCAGCGAGGCGCTCGCCCTGCTCGGAGACGCCGAGCCCGCCGAGCGGGGAAGCGCCCACTGCGCCCTCGCGGAAGGTCTCGCCCTGGGCGGCGACATGCGCGCCGCGGACGCCAGCTTCCGACGGGGCATCGAGGTGCTCGAGCAGCAGGGCCGGCCGGCGGACGCGGTCCAGGCCTGCCGATCATGGGCTCGGACGCTGAGGCGGGCCGGTCGCGAGGACGCCGCGCTCGACGTGCTCGAGCGCGCAGCCGATCTCGTCCTCGAGGGCTACGCGGCGCCGAGCTCGCCACACGGCTGACGGGACGACTCGCCCGCTCAGTGGCGCTTCGCGAAGAGCCCGCGGGGACGGTGCTCGCCGACGAGCTCCAACGTGCGCGGCTCGAAGCGCTCGAGCACGTCGTTCAGCCGCGCCACCCGTTCGTGGAAGCCGGGCAGGCTCCGCCAGCGCCCGATCGCCTGCAGGCTCTCCCACGGGCCGAAGCTGACGAAGCGCGTCGGCTCGTCCACGTCCCGCAGCAGCATCGCCTGCGCCCTCAGCCCTTGGCCTCCGCTCCATTCGGCGAACTCGTTCCACCTGCGAACGAACTCGTCCTCCTGGCCGGCCTTCACGATCCACGTCGTCGAGGAGTACGGCTCGGCCATCCCTAAAGCCTAGACGGAAGATGGCGCCGCTTCGTGCGGTCATGTCAACGACCGTGGGTCAGCCAGATCGCGCCGGCTCTGGTCGTCATGCTCGCCCGCCTGTCAGGATCAGGAGATCAGCATGCGCGATAACACCGAGAATGCGGAGCCGCCGCTCCGAATCACCAACTGTCACCTCCACACGTTCGCGCACGATCACGTTCCCGATCGTTTCGTCGCGCGGCCGCTCGCCCTCTTGCTTCGCTGGGGATTCCTGCGACGAAAGCTGCTCGCCGCCGTCCGCCACTTCGACCGTGGCCGGCGCACGCGCGTGGCGCGGCTCGCCCAGGTCCTCGAGATGTCCTACAAGAAGTCGCAGGCGGAGGTGTTCGAGACGGTCCGGGGCTACTACCCGGAAACGACGCGCTTCGTGATCCTGCCGATGGACATGGAGCCGATGGACGCCGGCACTGTCAAGGAGTCGATCGGTAAGCAGCACGACGATCTCCTGGCCCTGCGAATGACCTACGGAGACGACGTCGTCTTTCCGTTCATCGCGGTCGACCCGAGACGCGAAAACGTGCGCGAGATCATGAAAATGCTCCAGGAGCCGGACGACGCCTTCTGCGGCATCAAGCTCTACCCACCGATCGGCTACCACCCGAACCACGCCCTGCTCGAGCCGTTGTATGCGTACGCGGCCGCCGAGGGCATCCCGATCATGACGCACTGCTCGCCGCCGGCTTCCGTGCAATACCGCGGCAAGCTCACGGACGCGATGTTCAGGGACCCGGTGACGGGCGAGCCCTTCATCGACCCGAAGACCGGCGAGCCACTAGAGAGGACGCGCGAGAAGCTCCTCTCGCTGTACACGGATCCCGACGCGTACGAGCCGATCTTCCGCGCGCACCCGGGCGTGAAGATCTGCCTCGCACACTTCGGCGGCGCGGTCGAGTGGAAGAAGTACCTCGAGCACCCGTGGCACCGCGATCGGGTCCACGAGAAGAGCTGGCTCGCGAAGATCGTCGACATGATCAAGTCGAAGGAGAAGCGGTACGAGAACCTCTACACCGACATCTCGTACACCCTCTTCGCCGACGACGAGTACGTCCACCTGCTCAAGGTGCTGCTGTCCGACGAGCAGGTGCAGGAGCGCGTGCTCTTCGGGTCGGACTTCTACGTCGTCGACAACGCCAAGCTCGAGGAGCGACGGATCTCGCTACGGATCAGGTCGGTCCTCGGCGAGGATCTGTTTCGGACGATTGCGGAGGAGAATCCGAAGACGTACCTGGCACGGAGGACCAAGGCTACGGCGCTGCCGGCGCGCACAGCCGAGGCACCACACGTAGGCGCCGCCGACTAGGGAATCGTCACCCCCTGCAGGGTCACCGGATCGAAGAGCGTGTAGTCGAGCTCCTGCGACTGCAGGACGCCCAGCGGCGTGATCACGTCGAGCGCCTTCGGGACCTTGCCCGGCTCGAAGGTGCACCGCGGATCGTTGCTGGGTGCCGCGCACACGCCGAACTGGAACTCCTGGGGCGTCGGCGCGAACCCGCGCGCCTGATCCGGCGAGAAGCCGTCCTGGCCGGTGAGGACGACGGTGAACACCCAGCCGGGGCCTGGCACGCCGCCGAGGCTCGCCGCCGGGACGCTGAACGTGATGAAGCGCGAGATCGCGTTCGCGCTAATCGCGATCGTCCCCTGTGTCGCGCCGTTCGCGTCGATGTAGCGCTGGCCGAAGCCCTGCACCTCGAGCAGCCTGCTCCACGCGGAGCCCGCCGCGATCACGTAGTTCCGCTGCGGGAACGACGCCGCGGTGCTCGTGGGCGAGGCACTCGGCACGCGCACGTAGACGTCGACGAGTTGAGCACCGAGCGGGCTACCGAAGGTCGGCGTCAGATCGCGGATCTTTGTCCTGAACGTGACCGTCTGCAGGTCCGGCGACACGATCACCTGAAACTGCTGCAGGTCGAAGGCGCCCGGCTTGAAGAAGTCGGAGGTCGGATACGCGTAGTTGCCGGGGCCGTTGTCGTCGTTCGAGGGATCGCTGACGTCGAGGACGACGGTGCCGGGCGTGAAGTCGAAGACGACCGTCCGCTTCACGTGCGCGGTCGCGCCGCTCGGGCTTACGGCCACGACGTTCAGGACCGTCGTCCCGCCGGAAACGGGGACCGCCGCGCTGAACGAGCCGTCAGGGTTCGCAGGCGTCGAGGCGGTCGTCGTCTCGAAGCTCTGATCCGTGTTCGTCGCGGCGACGTAGACGGTGTTGCCAGGCGCAGTCGTGCCGCTGACCGTGACGGGAGAGCCGCTCACGGCCGACTGGTCCGCCGGCGCCGTGACCGTCAGCGTCGTCTGCCCCTGCTTGTGCTGGACGTAGCGCGAGAACGTAGCCGCCGGCTGCTCGACGATCCTTCCCGCGACGAGGTCGCCGAAGAGGCGGACGTACGACGCGGCCGACCAGGTCAGCGGGTTCGTCCCAGTCCTGCTCGGGGATCAGTCCCACACCGCCGGCGAAGCGCTCCATCGAGTCCAGGAGGCCCGCGCCTGCAGCTGCGTCGCCGACTTGCAGCGAGTGCTCTGCCCGCTCGCTCGAGAGCGCGGGCCACAGATGCCCGGTCCCCTGGCCGCTCGGGGCCCATGGGCGGCCGTCGCTCGCCCGGTCGCCGTAGCCGTCGCCGTTGTAGCGGTGCCAGCCGGGGCCGCTCGGAGTCGTGCTCCTGATCGTCGCGTCGACGACCGGCAGCGAGCCGATGATCTCCGGGTCGTTCGCCGGCAGCTCCCCGAGCCGCGAGAGCTCGAGGAAGCCCGCGTCGATCACCGCGCGCTGGTCGAGCGTCGGGCCGCCGTTGCCGACGTTGTAGGAGATCGCGGCGTTCGGGTCGCCGGTCTTCGACAGGCGGATGAAGTACGGCTGCGGCGAGCTCGGGCCGTTCGTGGTAACCGTCCAGCCCTTCACCGACCGCTGAAAGTCGTCGGCGACGCCCCGGAAGAGAGCCGCGGATACGCTGTCCCCGTTCGCGTCGGCGAGCTCGGCCGCAGCGACGAGACCGGCGATCTCGGCCGCGATCGTCGACGGCGAGTAGCCGGATTGCTCCTCCCAGCGCTCGACGCCGAACGCGGGCCCGTGCGCGATCAGGAAGTAGGCAGCTCGCTTGACTTTGCTGTACAGGGCCGGGTCGGTCATACCGAGCTGGTAGGCCATCAGGATCGGGTACGCGGTCTCGTCGAGCTGGGTCCCGAACGAGTCGGGCGCGAGCTTGCCGTTGAGGAGGCTGTTGCGCGGCATCGATCCGTCGGGCAGCTGCTGTCGCTCGAACAGGAAGGTGACCGCGTCGCGGGCGGTCGCGATATCGCCCGCGAGGAGCAGGCCGGTCCAGGCCTCGTAGAGGTCACGCGCGAACACCTCGCGGTACGAGCCGAAGTACGTGTTGGCCGGGTCGCCGGCCGACACCGCCTGCCCCCACGGTGAGGCGAGGCTCGCGACGATCGCGCCGGGGAACGTCTTGTCCTCCGAGGCCTTGACGACGTTTGCGCTCAGGAAGTACTCGGCGACGAGGTCTCTCCAGCGTGGATTCGCGAT
>WNFV01003280.1_pt1 | contig 20836 bp, 23 predicted proteins | sample 5400101 | NCBI WGS metagenome assembly WNFV01 (sample SAMN13153361, study PRJNA577476) | soil metagenome | isolation source: 115 cm soil or saprolite under grassland replicate 1 | place: USA:California | collected 2016-06-15 | reverse complement strand
GACCGGCAGGCCGAGCCGTTCCACCAGCGCGGCGTCGTCGGTCGCCGGGCCGGCGGCCGTTGCGTGCGCCCGGCGGAGCACGTCGGGCCGGAAACCCTGCGGCGTCTGCACCGCGACCAGCGCCGACCGATCCGGGGTGTCCACCACCTGGCCGTCGTCGTCGATGCGCTTGATCGTGTCGGTCACCGGGAGCACCGGGATCGCCGCGTCCGCGCCGGCCAGCACCGCCTCGACCACCCGCGCCACCACGACCGCCGGCACCAACGGCCGGGCCGCGTCGTGGACGAGCACGCAGTCGAAGGCGACATCAGCCGGAAGCGCCGCCAGCCCACAACGGACGGACTCGGTCCGGTCGGCGCCACCCGCGACGCAGATCAGCTCCGCCTTGCCGCAGTGCGGCTCGAGCAACTCACGGATCTCACGCTCAGTGCCAGCGGGCACGGCGACTACGACATGCGAAAGGTCGACGGGCGCCGTGCACAGCCCACGAACCGCGTGGACCAGCATCGGCTCCCCGCCGACCTCTCGAAGTGCCTTCGGAACGTCCCCGCCCAGCCTGGTACCCAGTCCCGCGGCGGGGATGATGGCAGCCGCGCTCAGGACGCGAGAACCTCGTCGAGGATGGCCTCCGCCTTGTCCTCGTTGGTGTTCTCGGCCAGTGCGAGCTCGGACACCAGGATCTGCCGTGCCTTGGCCAGCATCCGCTTCTCGCCGGCTGACAGGCCGCGGTCGCGCTCACGACGCCACAGGTCCCGGACCACCTCGGCAACCTTCAGCACGTTGCCGGAGTGCAGCTTCTCCAAGTTCGCCTTGTAGCGGCGCGACCAGTTGGTCGGCTCTTCGGTGTGCGGTGCGCGCAGGACGTCGAAGACTCGCTCCAGACCCTGCTGGTCCACCACGTCGCGAACCCCGACAAGGTCGAGGTTGCAGGCAGGCACGCGGACTACCAGGTCGTTCTGGGCGATGATCCTCAAGACCAAGTAGGTCTTGTCCTCACCTTTGATTTGACGGGTCTCGATGTCCTCGATGACGGCCGCACCGTGGTTGGGGTAAACAACCGTCTCGCCGACTGTGAAAGTCATGTGTCACGTGCCCCTTTCCACGAAAAGTCTACCACGCCGATCAGGGCCTCTCGGGCGCGTTTGCGCTGGTCAGAGGCCATATCCGGCCTTGACAAACGGCGGCGGAAGTGCCACACGCCCCCGCGTAGGACGGAGCCGGGCGCAGGTCCACCCGGCCGAATCGCTACGCTGTGCTCCGCCGGGATCTGTTGATCCGGTCAACAATCGCTGCTGATCCAAGGGAGTCGGAGTGCCCATCTCGTTGACGTCGCGAGTCACGTCCACCGCCGCCGCGGTGCTGCTCGGGGTGAGCGTCACCACCGGTTGCAGCGCGAGCTTCGAGGCGCAGACGCTGCAGCCCTACCAGCCCGCCGAGGGCATCAACGGCGACTCCGGCTCGATTGCCGCGCGCAACGTCCTGGTGCTGGCCGATTCCCAGGGCAAGGGCGTGCTGCACGCCGTGCTGGTGAACCGCGGCAGCACCGACGACCGGCTCGTCTCGGTCACCGTCGACCCGTCCGCGCAGGGCGTCACGATCGCCGGGGCGCAGCAGCAGGTGCTGCCGTCCGGCGAGGCGCTCCCGCTCGGCAGTAGCGGCAAGGCGATCACGGTCACCGGCGCCAAGCCCGGCCAGATGGTTAAGCTGACCATCTCGTTCGGCAGCGCCGGCCCGATCACGGCCGACGTCCCGGTCCTCAGCGACGACCACTTCGGCGGCAACGAGCCGGCCGCCGGCTGACGCCGGCGCGGTCCGCCGTACGACGGTCAGGCGCGCGCCTTCCCGTCGTACGGCGAATCGGGGGTCAGGCCTCGAACTTGTAGCCGAGGCCCCGGACGGTGACCAGGTGCGCGGGGTTGCTCGGGTCCTTCTCGAGCTTGGAGCGCAGCCGCTTCACGTGCACGTCCAGGGTCTTGGTGTCACCCACGTAGTCGGCGCCCCAGATCCGGTCGATCAGCTGCCCGCGGGTGAGCACCCGGCCGGTGTTGCGGAGCAGCATCTCGAGCAGCTCGAACTCCTTCAGCGGGAGCCGGATCTCGGAACCCGAGACGGTCACCACGTGCCGCTCGACGTCCATCCGGACCGGACCGGCCTCCAGCGTGTCGGGCAGCAGCTCGACGTCCTGGCCGCGGCGCAGCACGGCGCGGATCCGGGCCAGCAGCTCGCGCGGGCTGTACGGCTTGGTCACGTAGTCGTCCGCGCCCAGCTCCAGGCCGACCACCTTGTCGACCTCGGTGTCCTTGGCACTGACGATGATGACCGGCACGTTCGACCGGCTCCGGAGTGCGCGGCACACCTCGGTGCCGGGCAACCCGGGCAGCATCAGGTCCAGCAGCACGATGTCGGCTCCGGCGCGGTCGAACTCCTCCAGCGCGGCGGGCCCGGTCTCGGCCACCGCCACCTCGAAGCCTTCCTTGCGGAGCACATACGACAGCGCGTCGCTGTAGCTCTCCTCGTCCTCGACGACCAGCACTCGGGTCACGAAGCTGCCTCCTTGTGGGCGGGTGTTGTCGGTGTCACGCGCGCCGGCGCACCGAAGAAGCCGGCGGGTTCGGTGTCGTCAGCCGAGCGGGGGTCGGGCTCGAGCCGCAGCGGGAGCCGGATAGTGAACGTCGAGCCTTGTCCCTCGACGCTCCAGACCCGGACGTCACCGCCGTGGATGGACGCGATGTGCTTCACGATCGACAGCCCGAGCCCGGTGCCGCCGGTCTCCCGGCTGCGGGCCCGGTCGACCCGGTAGAAGCGCTCGAAGATGCGCTCCAGGTCGGCGTTCGGGATGCCGACGCCCTGGTCGCTGACGGTGATCTCCACGAGATCGCCGTCGACGTGCGCGGCGACCGCCACCCGGGTGTGGTCCGGGCTGTAGTTGACCGCGTTCTCGACCAGGTTGCCGACCGCGATCACCAGCTGGTCCTCGCTGCCGAGCACCTCCAGCGCCGGGTCGCACTTGACCACCAGGCTGATGCCGCGGTTCTGCGCGTCCACCCGGCAGCGGTCGACGGCCTGCTCGATCACCTCGGCGACGTCGACCGGCCCCGGATTCTCCAGCGGGTCGTCCCCCTGCAGCCGGGACAGCTCGATGATCTCCTTCACCAGGCGGCTGAGCCGGCTGGCCTCGATCCGCATCCGGCCGGAGAACCGCTGTACGGCGTCCGGGTCGTCGGAGGCGTCCGCGACCGCGTCGGCGAGCAGGGTGAGAGCGCCGATCGGGGTCTTCAGCTCGTGGCTCACGTTGACCACGAAGTCCTTGCGTACGGCGTCGATCCGGCGCTCGCGGGTCCGGTCCTCGACCAGCACCAGCACCAGCCGGCTGCCGAGCGGGGCGACCCGGGCGCTGACGTACTGCGTCGCGCCGAGCCGGCCGCGGACGATCTCCAGGTCGCGCTGACGGATCTCGCCGTCGCGGCGGACCTGCCGGACCATGGTCACCAGCTCCTCCACGACCAGCCGGTTCGACCGGACGATGCCGAGCACGTGCGCCGGCGCGCTGGCCTGCAGGACCTGGTCCTCGGGGCCCATCACGACGGCCGAGCTGCGCAGCACCGACAGCACGGTGGCGACACCCGGGGGTACGACGGGATCGGGCGACTCCGGCACCGTTCGCTGCGACCGTTCGCTGAACAGGACCGCACCGGTGGCCAATGCGCCCAGGACGGCGCCGACGACGCCGCCCAGCACCGCAGCCAGCGTGGGATCCACGGCAAAGATCGTACGCGGGCAACCATTGCGCGAATGTCAGGTGATGTGTGAATGGACGGCGTACGACCTAACTGTTCACCGGACGTTCACCACCCATCGCCGACCGGCAACCTGGACGGCATACCGTCCAGGTGGGCCTGGCGCGGCGTAGATTTCGCCGTAGAGAGTGACCAGTCAGGGCCTTCAAGTCCCTTGGGGAGCCCGCACAGAACCGGAGCACGACACGATGCGCACCACTTACCACGAGCAGCTCGACGACATCCTCGCGGAGCTCGAGCGGATGACCCGCACGGTCTCGACCGCCGTACGACGGTCGACCGCGGCGCTGCTCGACGCCGACATCAAGGTGGCCGAGGAAGTCATCGCCGCCGATGCGGGCCTGGACTCCAGCGGTGAGGGCATCGAGGACAAGGTGTTCGACCTGATGGCGCGCCAGGCTCCCGTCGCGAACGAGCTGCGGATGCTGGTCGCCGCGCTGCGGATGGTCGCGGACCTGGAGCGGATGGGCGATCTGGCCGCGCACGTCGCCAAGCTCACCCGGATGCGCTACCCGGCGTCGGCGATCCCGGCCGAGCTGCACGACGTGATCGGGCAGATGGGCTCGGTCGCGGAGGGCATGGTCAACGCCGCCGGCGACGTGATCAAGTCCCGCGACGTGGACGCCGCGAAGAAGCTCGAGTCCACCGACGACGAGATGGACAAGCTGCGGACCAACCAGTTCCGGCTGATGATGGACGACTCCTGGTCGCACGGCGTCGAGGTCGCGGTCGACATCGCCCTGCTCGGCCGGTACTACGAGCGGATCGCGGACCACGCGGTCGCGATGGCCCGCCGGGTCGTCTACCTCGTCACCGGCGAGCTCCCCGTCGCCGTCGGCGGCACCGCCGCCGGCTCGGGCGCCGGCGCCGCCACTCCGCAGGGCTGACTCAGCGGCCCTGGTTCTTGACGGCCTCGATGGCGGCCTTGGCCGCCTCGGGGTCGAGGTACTCGCCGCCCCTGATGACCGGGCGGAAGGACTCGTCGAGCTCGTAGTAGAGCGGGATGCCGGTCGGGATGTTCAGGCCGACCACGGTGTCCTCGTCGAGGTCGTCGAGGTGCTTGACCAGCGCGCGCAGCGAGTTGCCGTGCGCCACCACGAGGACCGTCTTGCCACCGAGCAGGTCCGGCACGATCGCGTCGTACCAGTAGGGCAGGGCACGCTCCAGGACGTCCTTCAGGCACTCCGACGTGGGCATCAGCTCGGGCGGCAGCGTGGCGTACCGCGGGTCCGCGGACTGGTCGAACTCCGAGCCGCGCTCGATCGGCGGCGGCGGGGTGTCGTACGACCGGCGCCAGAGCATGAACTGCTCCTCGCCGAACTCCGCCAGGGTCTGCTTCTTGTCCTTGCCCTGGAGGGCGCCGTAGTGCCGCTCGTTCAGCCGCCAGGAACGTCGTACGTCGATCCAGGCCCGGTCGGTCACCTCCAGGGCGATCTGCGCGGTCCGGATCGCGCGCCACAGCAGCGACGTGTGCAGCACGTCCGGGAGCAGGTCGCGGTCGCGGAGCAGCTCGCCGCCGCGGCGGGCCTCCTCGACGCCGGCGGCGTTCAGGTCGACGTCGACCCAGCCGGTGAACAGGTTCTTCGCGTTCCAGTCGCTGTGGCCGTGGCGCAGCAGGATCAGGCGGTAGCTCATGTGCGGGAGCCTACCGAGGCTGGGCGGAGTCGCCGGACTCCAGCCAGCCCTTGAACGCCTCCAGGTTGCGGGTGGACTCGCCGCGGGCGACGCGCCACTCGTACTCCTTGCGGATCGAGCTGGCGAAACCGAGCTCGAGGATCGTGTTGAACGACGAGTCGGCGTACTCCAGCACCGCGCCGAGCAGCCGGTCGATCTCGCCCGGTGTGACGGCCTGCACGGCGATCCTGCCGTCCAGGTAGATGTCGCCGTGGTGGTCGACGGCGAAGGCGACGCCGTACATCTTGAGGTTGCGTTCGAGCAGCCAGCGGTAGACGACCTCGTGGTTCTCGTCCGGGTTACGCGCGACGAAGGCGTGCACGTTCAGGGACTGGTCGCGCAGCGCCAGCGTGACCGCGGTCTTCAGCTTCCGCTCGCCGGGCAGCTCGACGGCGAACACGCCGGGTTCGGACTCCGTGAACTCCAGCTTGTTCTCGGTCAGCACCTGACGGATCACGTCCGCGGCGGACACCCTCACGACGTCAGCTCCAGCTTCAGCGCGTCCATCGACTCAAGGTAGACCGCGGCGGTGCGTTCGGCGGTGACCTCCCAGCCGAATCCCCGGGCGTGCTCGACCGCGGCCGCGCTCATCGTCGCGCGCAGGCCGGGCTCGAACGCGATCCGCCGCAGCGCCGCGGCGAAGTCGTCCGGGTCGTGCCCGCCCACCAGCAGGCCGGACACCCCGTCGCGGACCGCCGTGCTGAGCCCGCCGACGTTCGCCGCCACCACCGGCGTACCGCAGGACTGCGCCTCCAGCGCGACCAGCCCGAAGGACTCCGAGTACGACGGCACGCAGACCGCCGTCGACGCCCGGTACCAGTCGGCCAGCACGTCCTGCGGCACCGGCTTCACGAACCGGACCACGTCGTCGACGCCCAGCGCGCGGGCCAGCTCGGCGTACGACTCGGGGTGCTCCAGGCCGTTCCCGGACGGCCCGCCGACCACCGCGACCACCAGCCGCTCGCGCAGCCCGGGATCGGCCGCGATCAGCCGCTGCGCGGCGCGGATCAGCACGTCCGGCGCCTTCAGCGGCTGGATCCGCCCCACGAACGTCAGTACGACGGCGTCGCGAGGCAGGTCCAGCGCGGCCCGCGCCGCCGCCACGTCACCGGGCCGGAACGCGTCCAGGTCGACCCCCGGGTGCACCACGGCGACCTTCGACGGCTCCGCGTCGTACAGGTCGATCAGCTGCTTGGCCTCGTCGTCGGTGCTCGCGACCAGCCGGTCGGCGGCCTCGACGACCTGTTCCTCGCCGATCAGCCGCGCCGGCGGCTCTGGTACGTCGTCGTCGGCGAGCAGCGAGTTCTTCACCTTCGCCATCGTGTGCATCGTGTGCACCAGCGGCACCGCCCAGCGGTCCCGGGCGAGCAGCCCGACCTGCCCGGACAGCCAGTAGTGCGAGTGCACCACGTCGTAGTGCCCGGGCTCCTGCGTCGCCTCCGCCCGCAGCAGCGAGCGCGCGAACGTGCACAGCTGTGCCGGCAGGTCGTTCTTCCCCAGGCCCTCGAACGGGCCCGCGGCGACATTGCGTACGACGACTCCCGGCGCGAGCTCGACCCGTGGCGGCAGCGCCGACGAGGTGGCCCGGGTGAAGATCTCCACCTCGATGCCGTGGTTCGCGAGCCGCTTCGACAGCTCGACGACGTAAACGTTCATGCCACCCGCGTCGCCCGTGCCGGGCTGATCGAGCGGCGAGGTGTGCAGACTCACCATCGCCACCCTGTGCAAGCCACTCACCCGCCAAGCGTATCCGCCAACTACTTGGGCGATCATTCGTCGCATCCTGTGGTGACTGTGGAAACCGGTCGGATGCGCGCCGGCGGTGACGTGGACCGGGTTTTCCACAGTCACCACAGGATGCGACGAATGATCGCTTGGGTTGGGGGATTCGGCTCGTGGAGGTCGTTCGCCGTACCATTGAGCGGCTGCGCTGTGCTCGACAGCGGCGGCGTCCCCGAAACCCTGGAGTACTTCGCCATGCCCATCCGGAACGACCTGCGCAACGTGGCCATCGTGGCCCACGTCGACCACGGAAAGACCACCCTGGTCGACGCGATGCTGTGGCAGTCCGGCGCGTTCGGCGAGCACCAGCACGTGGACGAGCGGGCGATGGACTCCGGCGACCTGGAGCGCGAGAAGGGCATCACGATCCTCGCGAAGAACACCGCCGTGCGGCACAAGATGGCCTCCGGCGAGAACATCACCATCAACATCATCGACACCCCCGGGCACGCCGACTTCGGCGGTGAGGTGGAGCGCGGGCTGTCGATGGTGGACGCCGTGGTGCTGCTGGTGGACGCCTCCGAGGGGCCGCTGCCGCAGACCCGGTTCGTGCTGCGCAAGGCGCTGGCGCGGCAGATGCCGGTGATCCTGGTGGTGAACAAGGTCGACCGCCCGGACGCCCGGATCGCCGAGGTCGTCGACGAGACCTACGAGCTGTTCCTCGACCTGCTCGACCACGACGCCGACCAGAGCGCGCTGGACTTCCCGGTCGTGTACGCCTCGGCCCGCGCCGGCCGCGCCTCGCTGACCCAGCCGGAAGACGGCGCGATGCCCGACTCGGAGAACCTCGAGCCGCTGTTCGAGACGATCCTGGCCAACGTGCCGGCGCCGACGTACACCGAGGGCGCGCCGCTGCAGGCGCACGTCACGAACCTGGACGCCTCGCCGTTCGTCGGCCGGCTCGCGCTGTGCCGCGTCCACGAGGGCACCCTGCGCAAGGGCGCCCAGGTGGCCTGGTGCCGCCACGACGGCTCGATCGAGAAGGTCAAGATCACCGAACTACTGGTCACCGAGGCCCTCGAGCGGGTGCCGGGCCTGGAGGCCGGCCCGGGCGACATCGTCGCGATCGCCGGCATCCCCGACATCATGATCGGCGACACCCTCAGCGACCCCGAGAACCCGAAGCCGCTGCCGCTCATCACCGTCGACGAGCCGGCCATCTCGATGACCATCGGCACCAACACGTCGCCGCTCGCGGGCCGGGTCAAGGGCACCAAGGTCACCGCCCGGCTGGTCAAGGACCGGCTCGACAAGGAGCTGGTCGGCAACGTGTCGCTCAAGGTGCTGCCGACCGAGCGTCCGGACACCTGGGAGGTCCAGGGTCGTGGCGAGCTGGCGCTGGCCATCCTGGTCGAGCAGATGCGCCGCGAGGGCTACGAGCTCACCGTCGGCAAGCCGCAGGTGGTCACCAAGGAGATCGGCGGCAAGAAGCACGAGCCGGTCGAGCGGCTGACCATCGACTGCCCCGAGGACTACCTGGGCACCGTGACCCAGCTGCTCGCGGTCCGCAAGGGCCGGATGGAGCAGATGACCAACCACGGCACCGGCTGGGTCCGGATGGAGTTCCTCGTCCCGGCGCGCGGCCTGATCGGCTTCCGCACCGAGTTCCTCACCGACACCCGCGGCACCGGCATCGCGCACCACGTGTTCGAGGGCTACGAGCCGTGGGCCGGCGAGCTGCGGACGCGCCCGTCGGGCTCGCTGGTGGCGGACCGCAGCGGCGCCGCGACGTCGTACGCGATGATCAATCTGCAGGAGCGCGGCACGATGTTCGTCGATCCCACCACCGAGGTGTACGAGGGCATGATCGTCGGCGAGAACTCGCGCGCGGACGACATGGACGTCAACATCACCAAGGAAAAGAAGATGACGAACGTCCGTTCCAACGCGGACGAGTTCGAGAAGCTGGTGCCGGCGCGGAGGCTCTCGCTGGAGCAGTCGCTGGAGTTCTGCCGCGAGGACGAGTGCGTCGAGGTCACGCCGGACGCGATCCGGATGCGCAAGGTCACCCTCGCGCAGGTCGACCGGGCCAAGCTCGGCCGCAAGACGAAGTGAGTCCGTGACCCGGATCACTGCCGGGTCGTGGAAAGATGCCGAGTCGTGTCCAACTGCTGACGTGTCTCTCACGTCTATGGGTTGGACTGTGTGGGGACCGACAAAGAAGGAGGAGGGGGCCTCGAATGAGGATCCTTGACAAGATCGCCGGCGCAGTGCTGGCGACCGCCGTCGTCACGGCTGGACTGCTGTCGACGACACCGGCACAGGCGGGCATTCCCGCGTCAGCGACCGCGGTGCGGGCCGGGGGACCTGTCGCCGCAGACGGCGCGATGACGCCGATCTACTCGCGGATCGTGCCGGGCAAGCTACAGATCGACCGCCGCTGCATGACCGGCCGGGTGCTGTGCATCAACAAGACCACCCGCAAGGTCGTGCTGCTGCTGAACGGCAAGGTGCTCAAGACCGCCGACGCGCGGTTCGGCGGCCGTTCGACCCCGACCCGCATGGGGGTCTTCAAGGTGTACAGCAAGGACCGCGACCACGTGTCCAGCCTGTACCACTCGCCGATGCCGTACGCGATGTTCTTCAGCCGCGGCCAGGCGGTGCACTACTCGGCGGACTTCGCGGCGCGTGGCTACAACGGCCACTCGCACGGTTGCGTGAACGTGCGCAACAAGAAGGCGATCGCCTACCTGTTCGGCCACGTGCCGATCGGGACCCGGGTGATCGTCTACCGTTCGTGACGGCGTACAACTGAAGCACCGAAGCGGCGGTCGTCCCGGGCGGGGGCGGCCGTCGCTTCGGCTTGTTCAGCTCAGGGCTCTTGTGAACGCCTTGTGCAGGCGCGGCTCGATCAGGCAGAACGTCGCCACCTCGACGGCCGTCGGAGTCTCCCGGAGTGTCTGTACGGCGATCTGTGCGGCGGACTCCGCCGGCCAGCCGTAGATCCCGGCCGACACCGCGGGCAGCGCCAGCGTGCGCACCTGCAGCTCATCCGCGATCCGCAGCGCGTTGCGGTAGCACGACTCGAGCAGGCCCGGGTCCCGCTGCCCCGCGACCCAGTTCGGCCCCACCACATGGATCACATACGACGCCGGCAGGTCGCCCGCCGTCGTCCAGCCGGCCTGGCCGGTGGGCAGCCCGTGCGGGTAGCGCTCGACGCACTCGGCCAGGATCCGCGGCCCGCCGGCCCGGTGGATCGCGCCGTCCACCCCGCCGCCGCCGCGCAGCGCGTGGTGCGCCGCGTTCACCACCGCGTCGACGCGAACCGTCGTGATGTCGGCCGTGCTCAGCTCGATCCGCACGCAACCATCATCCGACACTCCCGAGGTGACGAAACGATCACATCGCGTGACTATGGGGTGGTGAGTATCTATCGTCTGACCGGGTGCGCGTAACGGTCCGGTTACCGGTGTGAGTTGATGCCAACTCGGCCGGAGTGGTCGTCGTCCAATGACTGACGACTCTGTGAGGAGGAGGACTCATGCGCGTTGTGCGGATCGTGGTGGCGATCGCCGTCGCCTTCGGGCTGAGCGGCGCGGTTCCCGCCTCGGCGCTGGCCCCGGCCGACGGCGGCAGGGGTACGGCGGCCGACGTGCGGACGGTCCCGTTCGAGGTGTCCGGCGAGCTGCCGATCTACCCGAAGGCGCTGTGGCGCAACGGCGACAGCGGCACCGAGGTCCGCGAGGTCGAGGCGCGGCTGGTCCAGCTCGACCTGCTCGACAAGCAGTACGTCGACGACTCCTACGGCACCATGACCCGGGCCGCGGTGCGCACGTTCCAGAGCCGCCACGGCATCCCCTCGCTCGGCTACGTCGACCAGTACACCTGGGACCAGCTGAAGGCGAACACCCACGAGCCGACGCACGCCGAGCTCTACCCGCCGGCGCCGAAGCCGATCGCCGACGGCGCGAAGCTCGACCCGCGCTGCCTGGTCGGGCGCGCGATGTGCATCGACAAGAGCACCCGCAAGCTGCGGTACGTCGTGAACGGGGTCGTCGTACTCCGCACCGACGTGCGGTTCGGCGCGAAGGCGACGCGGACGCGTGAGGGCCTGTTCCACGTCTACATGAAGAGCCGGTTCCACCACTCGCGGCTGTACGACTCGGACATGCCGTACGCGATGTTCTTCAGCGGCGGCCAGGCCGTGCACTACTCGTCGGACTTCGCCGCCCGCGGCTACGCCGGCGCCTCGCACGGCTGCGTGAACGTCCGCAACAAGACCAAGATCGCCTGGCTCTTCGACCAGGTCCAGATCGGCGACCGCGTGGTCGTGTACTGGGGCTAGAGAGGACGGGGTCCACGGCGGCGGCGGAAGGTGCCGCCGCCCTTGCCTCGCCCGCCTGACGCGCGGCGCAACGCCGGCCGGGCGTCGACCAGGTAGACGACCGCGGCGACGATGCCGAACAGCGCGATCAGGCTCAGCGGCGGCTGGAAGAAGTGCGCCAGCGTGAAGGTGATGAGAATCAGCAGCCAACCCGGCTTGGTGAGCTTGTCGGCCGCGATGTACGCCGTCCGTGGCCGCAGCGACGCGTCCGCCAGCGCGATCAGCTTCAGCGCGAGCACCACCGCGGAGATGATCCCGCCGGCCGTGGTCACGTCCGGCAGGTTCACGAGAATCGCGTCGGCCAACATGTCACGAGCCTACTAGGGGGTTCATTCGTCGCATCTCGTGGCCGCTGTGGAAACCGCCCGAGATGCGACGAATGAACCCGTAAAGGAGGGTCAGTCGCCGATCTTGGAGGCGGCGTCGCCTGCGGCCTTGGCGGCGCTCGACGCGCTCTTGCGGGCGCTGGTCGCGGTCGCCTTGGCGCTCTTGGTCGTGGCGTTCGCGGCCTTGCCGGCGGTGGTCCTGGTCGCCTTCGCCTTGCTCACGGTGCTCTTCACCTGGGAGGTGAGGTCCTCGGTGGCGGTCTGCTTGCGGATCCGGGTGACCAGCTTCTTGCCGCGGCCGGCCAGCTCGTCGTACGTGGCCTCGGCCTCGCCCAGCACCGTGTTCACGCGGGCCTGGACGACGGACGGCAGCTCACGCAGCTTGGCCGGGACGGTCTTGGCGTCGGCGGTGAGCTTCTCGAACTGCTTGGTCAGCTCGGTCTGCACGGTCTTCGGCTGGTCCTTCAGCGAGACGACGCGGTTGCTCAGGTCGTCGCCGTACTCGCGGATCTTCTCGACCGCGAGGTCGCCGGCGCCGGCGATCGCGTACAGCGGGGTGACGGTGGGCTTGGTAACGGTAGGCATTCTCGTTCTCCCTCGGGGAAGCAGGGTCAGTCGCCCTGCGAGTCATCGTTCTGCTCGGCAACGGGTTTCACCGCTGAGGTCGGCGGCTTCTTGACGGCCTTCTTCTTCGCGGCCGACGTTGCAGGGGTTTCGTCGTGGCCGTTCTCCCGGACGAACGACGCGTACACGTCCAGCAGGACCCGCTTCTGGCGCTCGTTCAGCGCCGGGTCCAGCAGGATCGCGTCGGCGACGGTGACGCCGCGTTCCGTCGTACTCCGGTCGTCGTCCGGGTCGAGGATTCCGGCCCGGACGTACAGGGTCTCGGCGGAGATCCGCAGCGCCTTCGCGAGCTGCTGGAGCACCTCGGCGGACGGCTTGCGCAGACCTCGTTCGATCTGGCTCAGGTACGGGTTGGACACCCCGGCGATGTCCGACAGCTGGCGCAGCGACAGCTTCGCCTGCTTACGCTGCTCGGCGAGGTACTCCCCCACCGAGCCGACGACCCGCTCTCCCAGATTGGCCACGTCTCCATGGTGCTTGCAAGAGCAAGCACTTTGCAAGCAAAGACCCGGTGAACTCCGTCACTACGCTCCGTTGCGCGTTGCTCGCGAGTCAGGCGAGCAGGGCGGTGGCGGGGCGGACGGAGCCGACCGGCTTGCCACCGCCGAGGAGCGGGGACTCCAGCTGCTCGTCGAGGACGGTGTGGGTGAGACCGAGGCGCTTGAGGGTGGCGGCCATGACGACGGCGCGGGCGCGGGGCGTGCCGTCCTCGATCTTGACGGCGATGCCACGGCCGTCGGCGAGACCGACCGCGTATACGGCTTCGGCGCCGGCCTTGCAGAGCAGCCCGGGGATCGCCTTCATCAGCGCGGTCTCGTCGCGGCGGGTGCCGCTGGCGTACTCGGGGTGGGTGCGGAACGCGTCGGCGATCCGGCCCTCGAACGTGTCCGGCGTGGCCGCGGCGTACAGCCCGAACGCGCGGGCGAGTCCGGCGAGGCTGATCGCGAGCAGCGGCGCGCCGCAGCCGTCGACGCCGACCGCCGCGACCTTCTCGCCGGCGCTGTCCTCGAGGGCGGTCCGGATCGCCTGCTGCAGCGGGTGGTCCGGCTCGCGGTACGTCTCGGTGGACCAGCCGGCGGCGACGCAGGTGGCGAGCATCGCGGCGTGCTTGCCGGAGCAGTTCATCGTCAGCGGCGACTTCACCTGGCCGGCGCGCACCCACTCGTCCCGCGCGGTCTCGTCGATCGGGTAGTCCGGCGGCGTCTGCAGCGCCGACTCGTCCAGTCCGGCGCCCGCGAGGATGCGTCGTACGGCGTCCAGGTGGAACGCCTCGCCGGAGTGCGACGCACCGGCTAGCGCGAGCAGCTCGCCGTCCAGCGACAGGCCGTTGCGGAGCATGCCGAGCGCCTGCATCGGCTTGTTCGACGAGCGCGGGAACATCGGCTGGTCGACGACGCCGAGCGACCACTCGACGGTCCCGTCCGGGGCGGTCACCACGACGGAGCCGCGATGCCGGCCCTCGAGGAAACCGTTGCGGACGACGTCGGCTACGACAACAGGCTCAGTCACGGGCGTCAGCATAAGTTGTTCCTGACGAGTATCAGGAATCGATCCGTCCGCTGGGATCGCAGCGGGTCTCGGGAACTCAGCCCGCAACTCGTACATGCGCAGGGTTGTATGACAACTCTGCGTATGTACGGATCGCGGCCCGACCCTCAGAGCCTGGCGCGCACGTGCAGGCCGACCTCGGGGTCGACCAGCACCTCCTGCGTCGCTGTGACGGTCGGATCGCCCTCGGCACCGGCGACCGACAGCTCCGCGTCGGCCGGCACCGACCGCTTGACCAGCGCCAGGGCGATCGGGCCGAGCTCGTGGTGCCGCGCGGCGGAGCCGACGAATCCGACCTGCCGCATGTCGTGGACCACGCCGTCGCCGTGCGCGGGCAGGTGGTCGACCGAGCCGTCCAGATGCAGCCGGATCAGCCGGCGCGGCGGCCGGCCCAGGTTGTGCACCCGGGCGACCGTCTCCTGGCCGCGGTAGCAGCCCTTGTCCATATGTACGGCGACGCCGAGCCAGCCGAGCTCGTTCGGGATCGCGCGCTCGTCGGTGTCCAGCCCGAGCCGCGGGGCGCCGGCCGCGATCCGCAGCGCCTCGTACGCCCACATCCCCGCGGCCGGCCCGTCGAGCGCGGCCAGTTCCGCCCGTGGCAGGAAGACCTCGTGCCCGCCGAGCGAGTCCTGGCCCGCTCGCACGATCCCCGACCCGCCGTTTGTCCCGGAGCCGCCGTTTGTCCCGGAGCCGCCGTTTGTCCCGGAGCCGCCTGCGCTCGCCGCACCCGGCCGCCAGATCACGGCGTACGACGAGGTGACGTCGGCCAGCTCGACGCGGGACATGAAGACCATCGAGCGCAGCCAGTCGAGCAGCGGTGCGCCCGCGCCCGGCTCGGTGTGCAGCCAGAAGGTGTCGCCGTCGTCGACGCCGTACAGCGCGTGCTCGACGTGGCCGGTTGGCGACAGGATCAGCGCGGTCGTCGAACTGCCGGGCTTGAGGCCGTCGACGTACTGGGACGTGAGAGCGTGCAGCCAGGTCAGCCGGTCCGGTCCGGAGATCGTGAGCACGTCGCGGTGCGACAGGTCGACGAAGCCGTCGCCGTCGACGAGCATCCGCTGCTCGCGCAGGTCCGAACCGTAGTGCGCCGCGACGCCCGCGTCCGGGCTCTCGGCCTCGACGGCGCCGGGCCGGGCGAGCAGCGGGCTGCGGTAGGTCACATCGACGGACTCCATGAGGCCGAGTCTAGGCACGGCCTCATGGAGTCCGGTCGGGTCAGGCGACCGGGACCGGCTCGCGGGCCGGGAGGTCGCCCGCGTGCGTGTCGCCGGCGGCGAAGGCGGCCTCGTCGAACGGGTCCTCACCGGCCAGCACCTGCCGGGCCTGCTCCTTGTCGAACTGGCCGACCCACTTCCCGACCAGCACGGTGGCGACGGCGTTGCCGGCGAAGTTCGTCAGCGCCCGCGCCTCGGACATGAACCGGTCGATGCCGACGATCAGGCCGACGCCGTCGACCAGGTCCGGCCGGTGCGACTGCAGCCCGCCGGCCAGCGTCGCGAGCCCGGCTCCGGTCACCCCGGCGGCGCCCTTCGACGCGATGATCATGAACGCCAGCAGCGAGATCTGCTGCCCGAGCGAGAACGGCTGGCCCATCGCCTCCGCAATGAACAGCGACGCCATGGTCAGGTAGATCGCGGTGCCGTCCAGGTTGAACGAGTACCCGGTCGGCACCGTGATGCCGACGACCTGCTTCTCCACGCCAAGGTGCTCCATCTTGCCGATCAGCCGCGGCAGCGCGGTCTCCGACGACGAGGTCGACACGATCAGCAGGAACTCCCGGGCGAGGTAGCGCAGCAGCGCGAAGATCGAGATCCCGGCGACCGCCCGGAGCAGCGAGCCGAGTACGACGATCACGAACAGGAGGCAGGTCGCGTAGAAGGCGAGCATGATCTTCGCCAGGCTGACCAGCGCGTCGGTGCCGGTGGCGCCGACCACCGCGGCGATCGCGCCGAACGCGCCGACCGGCGCCGCCCACATCACCATCGACAGCATCTTGAACACCAGCCGCTGCAGGTGCCCGATGCCGGCCAGGATCGGCTCGCCGCGGTCGCCGAGCGCCTGTACGGCGAAGCCGACCAGCAGCGCGACGAAGACGGTCTGGAGCACCTGTCCCTCGGTCAGCGAGGAGAACACGGTCTTCGGGATGATGCCGAGGATGAACTCGGTGGTGCCCTCACCGCCGCCGGCCTGGGCCTGCGCGGCCTGGCGCATCTTGTCGGTCAGCTCCAGCCCGGAGCCCGGCTGCACCAGGTTGCCGACCACCAGACCGATGCCGAGGGCAACGGTCGACATCACCAGGAAGTAGCCGATCGCCAGCCCGCCGACCCGGCCGACGCTGGTGGCCTTGCGGACCGAGCCGATGCCGAGCACCAGCGTGCAGAAGATGATCGGGCTGATCATCATCTTGATCAGCGCCACGAAGCCGGTGCCGAGCGGCTTCAGCTCCACCCCGGCGTCGGGGAACACCAGGCCGACGCCGATGCCGAGCAGCACGGCGACGATCACGGCGATGTACAGGAAGTGGGTGCGGTCGTTGCGGACCGGTGTCGGTCGTACCGGACTGGTCATCATGGGCTCCTCGTCGGGTGCGGTTGACGGTAACTGTGACGTGACGCACGCGAGAACCGGCGATTTCGTTCATACCGTTCACGGCCGCCGCGAACTCCGCGCAGGCGGCAGAATGTGTCCCGTGTCACGTCCCGGCGAACTGCGCCGCCAGGTGCTCTGGCTCCAGGCGGGGACGGTCGGCGCCCTGGTCGCGATCGTCTGTACGACCTTCGTGCTGGTCAAGCCGACACCGCGGGTGCTTCTCGGGCTGGCCTGCCTGATGCTGGGCATCGCGGTGGCCGGGAACGCGCTGGTGTCGTGGCGGGTGCGCCGTACCACCAGGGGCCTCGGCACCCAGGCGCTGGCGCGGATGCTCGACTTCTACGAGGGCGTGCTGCATGCCGCACGCGAAGGCCTGGTGCTCGTCGACGCCGCCGGACAGGTGCAGCTGGTCAACGACGAGGCCCGCCGGCTGCTCGGCCTGCCGGACGTCGCACCCGGCACGCCGGCCGCCGAGCTCGGCCTGCCGGAGGCGCTGGCCGAGTTGCTGGCCGACGGCCGGACCGCGCACGACGAGCTGCACCTCGGCGCCGACGGCGTGCTGGTCGTCAACCAGATCCCGGCCACCTCCGGCCGGATCGTGACGCTGCGGGACCACACCGAGCTGCAGCGGCTGCTCGGCGAGCTGGACGCGGTCCGCAGCCTGGCCTCGTCGCTGCAGGCGCAGACCCACGAGGCGGCGAACCGGCTGCACACCGTGGTGAGCCTGATCGAGGTCGGCCGGCCGGACAGCGCCCGCGCGTTCGCCGTGTCGGAGCTGCAGGTCGCGCAGGCCCTCACCGAGCGGGTGCTCGGCACCGTCGGCGACCCGGTGCTGGCGTCGCTGCTGCTGGCGAAGGTCGCGCAGGCGCAGGAGCGCGGGGTGCTGCTCGACCTGGATGTCGGCGACCAGCCGCTCCTCACGCGGCTACCGGCGCAGGACGTCGTCACCGTCGTCGGCAACCTGCTGGACAACGCGATCGAGGCCGCGCACACCGGTCCCGAGCCGCGCCGGGTGGCGCTCGTCGCCCGGTCGTCGAGCGGGTCGGTCGACCTCGCGGTCACGAACACCGGCGAGGGTCTCGACGACGTGCAACTGGCGCGGATGTTCGAACGCGGCTGGACCACGAAGCAGGAGCCCGGCCACGGCCTGGGCCTCGCCCTGGTCCGCGACACGGTACGACGCTGGAGCGGCGGGCTGATCGTCGACCCGGACGCCGAGCTGGACGGAGTGCCGGCGCTGACCGTGCGGGTCCGGCTGCCCGGGGCGGTGCCGTCCGGTGCGTGAACCGCTGCGGGTGCTCGTGGTCGAGGACGACCCGGTCGCCGCCGAGGCGCACCGCACCTACGTGGACCGGATCACCGGCTTCCACTGCGTCGGGGTCGCGCGGACCGCGGCCCGCGCGCTGCACCTGCTCACGGTGCTGGACGTCGACGTCGTACTGCTCGACATGCACCTGCCCGACGGCCACGGGCTGGACGTCGTACGGAGGATGCGCGCCGCCGGGCACCCGGCCGACGTGGTGGCGGTGACGGCCGCGCGCGAGGTGGCGGCGGTGCAGGCCGCGGCCCGGATCGGCGTCGTCCAGTACGTGCTCAAGCCGTTCGCGTTCGAGAGCCTGCGGGACCGGCTGGTCGCGTACGCCCGGCAGGTCCGCAGCGCCTCGGCCGACCGGGTGGTCGCGGACCAGAGCGAGGTGGACCGCCTGCTCTCCCGGAGCGCACCGGCGCCGCGGTTGCCGAAGGGGCTCGCCGGGCCGGTACTCGACCGGGTGGTGGCGCTGCTCGCCGACCGCGAGGGCTGGACCGCGGAGGAGGTCGCGGAGCGCCTCGGCACCTCACGGATAACGGCCAGGCGCTATCTCGAACACCTCGCCGACACCGGTCAGACCACCCGCTCACAGCGGTACGACGGCCGTAGCGGTCGGCCCAAGGTGGAGTACTCCTGGGTCGCCGAGAGCTGATCAGGCGCGCTCTACGAGCGACGCAGCGTGGCCCAGATGTGCGGTTGCAGGGGCTGGCCGACGGCCGCCATGTCGAAGGCCCACATCAGCTCGCCGCGCACCAGCCCGTACAGCCGGTGGCCGGCGGTGACCTCCTTGGCCGTCTCCGTCCGGGCCACGACGTCGGTGCGCATCTCGATCTTGGCGCCGTCGATCTCGCCGTACCAGATCTCGGCGAAGCCGGTCGGGTGCGAGAGCACGACCTCGAGCTTCTTGTCCGGCTTCGGCCGCCAGAACCCGGTCTCCATCGCCAGCGGGCGCTCCGGCTTGCCGTCCGCGCCGACGACGAACGTCTGGCTGACGTAGTGCAGGTACGGCTTGCCGTTGTGGGAGAAGTCGATCTGCTGCCCGAACTCGAACTTCTCGATGGTCGGGTAGTCACCGTGCCCGTGGCCCTCCCACCGCCCGAGCAGCCACCCGAGCGGCATCAGGTCGGGGTGCAGGTCCTGCGGGATCTCGAACACGGGCTATGCGCGGCCCTTGTACAGGCGGTACACGACGTACGCCGAGAACCAGGCCATGAAGATGCTCACGGCAACGAGCAGTCCGGTGAAGGTGACTTCCAGCACGGGCGTCAGTCTAACGGTCCGCGTGCCGCGGCAGGTCGTACTGTGGGGTGATGTCACGCACCCTGGTGATCAAGCTGACCGCGGGCGCCGAGGCGCCCGAACGCGCCAACCAGGCCTTCACCGTCGCGAGTACGGCGGTGGCGTCGGGTGCGTCCGTATCCCTCTGGCTGACCGGTGACGCCGTCTGGTTCGCCGTACCGGGCAAGGCCGCGCAGTTCGAGCTGCCGCACGCCGCGCCGCTGCCGGACCTGCTGGCGGCCGTGTTGGCGGGGGGCACGCTGACCGTGTGTACGCAGTGCGCCAAGCGCCGGTCGCTGGAGCAGTCCGACCTGCTCGACGGCGTCCGGATCGCCGGCGCACCCGCGTTCACGGAGGAGATCCTCCACGACGGCGTCCAGGCCATCGTGTACTAGGGATCAGCGCTCGCGGCCTTCGCCGCCGTCCTGCTCGCGCTCCGGGGTGTGCTGGTCGCGCTGGTTCCGGTTGAACTGGGCCGCGTTGTAGACGCCCTGGCCGTGCGGGGTCGCCGTCGGCGGGCCGTTCGGCGGCCGCGCCGCGCCGCCGGCGTGCGCCTGGCCGCCGTTCATCATGTTGCGCAGGTGCTTGACCGTGTCTGACCCGACCGAGACCGGGCCGACCTGTTCGGCTGGCCGCCGCCGGACGTCGGGTCCGCCGCGGCCACTACGCCGTCGGCCGCGTACGCCGCCTGCTTGACCTTCTTGGCCGCGTCGGCACCCTTGTTCGGCTGCCGCTGGTCATCCTGCCTGCGGCGCGGGTCCTGCCCGCGCTGGTCCTGGCCGCGCTGGTCCTGCCCGCGCTGGTCGTTGGCGGGCTCGTCCGTGCGGTCCGGGCCGTCGGTGCGGTCGCGGTCCTGCCGGTCATCCCGGGCGTTCGGGTCACGCTGGTCCCGGTCGGCCCCTTCGCGATCCCTGTCAGCCGGCCCGCCATCGCCGCGCTCGCGATCGTCACGTGACGGGTCCTCGCGGTCGTTCCGGTCCCGATCGTCCCGGTCCCGATCGCCGTGGTCCCGGTCGTCACGGGACGGGTCGTCACGGGACGGGTCGTCGCGATCGTCCCGGTTCGGGTCGGTGGCGTCGTCGCGATCCTGGCCGGTGTCGCCGCGCTGGTCGCGGTCTGCTGCGTCGCGATTCACCTGCTCGCGATCGCGCTCGAGACGGTCCTGCTCGTCGCGCTGATTCGGCTCCGGGCGTTCGACGCGATCGACAGCACTCGGCGGGGCCAGCTGGTCCAGCGCAGGATCGGTCTCGACCCGATCACCGGCGCGGTCAAGTCGATCGTCCGTCGACCGCTCCTGCCGGTCTTGCTGCGGGCGCGGCTCGTCGCGGGCCAGGCCGTCGTCCCTGCTCGGGCCTGTCGTGTCGACCGGCTCCGGGCTGACCGACTCGTCGCGGGCGGGAGCATCTCGGTACGTGCGGTCCCGGTTGTCCATCTCGGTCTGCGACGCCGGATCGCCGACGAGGTCAGCCCTGTCGCTGTCGGAGCGATCGACCTCGGCATCGGTGGTGGACGTCACCGGCTGGACGTCCTGGTCACCGATCTCAGGCTCCGGCGTGTTCGCCGCACCCCGGTCGACGCCCTCGCC
>WNFV01003279.1_pt1 | contig 20836 bp, 24 predicted proteins | sample 5400101 | NCBI WGS metagenome assembly WNFV01 (sample SAMN13153361, study PRJNA577476) | soil metagenome | isolation source: 115 cm soil or saprolite under grassland replicate 1 | place: USA:California | collected 2016-06-15 | reverse complement strand
TCATGCCAGCCATCAGGCTCGCGGGCAGCATCACGGCGCTCGCGATCAGCGAGCTGCCGATGTTGAACAGTACGAAGCCGGAATCAGTGCGTGCGAGGGAGCGGAACATCCATGCCATCGCGTCGAACGTGCTGTCGTAAAGCGGGAGCGTGAGCAGAGCTAGAAGGCCCATCAGGATCTGCACGCCGGCCAGAAACGCCACCGCGTCACGCAACCGATCGATGCGTGTTCGGATCCAAGCGCCGCCCAGCGCGAGTCCCAAAATGAAGCTCGCGAGCATCAGCTCGAAGGCCTGCGTCGATGCGCCGAGCACGAGACTCAGCATGCGGATCCAGACGACTTCGTAGATGAACGATGAAAGGCCCGTGAGTAGCGCAACGGCGAGCAGCATCCGCGAGATGGCGAAGGGTGCGTTATGCGCAACGGGCACGCTTACGGGCGCGGACGCTTTGTGCTTGCGCGGATCGATCACCGCGTAAATAGCGACGGCCAACGCGACGTTCAACACACCTGCTGTCATCGATGCGCCGGGAAGGCCAATCGTCGGGATGAACACGAATGCGCTGACGAGCACGCCGAACACGGCGCCGAGGCTGTTCAGGAAGTAGAGCAACGCGATTCGCTTGCCCGGATCGGTCGGGAACAACCGCAAGGCGCCAGACGCCATCAACGGGAATGTCGTCCCGAGCAGGATCGATTGCGGAAGGATGAGCGCTGCGGCGAACACCCACGAGGAAAGGCAAAGGCCCTCGGCGTAGCAAGTGGCAGGGAGCAGCGAGCCGTACGCCCAATCGGTTGCGAAGACGAAGATGTGATGAAACGCGATCGCGCACCAGCCGATGACGAACTCAGCCACCGCATACAGCAACAGGGGGTTGCGCAGGCGATTTGTGTAGCGGCCGCACAGTGCGGCGCCGATCGCCATGCCGCCAATGAATACGACTAGGACGACCGTCTGCGCGTACGCCGCATGCCCGAGGAACAGCTTGAGGTACTGGGCCCAGATGGACTCGTAGATGAGCCCGCAGAACCCAGAAAGCAGGAAAAGCGGGTAGATCGCAAGGAAGCGGCGGGACATCGTGTGCTCTTTTGTCATCGGCGAGACCGAGGCGATTCGCACAGATAAACCTGGCAAGCAAAAGCTGTTCCTTGGCACCGCCGCGACGCGGCGCTTGCCGAGCCGCCTATCGCCCCGTGCTCCCGGACCGGCCCTCCGCAGGGGTGGTTCGCCTCGAAATCGTCGACCTATTGAACCGGGCTCGGACCATGCGAACGATGACGAGTTGCGCGAACCATTCCATCGGCTGCAACGTGTACGCTGCCTGCCCACGATTCCAGCAGCTCACTACCAGCTGCCCTTTGGTAGTCCGAGTCGATCAAGCCGACGAGATCGCATGCACGACCGGAAAGCTCCACGGCCGGCTATACTAAATTTATAGCCAACTTAGTATAGTTAAGCTCCAAATTTGCTATACTAGGTTATCATTAAACTAGTATAGCGCAATGGTTGCTTACACCGAACTCCCGCTCGCCGCGCAGACCGCGTATGCGCAACTTCTCGATGCGTCATTGGCGGCCGAGCATCAACGATCGGTCGCGGACATCAGCGGTTCGTTCGCAGCGAAGACGGTCGGTGGTCGCAAGTATTGGTACTTCCAGTACACGGAGCCGGCCGGGAAGTTTCGCCAGATCTTCGTGGGTCCGGATACCGATGCGGTGCGCGCGCTCGTCGAAAACAAAGCCCGGCCGTCGCGGCGCGAGTCACTCGGGCCGCTTGCGCGCGCCGCCGCCGCGTTGGGCTGCGCGGAGATACTGCCTCGGCATCTTCGCGTCATCCAGCGACTCGCCGAATACGGATTCTTCGCTGCAGGCGGCGTTCTCGTCGGCACGCACGCATTCCTCGCTTTCGGAAACATGCTCGGCGTGCGCTGGGGCGAGGCATCGCGGACGCAGGACGTCGATCTCGCGCACGCGGGAAAGCGACTGACTATCGCGCTTCCGGGGAAGGTGGAAGTGCGAACAGATGCCGCGATCTAATCGCTCGCGATGGGCCTGCTTCCCACGACCGGACTTTCGGGAAAAGCGGGCGCGACATGGCTGGATCCGCGCGAGCCAGAGTTTCGGCTCGATTTCCTCACGCCGCTGCATCGCGGCGGTGAGAAGCGCTTCGAACACTCTCAACTGCACGTCGTGCTGCAGCCGCTCAAGTTCCTGGAGTATCCACTCGAGAACGTGCAGCAGGCGGTCTTGTTCTCCGGAGACCGCACTGTCGTCGTCAACGTGCCGCATCCCGCGCGGTACGCTTTGCACAAGCTCATTGTGTACGGCGAGCGCGAAAGCGCGTTCGCGCCGAAGTCGAGCAAGGATCTCGTCCAGGCGTACCTGCTGCTCGCGTGTCTCAAAGAACGCCGTCGGTGGGAAGTCGACGAAGCATGGGCAGACCTCGCCTCTCGCGGCGCCGGATGGAGAATCCGAGCGATGCGCGGCTTGAAAGCGCTGGACAACGCATACCCAATGCTCGGCGCGAGCGATTGGTTGCGGGCGCGCAAGCTGCAAGCGATACCGCGTTCAAGGACGGCACCGACGAAGCGGCGAAAGACGCATTGAGCTTATCGCCCGGTACTCCCGAATCCACCCTCCGCCCGGTGGCTCGCCTCGAAGTCCTCGACGACGTTGAATTGTGCTCGGACGACGGGAACGATGACGAGCTGAGCAAGCCTTTCCATCGGCTGCAGCGTGTACGACGCCTGCCCTCGATTCCAGCAGCTCACCATCAGTTGCCCCTGATAGTCCGAGTCGATCAAGCCGACCAGATTGCCGAGCACGATGCCGTGCTTGTGGCCGAGACCCGAGCGCGGAAGGATCAGTGCCGCGAGGCCGGGATCCAAAACGTGGATCGCGACGCCGGTCGGGATCAGTTGCGTTTCACCCGGTGCAAGTGCGATCGGCGCATCGATGCACGCGCGCAAGTCCATGCCGGCCGAACCGGCGGTCGCGTACGCGGGCAAGTGCGGACGGATGCGCTCGTCGAGGATCTTGAGGTCGATGTTGGCGGTCATGGGACAGTGCTAGAGAAAGTCACTGGATTCCCGCCTTCGCGGGAATGACGTTCTACCCGCTTTCGCGGGAATGACGTTCTACCCGCTTTCGCGGGAATGACGTTCTACCCGCTTTCGCGGGAATGACGTTTCGCTGCGTTTCGCCTTCGCGGGAATGGCGCTCGATCCGCCTTCGCGGGCCAGCGGTGCGGGTCACCGAAGAGCAGCCCGCGAACAACCTCGGCGCCGGATACCCTCGGCAGATCAGACATTCACCGCGACTTGGAACGTCGTCACGAGCGGCTGGCCCGCACTGGTAAGCGGGAATTCCTCGAGGTAGAGCTGTGTAGCCTCCCGAAGATTCTCCAAGGCTTCCTCAATGGTTTCGCCCTGTGTCGTCGTTCCAGTATCGGGATTCATTGCCGTGAATCCGCCTTCAGGGGCCGGAATGATTACAGCCGTGAGCAGCATGATGATGTCCTGAGTTCTGACGCAGTAATTATCCCGCCTCTTGTCGATTCCACCCGCGCGCAAATTTGACGCGCTGCGAAGCGAGTAAGGATACGGTCACCGCTTCTCATTCGAGTCGACGCGATCGAACGAATAGTCCGCCGGCAGACGCCCGCGATACTTCCTCAATCGCGCGAGGATGGCGCGCAATGTTGACACGTTCCTGACCTCGATAGCGCGTGATGCCGTGATGGCAATTTCGATGTTTTCTCCTTTCTTCAGATCGAGTGCTTTTACGAGGTCGGCAGGCAGCCGCACCGCAAGGCTGTCACCCATTTCGAGACAGGTATGGGGCAGCGTCGCATGATGTACCCTTGACGCGAAGAACTTGAAAGTCAGTCGATCTGGAACTGCCATTAAATTTCCGACCAGGGCTGCCAGCGCGTCATGCGCCGATCGTCACCCGGTGCACTCCGATGAAGTCAAGCGGCGTGGCACTTTCGCCTTCAACCTCGAGGCAAAGCTCAATTGCTTCGCGAACACGCGCCGTCAATTCGTCGAGCGATTTCGCTTGGGTGTGGCAACGGCTCAAGCAAGGCACAGAAGCAACGTAATAGCGGTCGCTGTCCCGTTCGACGACAACGTTGAAATCCCGTTTCATGATCGCTCCGCGCTATGGAACACCTTGCCAATCAAGGAAATGATACCGCAGTGAGGTGCGACGGAACGACGATATCCGCGGCACGGATCCGGCCGGCGCAAGACACTGGGTCCCCGCCTTCGCGGGGACGACAAGCATCGGCCGTCATTCCCGCGAAGGCGGAAATCCAGCGTCTTATGGCGCAAGACACTGAGTCCCCGCCTGCGCGGGGACGACCCACGCAAACTAGCGCTCGTCCATCCGCTTCGCGATCTCGCCGACGAGCGTACGCGCGAGCGCGAGCTTGTCCATCGGCGGCAACGGATGCGCGCCCGCGTCGTCGAGGAGCGTCACGGCGTTATCGTCGGCGCCGAGCGCGTCCTGCGCACGGTTGGCGACGATCAGCGGCAGCTTTTTGCGCCGGCGCTTTTCCTCGGCGTGCGCGAGCACCTCGTGGCTTTCCGCCGCAAAGCCGACGCAGAACGGTGCCCCCGGCGCTGATGCAACGGCCGCGAGGATGTCGATCGTCGGCTTCAATTCGATCGTGAGCGGCGCATTCGCTTTCTTGAGCTTGCGCTCCGACACGGCGACCGGCGTGTAATCGGCCACTGCGGCAACCGCAATGAACACGTCGCACGTCGGTACGCGCGCCCTGACTGCGCTCGCCATCTCGTCCGCGCTGCGCACGTCGATGCGCTCGACGCCGCCCGGCGTGGCGAGTGCTGTCGGCCCGCTCACCATTGTCACCTGCGCGCCGGCTTCAGCGGCTGCCTGCGCAATCGAGTAGCCCATCTTGCCCGAGCTCGAATTGGTGATGCCGCGAACCGGATCGATCGCCTCGAACGTCGGCCCCGCCGTCAGGAGAACCCGCTTGCCGGCAAGTACCTTCGGCTGCATCGCGGCGGCGACGGCGTCGAAGATCTCCTGCGGCTCGAGCATGCGGCCGTCGCCGACTTCACCGCACGCCTGCTCGCCGCTGCCCGGCCCGAGAATCGCGACACCGTCCCGTGCGAGCTGCGAAACGTTGCGTTGCGTCGCCGCGTTGTGCCACATCTGGCGATTCATCGCCGGCGCGATGAAGAGCGGGCAATCGCGCGCGCTGCAAAGCGTGGACAGCAGATCGTCGGCGTGACCGTTCGCAATCTTCGCGATGAAGTCCGCCGATGCCGGCGCGATCACGATCGCATCGGCGCCGCGTGTCAGATCGATGTGGCCCATGCCGTTGTCGGCGCCCGACTCCCAGACGTCGGTTCGCACCGGACGCCCGGAGAGCGCCTGCAACGTGATGGGCGTGATGAAGCGGCATGCGGCGGCCGTCATCACGACGTCGACCGCGACACCGGCCTTGACGAACAGGCGCGTCAGCTCGGCGCACTTGTACGCGGCGATGCCGCCGGTCAATCCGAGCACGATGCGAGCAAGCGGCGGCGACGTTGACATAGACGTTGACGTTGACATAGACGTTGATTGTCGTCCCCGCGAAGGCGGGGACCCAGTGTCGTTGCGTTCCAAAGTCGCTGGATTCCCGCCTTCGCGGGAATGACGTCGTCCCGCCTTCGCGGCGACGACGACGGTCGTATCGGCCAACATGCCGATTCGACGCGATTGGCGCGCAGTTTACACTCGCCGCACCGCTTTACGCCCAGTCGACGCAACTGCGAACACCATGGAAGCACCCTCGATCGACGCATGCGAACGGCCGCGCGAGCGCTTGCTTGCACACGGGGCAGCCTCGCTCACCGATGCCGAGCTCGTCGCGTTGCTGCTTCGCACCGGTGTGGCGGGGCGTAGCGCGCTCGATGTTGCCCGCGAGCTGCTCGCTGCCGTAGGCGGCATCGCCGGATTGCTGTCGCCGGTGCCTCGACGCATCAATGTGCGCGGCGTCGGCGCGGCGAAGGCGGCGGAGCTTGCGGCGGTCGGCGAGCTCGCGCGTCGCGCGCTCGCACGCGAGGCCGCCGCGCAGGACACGCTCGCCTCGCCGCAGGCGGTGCGCGATTACCTGCGGCTGACGCTCGGCACGCGACCGCACGAGGTGTTCGTCGGGCTCTATCTCGACAGCCAGAACCGGCTTCTCGCCACCGAAGAGCTCTTCCGCGGCACGCTCGCGCAAACGAGCGTCTATCCGCGCGAAGTCGTCAAGGCGGCGCTCGCGCACAACGCGGCGGCGATGATCTTCGCGCACAACCATCCGTCCGGAGTCGCCGAGCCGAGCCGCGCCGACGAGCTCCTCACGCAGGCGCTCAAGCAGGCGCTCGCGCTCGTCGATATCCGCACGCTCGACCATTTCGTCGTCGCCGGCGGCCGGCTGGTGTCGTTCGCGGAGCGCGGGTTGCTGTAGCCCATCGCGAAAGGTAGCCGTCATTGCCGCGAAAGCGGGAATCCAGCGTCTTTTGGAACGCAACGACACTGGGTCCCCGCCTTCGCGGGGACGACGAGCACGGCCTCGCCGCCCACCAAGCGTGGCGCCGAGCGTCCAACGGGTTGATCGGCCAAGACTTTCCCGGTTATAATGCTCGACTTTGCCGATGCACCCCAAACCGATTTGAAGCCGGTCCGCGCGTCGCGGGCCCATCGAAGGAGCGAGCGATGGCTCGAGTGTGTGAAGTCACCGGAAAGGCCCCGCGCGTGGGCAACAACGTTTCGCACGCGAACAACAAGACGAAGCGCCGCTTCCTGCCCAACCTGCAGGAGCGCCGCTTCTGGGTCGAAGGCGAAAACCGCTGGGTCAAGCTTCGTCTGACGAGCGCCGGCCTTCGCACGATCGACAAGAAGGGCATCGACGTCGTGCTGGCCGAGCTTCGCGCTCGCGGCCAGCGCATCTAAGCTCGCAAGGAGTCAACCCATGGCATCCAAGGTTCGCGAAAAGATCAAGCTCGAATCGACGGCCGGCACCGGCCACTTCTACACGACCACCAAGAACAAGAAGACGATGCCGGAGAAGATGGCGATCAGCAAGTACGACCCCGTCGCGCGCAAGCACGTCGAGTACAAGGAGACGAAGCTCAAGTAACGCCGGCGAGGTGCTCTCGCCGCAGATCTTCGTATCGTTTTATGCAAAGGCCCGCTTCGGCGGGCTTTTCGCTTCGCGAGATCGATTCGCGTCAGTCGCCCCGCGCCCTGCGGCAGCATGCGGGTGGCCTCGCGTCGCGCCGTCCGAAGTGATGCCACAGCGCGGCGAGCGCATGCGCAGCGACGAGCGCGATCAGCACGATGGCGATCGCCTCGCGCGTTTCCTTGAACATGTGCGAGAGCGCCTCGTTCGCGCCGCCGATCGGCGCCAGTGCAAAGCCGAAGATACGGACACCCTTGCCGAAGTTCGTGAACAGCAGCCCGGAAACGGGCATCGCGACCATCGCCGCGTACGTGGCGCGCGCGGCGTGACCTTGCCACGCGGGCATGTCGCCCGAGGGCGGAGGCGGATGGCCGGCCCGCCGAGCGAGTCGGACGGCGACGAGCACGAGCGCGAGCGCGCCGATCAGCTTGTGAGTGTTGAACGCGGCAAACTTCAACGCGCCCTGCGACAAATCGTCCATGACGAAGCCGCAGGCGACCAGGGCGGCGATCAGCGCCGCCATCAGCCAGTGCAGGCCGATGGAAAACGGATGGTAGCGGGTCGAGGCATGCATCGAGGCTGGTCGTTTCGTTCGAATGACGGTCACGTTAGCGCGGTTGGTCTTAACGGTCGATTAAGGCGCGTCGCGCAGGCAACAAAGAGCCCGCGAACGGCGGGCTTTTTGGCGGGCGTCATTCCCGCCCTTCGACTCTGCTCAGGGCAGGCTGCGGCGGGAATCCAGCGTCTTTGCGTTGCAAGTCACTGGGTCCCCGCCTTCGCGGGGACGACAACCGGGGTTCAGGCGTAGCGCTTGAGCTGCATCGAGAACTGCGCGAGCGGCGCAATGCCGGACGCTTCGGCACGCCTGCACCAATCCTGCAACCGCGCGAGAAGCTGCTCGCTCGATTCGGTCGAGCGTTCCCACAGCGCGTTCAATTCCTGCCGCATCGCGTAGATCGTCGCGATCGCCTTGCTGTGCTCGAGGGCGAGCGCGAGCGCCATCCGGTCGCGGTCGGCGAGTCGTCCGATGCCATCGGCCGTGAGCCAATGCTTGAGCTTGCGCATGCTCGGCAGATGGAAGTCGTGGCTGCCGGCGCGCGCGCGCAGTTGCGCGAGCTCGGCGGCACAGGCGCGGCGAAGCGAGCGCGCGTAGTTCGTCGCGATCGCATAGCGGTGCGTGAGGATCGCCTGCAGAGTCGCGAGATCAGGTGCCGGCTTGCCGGTCTTCACAACGGCGAGCTTCGGCGCGACCTTGCGCACTTCCGCGAGACCGAGCATCGACAACAGCCGGATGTACGCCCAGCCGATGTCGAATTCGTACCAGCGCGACGACAGCTTCGCCGACGACCCGTACGCGTGATGATTGTTGTGCAGCTCCTCGCCGCCGATCAGGATGCCCCAGGGCACGATGTTCGTCGACGCGTCCGCGCACGCGAAATTGCGGTAGCCCCAGTAATGGCCGATGCCGTTGATGATGCCGGCGGCGGTGATCGGAATCCACATCATCTGCACGGCCCAGATCGATGCGCCTAACGGTCCGAACAGCACCAGGTTGACCCCGAGCATCAGCCCGACGCCTTCCCAGCTGTAACGCGAATAAAGATTGCGCTCGATCCAGTCGTCGGGCGTGCCGCGGCCGTACTTTTCGAGCGTTTCGAGATTCTTCGCCTCGGCGCGATACAGCTCCGCGCCCTGCCAGAACACGGTCTCGATGCCCCGCGTCTGCGGGCTGTGCGGGTCTTCGGCCGTTTCGACCTTCGCATGGTGCTTGCGGTGGATCGCGACCCACTCCTTGGTGACCATGCCCGTGGTGAGCCACAGCCAGAAGCGGAAGAAGTGGCTGACGATCGGGTGCAGGTCGAGCGCGCGGTGCGCCTGCGCGCGATGCAGGAAAATCGTCACCGAGGCGATCGTGATATGGGTCAGCACGAGCGCGACGACGACATAGCCCCACCACGGCAGCGGCATCAGGCCGTGCGAGATGAAGGAGACGAAATCAGTTGGCATACATTCCTTGGGGAAGCCCGTGCCGGCGAGAGAAACGCGAGGTCAAGGGAAGCTGCAAATTATACCTTAAGAAGGTGCGTCCTTCCTGACAGGAATCAAGGCGGAGCGGCCTCCCCAGCGGGTGCCGCCGGGCGCCGCGCTGGCTCGGCCGCGGGCATCGACGCGGCTTCGTGCGGTGACGCACCAAGCAGGCGCATTTCGCGCTGCGGGAAGGGGATCTTGATGCCGTTGGCGCCGAACGCACGCAGAATCGCGCGGTTGAGCGAGCTCTTGAGATTGAGCTGGCCGTTCTCGGGATCCCGAATCCACACGCCGAGCTCGAGCTCGACGCCGCTGTCGCCGAAGCGCAGAAGGAACGCCTGCGGCGTGTTCGGCGTCTTCAGTACGCGCGGCTCCTCGAGCGCGAGCTCCTCCATCAGCTTGAGCGCACGCTCGACGTCGCTGTCGTAGCTCACCGACACGTTCACCGCGACGCGCACTTCGCTCGCCGACGTCGGCGAATGGTGGTTCAGCACGATCGTCGAAATCAGCGTTTCGTTCGGGACGATCGCCTCGACACCGTCGCCGCCGCGCACGACGACGTAGCGCGACGTCACTTTCGAGACGACGCCCGAACGCTCGCCGATGGTGATCATGTCGCCCATGCGGATCGAGCGGTCGAGCAGGATCGTGAAGCCGGCGATGTAGTTCGATGCGAGCTTCTGCAGCCCGAGGCCGATGCCCACGCCGAGCGCACCGCCGAAGACCGACAGCACGGTGAGGTCGATGCCGACCGACTGCAACGCGATCAGCACGGCGACCACGAGCAGCACGGCGCGCACGAGCTTGCCGAGCACGACGCGAAGGTTCACTTCCAGATGCGGCGTTTGCATCAGTCGCCGCTCGATCAGGCCGGACAGCCACAGCGTGATCGCGAGCGTGACGAAGATCACCGCGACGCCGTTCAGCACCTCGAGCACCGACAGGCGCGGCTTGCCGATCGGGATCTTCAGCGCGTCGAGCTCGTCGCCGATCTGCGGCAGCACGCCGGTGAAGTAGAGCAGCGCGCCGATCCAGACGGTGAACGCGATCGCGCGCTCGGACGATTTCATCCACGGCGCGTTGCCGAAGATGCCGCGCAACGCATACACGACCAGCCGGATCACCGCGAGCGCGACGACAAGCGGCAGCGCGATCGACAGGAAGAACGGCGGCGCGAAGCGGCGGAACGCGGCGTGCGCGAGCACGAGGAGCGCCAGCGTGACGAGCGGCAGCACCAGCCGGTTGATGCTGCCGAGGCCCAGGCGAATGATCTCGGGCCGTTGGTCGGCGCGAAGTCGAACCCTGCGGTCGACCACCAAGCCGACCGCGAAGCAGACGGCGACGATCGCGAGCTCCATCCAGCCGTGCGGCGTGGCGAGCGCGGTTTCCACGCGGCTGTAATCGATCGGCGCGAGCACGGCGAGAGTATAGGGGCAGAGAGTATAGGGTCAGAGAGTATAGGGTCAGACTCGATACTCAAAAGTATAGGGTCAGACTCGACTTTCGGACGATTGCGCGCGTGCCGCCCGAGAAAATAGGCTATGCGGATGCCGCGTCTACCGCGATTCTTCGTGCCTGGCCTGCCGCTCCATGTCATCCAGCGTGGCAACGACCGCGCACCGGTGTTCCGCCGGATCGAGGACGCGAGCTTCTATCGCCGATGCGTTGCCTTCGCGTCGCGTCGGCACGGAGTGGCGATCCACGCGTACGTACTGATGACGAATCACGTGCATCTGCTCGTCACGCCTTCGCGCCGCACAAGCGTGCCGAGAATGATGCAGTCGATCGGCCGCATCTACGTTCAGTATTTCAACTTGGCTCATGGACGAACGGGCACGCTGTGGGAAGGCCGATACAAGGCGGCTATCGTCGACGATGAGACGTATGTGCTCACGTGTATGCGGTACATCGAGCTGAATCCGGTGCGCGCCGGCATGGTCGCAAGCCCGTGCGACTATCGCTGGTCGAGCTATCAGGCAAACGCCGGAGGCGCGGAAGATGATTTGGTCGATCCGCACGACGCGTTTCGCCGCCTCGGGCACACGCCCGCGGAGCGACACACTGCGTATCGCGAGTTATTTAGGGAATCGATTCCGGACGACACGCTGCGCGACATTCGCGACGCAACGCAAAACGCTTGGGCGCTAGGCGATGCGACCTTTCGGCGCAATGTCACGACACTGAGTCGCCGAGCCGAGCGGTTGCCGAAAGGTCCGCGCCCGGGCGGCCGCTTGGAAACGCAAAGTATCGAGTCTGACCCTTTACTCAAATGAATCGAGTCTGACCCTACTTTCGCTACTTTCGCTCCAGCACCGCCGCGAAGAAGCCGTCGCAGCCGTGCCGATGCGGCAGCAGCATCATCGTGCGACCGGTTGCGAGCGGGATGCCGGCGCGCGCGAGCTCCGCCGTTGCATCGCCGAGCTCGAACTCCGGATGCGCGCCGATGAACGCGTCGACGATCGCGCCGTTTTCCTCGGGCAGGATGCTGCACGTCGCGTAGACGAGGCGGCCACCGGGCTTGACCAGCGTTGCCGCGGACGCGAGGATCGCCGCCTGCTTCGCCGTGAGCTCGGCGAGCGAGCGCTCCGATTGCCGCCACTTGAGGTCGGGATTGCGGCGCAGCGTGCCGAACCCCGTGCACGGCGCGTCGACCAGCACGCGGTCGATCTTTCCCGCGAGCCGCTTGACGTGCGGATCGCGCTCCGACGCGAGCAATTGCGGATGCACGTTCGACAAGCCCGAGCGCGCAAGCCGCGGCTTCAGCTTCGCGAGCCGCGTGTCGACGACATCGAACGCGTACAGCCGTCCTTGCGAGCGCATCAGCGCACCAAGCAGCAGCGTCTTGCCGCCGGCGCCCGCACAGAAGTCGACGACCATGTCGGTGCGCCGCGGCGCGACGAGATAGCCGACGAGCTGGCTCGATTCATCCTGCACTTCGACGCCGCCGTCGAGCATCAGCGGATGCTGCGCGAGCGAGGGGCGCCCCGCGATGCGCAAGCCGAGCGGCGCGTACGGTGTCGTGCCGGCCTGAATCCCCGAAGCGGCGAGCTCGGCGCGCGCGGCATCGCGCGTCGTCTTCAGCGGATTGACACGCAGATCGAGCGGCGCAGGCGCGAGCAGCGCGCGAGCGAGCGCAAGCCGCTCTTCCTCTCCGTACGCATCACCGAGCTTGGTCCACAACCAGTCGGGCAAATCGGCCGCGACCGCCGACTCTAACGGCGTCGACAGACGCGACTTGAACTCGCGCACCCATGCCGCGTCGCGTTCGCTCACCACGGCGTCGAGCTCGCGGCCCGACACGCCGAGCTCACGCACGACGGTGGCGAGCGCGAGCAGTCGCGGGTCGTGCGTTTGCGCGAGCGTCTCCAGCGAACGGCGACGTCGCAGCCATGCGAATGCAGCATCGCTTACGAACGCGCGATCCTCCCGACCCATCTGCGGATGCGCGCGAAAGAATCGGTGCAACATCGCGTCGGCGGGTGCGGGCAGCGGCGCGAGCTCGCCGATCGCGGAGGCGAGCACCCCGAGCTGGCCCGAATGCAACGTTGGCCGCGCCGTCATTTCGTCGCGAGCGGCTCGTCGACGCGGATGGCGTCGAGCAACGCTTCGAGCGTGCCGCGCGGCCCGTTCAGGCGAACCTTCACCGGCACGTAGCGAAGCGACGGCGCGAGCCACGCGTAACCGTCGGTCTTGCCGTCGTCGCTCCTGCGATGCCAGCGCTCGGTGACGAGCTCGCCGTCGCGCCACGGGATCGTCTCGAGCGCCTCGCGGGTCGCCGTGTAGCGCTGGACGCGGCGCGTGGTGGCGACGTAAAACGACTGCTCGTCGGTGGTCGGCGGCGCGAAATAGAACTGCCACATCAGCGCGAGCGGATCGAACGTCGGCAACTCGAGCGCGAGCGTCTTGTCCTCGTGCAGCGTGACAAGCCCCGTCTCCCAGTCGAAATGCGCGACCTCGCGTCGCTCGCGACTGCCGCGCTCGACGGCGAACTCGAGCGGCTGCAGTCCGGCCGGCGTGATCATGCCGCGGCTTTCGAGCCGGCCCTGGCCATGCAGCAGCAGCGCGGCGAGACCGCGCGCCTCTCCGACGGTCTCGATGCGGTACTGGCTGCCGTCGTGCTCGAAGCGGTAGACGGCTTCGCCGATCAGAAAGCCTTGCGTGCCGAGAAATACTTTGTAGGCGAGATCGACGCGCGGCGGCAACACGACGGGCGGCGGCTCGATCGGCGCGGGCTCGGGCGCGAACTCGGGCGCGGAAGCGGTCGTTTCCGCAGCGCTCGACGTCGCGTCCGGCGGCGGCGTCGCTTCGGCGATCGTCGCGGGCGACTCCTCTGCGATGGGCGCAGGTGGAAGCGGCGGCGGTGCGGGCGTCGCGCGCTTCGGCTTCGGTTTGGCCGGCTTAGCCGGGCGCGGTGCGGGCTCCGGCAACGGCGGCGGCGGAAGCTCGGTGATGGTCACGGCGAGAGGCGCGAACGGTGGTGTCGTCGGCAGCTCGGCCGGCCACAGCGAGATCGCAAGATGCACGGCAATCGATGCCGCGAGCGCAATGACGAACGCCGGCCGCGGTCGCCACCATGGCACGCGGGCCGTCAGCACACGAGAGCCCGTATCAGAAGTCGTCGTCGCGATAGCCACGGGGTTTGGAGATGCGCGCGACTCGTGCGTTCCCGCGTCCTCGTCACTCCCGCGAACGCGGGAATCCAGTGTCGTTGGTTTGAAAGTCACTGGGTCCCTGGCTTCGCGAGGACGACAGGCCTTCGCAAAATGCGTGCACGGCCGCCGGCAGCAGCCGGTGCTCGGCTTCGAGCACGCGCGCGGCGAGCGTCGCTTCGTCGTCGTCCGCGCGCACGAGTACGCTTTGCTGCGCGACGATCGGACCTCCGTCGAGATCGGCGGTAACGAAATGCACCGTGCATCCATGCGTCGTCGCGCCGTCGGCGAGCACACGTCGATGCGTATTCAGACCCGTGTACGCGGGCAGCAGCGAGGGATGGATGTTGAGCATCCGGCCTTCGTAACGTGCCACGACGCCGCGGGAGAGCACGCGCATGAATCCCGCGAGAACGACGAGGTCGGGCTCGGCGGAATCGATCGCGGCAGCGAGCGACGTTTCGAATGCGTCGTGGTCGTCGAACGCGCGATGATCGACGACCGCCGTTGCCACACCATGCTGCGCGGCGATCGCGAGCCCGGGCGCGTCGGCGCGATTGCTGATGACGGCACTCACTGCGCCGCCGAGCGTGCCTTGGCGTTCGGCGGCGAGCAACGCGGCGAGATTCGAGCCGCGCCCCGAGATCAGAACGACGATGCGTGCGAGCGCCATCGCTTGATTGTCATTCCCGCGTAGGCGGGAATCCAGTGGCGTTCGTCCGAAAGACACTGGGTCCCCGCCTTCGCGGGGACGACAATCGGCCACCGTAGCTCATTCGACGATCGTCGCGGCCGCACCTTCGCGCCGCGCGACGATCTCGCCGATCCGATGGACGGTCTCGCCATGCTGCGAGAGCTCGGCGCACGCGAACTCGGCGTCGGCCGCCGCCACCACGACGATCATGCCGATGCCGCAATTGAACACGCGATGCATTTCGTCGTCGGTGACGTGACCGTTGCGCTGCAGCCAGTCGAACACGGCCGGACGCCGCCAGCGCGCGCGCTCGAGGCGCGCCTGCACATTGGGCGGCAGGATGCGCGGCACGTTCTCGACGAGCCCGCCGCCGGTGATGTGCGCCATGCCTTTGACGCGCATCGAGCGCACGAGCGCGAGCAGCGGCTTCACGTAGATCCTTGTCGGCGCGAGCAGCGCTTCGCCGAGTGGACGCGGATCGGCATCGGACATCGGCGCGCGCAAGTCCGCGTGCACGATCGCGAGGATCTTGCGCACGAGCGAGAAGCCGTTCGAATGCGGACCCGACGACGCGAGGCCGAGCACGGCATCGCCCGGCACGATCGAGCTTCCATCGATGATCGCGCTCTTTTCCACCACACCGACGGCGAAGCCGGCGAGATCGTATTCGCCGGTCGGGTACATGCCGGGCATCTCGGCGGTTTCGCCGCCGATCAGTGCGCACCCCGCCTGCTCGCAGCCGGCTGCGATGCCTTTGATCACGTCGGCCGCCACACCGACATCGAGCCGTCCGCACGCGAAGTAATCGAGGAAGAACAGCGGCTCGGCGCCCTGGACGAGGATGTCGTTGACACTCATCGCGACGAGATCGATGCCCACTGTATCGTGACGCGCGAGCTCGAACGCGAGCTTGAGCTTCGTGCCGACGCCGTCGGTGCCGGCGACGAGCACCGGCTCCTTGAAACGCGAGCCGATCTCGATCAACGCACCGAATCCGCCGATGCCGGCGATCACCTCGGGGCGCAGCGTGCGCTTCGCGAATGGCTTGATGCGCTCGATGAGCGCGTCGCCCGCGTCGATGTCGACGCCTGCGTCGCGATAGGAAACGGGCTTCGGCGCGGAGTCGGCGGTCATGTCGCAGGCGAAGAAGAGGTCAGACTCGATTCTCCGGAGTATCGAGTCTGACCCTATACTCTACCGGAAATGGAACCGCCTCCCGTTGCCGAAGCCGACGTCGACGTGCCAACGCGCCGTCGTACGCCGATCGCGGCGCGGCACTATTTGTGGCTGCTCGGTGCGGCGATCGTGCTCTTCGCGGCGCTGCACTGGCTCGGCGCGGTGCTGACACCGTTTCTCGTCGGCGCGATCCTCGCGTATCTGGGCAATCCGATCGTCAATCGTTGCGAGCGCGCGGGCATGCCACGCACGATCGGCACGCTGATCGCGGTCGCGCTGCTGATGCTCGCGATTCTCGCGCTCGTCGTTGTCATCGTTCCGCTGGTGCAGGCGGAGCTCGGCCTGATGATTCGGCGCTTGCCGGAGCTCGGCGAGCGGTTCACGCGCGACGTCGCCCCGTGGATCGAGCAGAAGTTCGGCATCGCGGTCGCGATCGATCTCGACACGGCGAAGGAGCTCGTCGCGTCGAACCTCGACAGCGCGCGCGACCTCTCGCTCAAGCTGCTGTCCGGTGTCAAGTCGGGCGGGCTGCTGCTGATCGGACTCGTCATCAACATCGTGCTGATCCCGGTGGTGATGTTCTACCTGCTGCGCGACTGGAACGATTTCGCGATCCGCCTGTTCGATCTCGTGCCGCGGCGCTGGGCGGCCGCTACGCGCGGCATCGCGCACGACATCGACCACGTGCTCGCCGAATTCCTGCGCGGCCAGGTGTTGGTGATGCTGTCGCTCGCCGTCTACTACGCGATCGCGTTGTCGGCCGTCGGCTTGCGCTTCGCGTTCCCGATCGGCCTGCTGACGGGCCTCCTCGTGTTCATCCCTTACGTCGGATTCGGGCTCGGGCTCGTGCTCGCGATGCTCGCCGCTCTGCTGCAATGGAACGGATGGCCCGGGTTTCTCGCCGTGGCCGGCGTGTATGGCGTCGGGCAGATCATCGAAAATTACGTGCTCGTTCCGTATCTGGTCGGCGACCGCATCGGGCTGCATCCGCTCGCCGTCATTTTCGCGTTGCTCGCGTTCGGCCAGCTGTTCGGATTCGCAGGCGTTTTGCTCGCGCTGCCGATTTCCGCGGCGCTGCTCGTCGCGCTTCGCCGCGTGCGCGCGGCGTATGTCGCCTCGCCGCTCTATCGCGAGCCGTGATCGTTCAGCTGACGTTCGATCTCGCGCCGCCGGAGCCGCCGTCGTTCGCGAACTTTCTCCCGGGCTCGAACGCCGAGGCGATCGCGGCGCTCAAGCAGTGTGCCGACGGCGAGCTCGCCGAGGCGGTGATCGTGCTCTGGGGCGGCACCGGCGCGGGCAAGACGCACCTGCTGCGCGCGACGGTCGCGATGGCGCAGTCGCAGGGCCGCTCGGCTGCGTTCGTCTCCGATCCGGGCGTGCTGTCGGCGCAGGATCCCGAGCGCCTGGCCGCTCATGCGCTCGTTGGCGTCGATCACGTGGGCGCCGCGGACGCCAGTGCGCAGGGGCGGCTGTTCACGCTGTTCAACGCGCTCGCCGCACGCGGCGCTCGCCTGATCGCCGCCGGCGACGCGCCGCCTGCGCTGCTGCCGTTGCGCGAGGACCTGCGCACGCGGCTCTCATGGGGGCTCGTGTTCGAGGTCCGGCCTCTTGCCGACAGCGAGAAACCGGCCGCGCTCGTCGCCTATGCGCATCGGCGCGGTATCCGGCTGCCCGCGGACGTCGTCGATTACCTCCTTGCGCACGGCCGCAGGGACATGGGGGCGCTGCTCACGACGCTCGCGGCGCTCGATCGCCTGTCGCTCGCGAGCAAGCGACCGATCACCGTGCCGCTGGTACGCGACTGGTTACAACGCCGCATGCCGCTGTAGCCGTCGCCGGAAAGCGACAAAAAAAGTAGGGTCAGACTCGACTTTCGAAAAAGTCGAGTCTGACCCTACATTTGTCAACCGGGGTCGGAAGGGGGGCGTTTAAGGGCCGACACCCGCAACAAGTGTCGCAACCTTCCAGTAACCCAAGGGAAAAAACCATGAGCAAGCTTTTGACGGCCGTTTTGGCCGGTCTTTTCGCTGCGACGGTCTACGCGCAAACGCCCGCGCCGGCACCAGCGACACCCGCACCGGCACCTGCGGCCACGCCCGCTCCAGCCAAGGCAACCGAGGCGCCGAAGACGGATACGACCAAGAAGATGAAGAAGTCGACGAAGAAGGCCAAGAAGGCCGCGAAGAAGCCGGCCGATTCGTCGGCGACCTCCGCGACGCCCGCGCCGAGCAAGTAACTCGTTCGGGCTCCGCGGCGGCGCCACAGCGTTGCCCGCGGGCCCGAAACTCCGTAATATCGCAAGGTTTCACAGCGCACCATCACGGGCCGCACCTCTCACCGCAACGCCGAGGCACCCGTCCACCACAACCACGAGGATGAAGATGAACAAGCTGATCGTTGCTTTGATTGCGGGCGCGTTCGCCGCTACGGCAGCCGCCCAGGGAACGACCCCGGCCGCCACCGACAAGGACAAGGCCAAGATGGAGAAGGCCGAGAAGGCGAAGGCCAAGCAGGAATCCGTGAAGGGCGCGACCGAAGCCGCCGCGAAGGAAACGACCGGCGCGCAGACCTCCGCCGAAGCGAAGAAGTCGACCGCCGAGTCGAAGAAGACGGCAAAGATGTCGAAGTCGGAGAAGTCGAAGACGACGGACACGGCGACGAAGGCAGCCTCGACCGAAACCACCGGCGCGACGACCTCCGCCGAAGCGAAGAAGGCGACCGCCGAATCGAAGGGCATGACGAAGGCGCTGCCCGACAAGAAGGCCAAGCAGGAAGCCGTCAAGGAAGCGGGCAAGGCGGCGTCGCAGTAACGCTGTTTCGCCACGGAAGGGCAGGAGCATCGCTCCTGCCCTTTTAATCGCCGGGGGGCGTCCACCAGCCGAGGGGATGAAGATGAACAGATTGATCGTTGCGTTGATTGCGGGGGCGTTCGCCGTTACAGCCGCCGCTCAGACCGCTGCGCCGGCCGCCGACACCGCAAAAATGGACAAGGCCGCCAAGAACAAGGCCAAGCAGGAAGCGGTGAAGGAAGCGACAAAGGTCGGCGAAGAGCCTACCCCGGCCGCCAATGCCGCCGAGGCGAAGAAGGCGACCGAAGAGTCGAAGAAGACTGCCAAGATGTCGAAGTCGGAGAAGGCGAAGACAGCCGAGACGGCGACGAAGGCTGCGTCGACCGAAACGACCGGCGCAACGACCTCCGCCGAAGCGAAGAAAGCAACCGCCGAATCGAAGGCGATGCCGAAAGCGAAGCCCGACCTGAAGAGCAAGGAAGCGCAGGAAGCGCTGAAGAAAGAGAAGGGACAGTAACGCCGAAGCTCGTCCGCGCGACCGAGAGGGCAGGGGCGTCGCTCCTGCCTTTTTTGTTTTCCGCGTAGGGTGCAAGCGCACAATTCCACGATGCGCGAAATCGAGATGCCCCGTCCCGCCGTCACCGTTGCGACCGTCGTCGAGCGCGATGGCCGCTATTTATTCGTCGAAGAGGAGACGAAGTCGGGGCTGAAACTCAATCAGCCGGCCGGCCATCTGGAGGCGGCCGAGTCGCTCGCGAGCGCCGCGGCGCGCGAAACGGTGGAAGAGACGGGCTGGACCGTCGAGCCGACATCGCTGATCGGCATCTACCGCTGGCAGGCGCCCCATAACGGCGCGACGTTCGTCCGTTTCGCGTTCGCCGCGACGGCCGTCTCGCACGACGCGAAGCGGCCGCTCGACGAAGGGATCGTGCGGGCCGTCTGGCTTACCTACGCGGAGCTCGATGCGCGCAAGACCGCGCACCGCAGCCCGCTCGTATTGCGCTGTGTCGACGACTATCGCGCCGGTCACCGCCTGCCGCTCGACATCGTCACGGAGATCGTCTGATGGCGATGCGCGTGGTGGTCGGCCTTTCAGGCGGCGTCGATTCCGCGGTCGCCGCGTGGCTGCTGAAGCGGCAGGGGCACGAAGTCATCGGTCTGTTCATGAAGAACTGGGAGGACGACGACACCGACGAGTACTGCACGTCGCGGCAGGATCTCGTCGACGCGGCGAGCGTGGCCGACGTCGTCGGCATCGAGCTCGAGGCCGTCAATTTCGCTGCCGATTATCGCGAGCGCGTGTTCGCCCACTTTCTGCGCGAATACCGCGCCGGCCGCACGCCGAACCCGGACGTGCTGTGCAACAGCGAGATCAAGTTCCGTGCGTTCCTCGATCACGCGCTCGCGCTCGGCGCCGACCGCATTGCGACCGGCCATTACGCGCGAGCGCGCAACGTCGAGGGCCGCGTCGAGCTGCGCAAGGCCGCCGACGCGACGAAGGACCAGTCGTATTTCCTTCACCAGCTCACGCAGCGGCAGCTCGCGCCGGCGCTGTTTCCGCTCGGCGACATGCTGAAACGCGACGTGCGCGCGCTCGCGAAGGCGAACGGCATTCCGACGTGGGCGAAGAAGGACTCGACCGGCATCTGTTTCATCGGCGAGCGGCCGTTCCGCGATTTCCTCGCCCGCTATTTGCCGCGCACACCGGGACCGATCGTCACGCCGGCCGGCGCGACCGTCGGCCGTCACCACGGCCTCGCGTACTACACACTGGGTCAGCGGCAGGGGCTCGGCATCGGCGGCCGAAAAGAAAGCGACGCGCTGCCGTGGTTCGTTGCCGGCAAGGACTTCGATCGCAATGCGCTCGTCGTCGTGCAGGGGCGCGATCATCCGGCGCTGTATCGGCGCGAAGTTTCCGCCGCGCCGATGCATTGGATCGCGGGCATTGCGCCGCCGGCCGACACGCTTGCGCGTATCGGCGCCAAGACGCGCTACCGGATGCCCGACGCGCGCTGCAGCGTGACGCTCGATTCACAGGGCGTCGCGCGCGCGATGTTCGATTCGCCGCAATGGGCGCCCACACCCGGACAATACCTCGTGCTCTACGATGGCGACGTGTGCCTGGGAGGTGGCGTGATCGATTCCGCCCCGAACGATCATTCGCGCGCGTCGACGGCGGATCCGACCATCGGCGCCGCGGTTCGCCCGGTGGGCGCGAATGCCGAACCGCATATCCACTGAGGGGGAAAATGCGCATGACGATGATCGGCAGATCGTTCGTTTCGATCGTCGCTGCGATGCTGGTCGCGGGCGCAGCGTT
>WNFV01007084.1_pt1 | contig 20840 bp, 13 predicted proteins | sample 5400101 | NCBI WGS metagenome assembly WNFV01 (sample SAMN13153361, study PRJNA577476) | soil metagenome | isolation source: 115 cm soil or saprolite under grassland replicate 1 | place: USA:California | collected 2016-06-15 | reverse complement strand
GCGTTGCGTCGCTGGCGGGGGCTGCTGTACCGGGTCCGGGACGTCTACCGGGCCGCCGGCGTCCTCGTTTGCCTGGGCCGGTGGCTGCACCGGATCCCCACATGAAGGAGCAAGGAGCATCACGGACACCCTCAATGAAGTGGCGCAGCGAGGGAGGTCCCGACGTGGAAGGGGAACTGGACGGCCAAGTCGCCATCGTCACCGGTGCGGGACGGGGCATCGGCCGTGCGATCGCGTTGGAGCTGGCCGGACTGGGTGCCGACATCGTCGCGGCCGACCTGGACCAGGCGGCGCAGACCGCCGCCGAGGTCAGGCAGGCGGGTCGCCGTGCCTTGTCGGTGCGCGCCGACGTCACCCACGCCGACGATCGCACGGCAATGGTCGACCAGGCACTGAAGATGTTCGGTCGGATCGACGTCCTGGTCAGCAACGCCGGCATCTTTCGCTCGGCGTCGCCGCTGGAGATCACCGAGGACCACTGGGATGCGGTCTTGAACGTCAATGCCAAGGCGGTCCTGTTCTGCGCCCAGGCCGTGCTGCCCACCATGCTGATCGCGCGGCGTGGGACCATCGTCAACGTGGCCTCGATGGCCGGCAAGGTCGCCGCACCCAACGGGTTGCCGTATGCCGTCAGCAAGGCAGCCGTGATCAGCGCCACGCGCAGTCTGGCCGCGGCCTACGCCGGTGACGGCATCCGGGTGAACTGCGTGTGCCCAGGGTTTGTGGACACCGAGATGTGGGCGGAGATCGATCGTGACGTGGGGGTGGGACGACTCGGCAAGCGACCGGGTGAGTTCTGGCAGGAACGGATCGCCGCGATCCCGCTCGGTCGCGCAGCTCAACCCGAGGACGTGGCAGGTGTTGTCGGCTTCCTAGTAACGGCCAAAGCCGCCTACATGACCGGCCAGGCGATCAACGTCACCGGTGGCCTGGTCATGCATTGACCGCTCGACACCGCAACGCGCCCCAGGAAGCCCTCACAATCGGTGTTCGAATCCTCTTGCTCCTGTGCCCTGCCCAGGGCACACAAAGCATGGGAACGGCCAGCAGCGGCTGGTGGTTCTCGCACTCTCGGCCAGCGCCAACTTGTTGTGGAAGGCATCTTCAAGCTGCCCTGAGGCGCCGCCGTGACCCTTCTGGACGGCGTCACCGGGGGAATCTTCCCAGAGCGTCATCTGATTACCACCTCACCGCTCGACGGACATACCCGTTCCGCTATCCGGATGGCAGCCTTCCCGACTCGAGCTGCTCCCGGGCGAACGTGCTGACCTCAGGGTCGGCCGAGGCGGCGGCACGCTCGAGTAGGCCGCGGTCCAGGCGGGCGAGGCGTACGGTGGCTGCGGCTGCGAAGACCCGCGCTAGCCGGTCCGGGTCATCGAGCGCAGCCAGGACCTCCCGACCGTGGGCTGCGCCGCTGCCGACGCGGGCCAACCATTCCGTCAGCTCGCGGAGCGGCTGGCGCAGGTGTGCGACGCTCGCGGCCAACTGGTCGGCGCTGGCCCAGGCGAGGAAGGTCAGCGCCTTCCACCGGACCGCGTCGTCGGAGTCGTTGATCAGCCCGATGGCGGTGGCGACCGCCGCGCCGTCCTCCGCGGTCGCGCTCGTCAGCACCGCGTCCAGCGCGAAGAACCGGACGTATCGCAGGGGATGTCCGAGCAGCGCCACGATGTCGGCCACCATCGGGGCGGCGCGGACCCCGAGCTCGGACAGTATCCAAGCTCCGGCTTTGACGGCCGTCTCTTCGTCGCTGTGCAGCAGCCGGCGCAGGTTCTCCACTGGGTAGCCGCGGAACACCTCGATCAACAGGTCATTCGCCGACGAGTCGTTCCCTCCTGCGCACAGCCAGTCGATCAACTCGTCTCCGCGACTCGCTGGCACGATGCGACCCCCTATGTACCGCTGAGCTTCTTCTCGATCTGGCGAAGCAGGCGCAACTCCTCGTTCATCCTCCGCCGGTGCGGGCCATCCTCGCCCAGCCAGCGTTGCTCAGCCTGCCGGGTCCGGATGCTGGTCTGCAGGTCGTCCTTCAGCTCTTCGAGTTGCTCCCTGGTCCAACTGTCCGGGACGTGGTCGGGTCCTTCACCGTGCACCTTCCCGGTGCCATCCAGCCGCGGCGGCTCTGGCGCGTTCCGGCGGGATGAGCTTGCTCACGTCTCCCAGCCGGCACGCAGCAGCGAGCGGCCGGCCGACGCCTGGTAGATCATGGCGGCGGTCCAGGCCCGTGCCAGCCGGTCGGGTGGGGGTGGGGCGCGCTCGCCGGTGAGCGTGCGGCGCGTCTCCATCCCGGCTTCGGCGAGCCGGTCGAGCAGGTCCGCGGCGGTGGCGAGCTGCGCCTGGCGCAGCCGGGCCGCGTCGGCCTCCAGGGCGCGGGCGGCCACGGCGCCGAGCGTGGCGCGGCCGCCGAGCGCGGCGCGCAGTACCACGCGCCGTAGCCGCTCGAGCGGCGCATCCTCCTCGCCCACGGCGAGGCTGGCCGGCTGGGTGCTGGCGGCATCGGGGGTGGCGACTGCGGTGGCCGCGGCCGTGTGGCTGCCGGTCAGACGGTCCAGGCCGAGGTTGACGCGGCCTTGGAGAGCGGCCGGGAGCTCGAGCGCTGGGCCGCCGGCGGCGAGCAGCGCGACCGTGCGGGGCCGGTCCAGCCGCACGCGGCCGATCAGGCGCAGCCGGTGGCCGGCCAGCCCGCCGAGGTGCCGCAGGTTCTCCAGGTAGGCCAGTTGAGCGTGCTCTGACGGCACCACGCCGAGGACGTCGAGTGGCCGGTGGGCGTTGCGCGCTTGGAGCGCCAGCCCGCCAGGGACCAGACCGAGCACGATGGAGTCGAGGAAGACGAGGTCCGCGCCGGCGGGCCGCTCGCCGGCCGTCAGCTCAAGAGCCTGCCAGACCCGCTCGAGCTGTTCCTCGAGCGGGTCGGCCCAGCGTGCGGTAAGCGGCGGGTCGTCCCAGGACGAGGGGCCAACGCGGGTGGCGGTGACGCCGCTCCCCGACCCGAGGCGCCCGTCGGTGCTGCCGGTCGCGCCCTGGGCGATCACCCGGCTGCGGCTGAGCTCCCGGTGCTGGAGGCCGAGCTGACCGAACCGGACGGGGCTGCGGTAGGCTTCGGCGGCCCGGGTCGCTTCGCCCGGGGCCACATCCGAGACGGCGCAGAGGCGGCCGGCCTGGTCGACCAGCCAGACGACCGCCCCTGCGTAACCCGAGGAGGTGGCGACCGCCTCGCTCGCCAGGCCGTGGAGATGCAAGCTGCCGACGGGCTGGTAGCGGCGCCGGCCGACGCCGATGTCGGCCGGATTGGCCGCGCCGTCCCGCTGTTCGAGCCGCCAGGCGATCGCCAGCAGCTCGGCCAGGTCCTCGGCGAGACCGGCCAGCCGGAACTCTGGCCGCCCGGCGGCCAGATCGCGGATGCCGGTCGCGGCCCGGATGGCGGCAGCGCCCAGCCGGTGCAGGCCCGCCTCCTGGCACGCGTGCGCGGCCAGGAGCAGGTCGCTGCGGGCGGTGGCGGTGGCCGCGCTCGCACCAGTCGCGAGCAGGCGTGCCCCAGCCCGCCAGGTCAGCGCCGCGGCATCCCGCTGTCGCCGCGACAAGTCCACCGGCGTGGCCGGCGACGGGTTCGCCCGCGGACAGTCTGGTTCCGGCGGCTGCCGGCCGGCCTCGTCCGGCTCCCGCTCCGCTGAAGGCCCGACGCCGTCCTGGTCCTCGGCGAGATCGAGGGCGGCGGCCACGGCGAGCAGGTGCCCGCACCTTGGGCCGAGCAGGCAGGAGCATGAGAGCTGGCCGGCCGCTCGGACCGTGTCGGCGTCCGGCTCGATGCGGACCGTCTCGGCGCCCGCGTGCACAACCAAGGCATCACCGTCGGGCTCCCACGTCCAGCGCTCGGCCATGTCGGTGTCGGCGTCGAGCCGCTTGCGGACCCTGCTCGGGGCAGCGGCGAGGATTTCCGCCGCGACGCCCGCCGCGATCCTTGGCCGCTGGCTCACCTGCGCACACCCCCGATCGCGCTTCGGTTCATCCGCCACGCACCCGCTCCCCGATCCAGCGGGCCAGCTCCAGCGGCGACAGGGCGGCCACCGGCATACCGGCTGCCGCCACCTGTGCCGCGATGCCTCGGTTGAAGTCTGGCTGGCTCCGGTCATCGAGGGCCGCGAGTCCGAGCAGGTGCGCGCCGCTCTCGGCAAGCGCGCGGACCTCCGCGAGCAGGCCGCCGACCGAGACGCCCTCCTCGAAGTCGGTCACCAGCGCGACGATCGTGCGGCTCGGCACGGTCGTGCGCTCGCGGGCGTAGCGCAGACCGGCGCCGATGTTGGTGCCGCCTCCGATGGAGACCTCCAGCAGTAGTGCCAGCGGGTCGTCGACCCGGTGGGTGAGGTCGACCACCTCGGTGGAGAAGGCGACGAACCGCGTTGAGATCGCTGGCAGCCCGTTGAGGATGGCGGCGATGATCGCGCTGTAGATGGTCGAGGTCTCCATCGAGCCGGAGACGTCGACGACGATGCTGACGTGCCAGTCGGCGGAGCGGCGCGTGCGGGTGCGGAACCGCAGCCGCTCGGGAATGAGCACAGCGGCTCCGTCGGGGCCGCGCCGCGTGGTGTGCAGGTTGGCGCGGACGGTGCGGTCCAGGTCGAGCGGGCCGCCTGGGCGGCGGGTAGGCCGGGGGGCGGTCAGCCCGACGAGGGCCGGGCGGAGGCGGCGAGCGAGTTCCTGGACGAGCTGTGCGATGATCCGGTCGACTAGGCGGCGGAGCTGGCCGAGTCTGGCCTCGGGCAGTGCGCCCTTGAGCGACAGTACCTGCTCGAGCAGGTCGACGGAGGCGACGATGGCGTCGGGGTCGATCGCGAGCAGCGCGTCGACGCGGCCCCGGCCCGCTGCCCGTGCCAGCACTTCGTCGCGGACCTGGGCGCCGAAGAGCGCCTCGAGCTCGTCGGCCCATTCCCGAGCATTGGGGGATGGTGCCTGGCGCCCGCCGCGGCGCCCGGCGAGCCAGGCCGCGCCGGAGCCTTCGCCGTGGCCGTGACCGTAAAGCTCGTCGAGAGCGAGTCCGGCCCGGCACAGTGACGGTGGCAAGCGCTGATGCTGGCGCCCGAGCACCAGGCGCCAGCGGTCCAGAGGGGCGATGGCATTGTGCACCGCGCCGACGGCGGCCTCCGGCGCCGCCGTCTGGTGGGGCGCCGCGTCGGGCGCGGCCGCGTCGGGAGCCGATGCCTGCGGCGCCACGGCGTGGGCCGGCGGTGATGGTGGTGAGTCGAGCACGGCCGGGTCCTGCATCAGGACGGCGGTGCGGCCGGCGACGTCGGCCGCGGCCCAACGGGCAAGAGCGGCGCGGGCGTGGTCGACCGCCAGGCGCCGCTCCAGCTCCGCAAGGTCGCCCACGCCGAGCCGGTCGGCGACGATCTCGAGGAACCGCTGGCGCGCGGCTGGCGAGAGTACCTCGAACCCGTCGCGGAGTGCGGGCAGCCGCTCGATGAAGGCGCCGTCGGGCATCCCTTCGACCCGGTCACGCAGCGGACCGAGCAGGTCGGCGCAGACTTCGAGCAGCGGCGCGGCCATCACCAGGACACCCTGCAGCCGGCCGGCCAGGTCGTGACCACCGCTTGCGTCCACCCACGAGCTCAGCCGGACGCCGAGGGCCGCAGGGTTGGCGTGGCCCAGCAGGACCAGGGCGGCGCCAGCCGCGCCCTGCAGCAGCGGGCTGCCCTCGGCGGCCAGCCGGCCGAGCGTCCACGCGAGCCTGCCCTCGCCGGCGGCGCCGGGCTCGCCGCGTCCTCGCTCGACCAGACGGACCAGCTCGGCGAGCGCGGTCGCGTCGAGCGGGTCATCTGACCCGGCGAGGCCCTCGACCGCCGCGACCGCGGCCAGAACGAGGTCGCCGAGGCTCGGGTCGGGTGGCAGCGCATAGGGCTCCGGATCGGTGGAGCGTTGCGATTGGGTGGGAAGGCCGGGCACGTGGCCCGCGGCGATGCGCTCCAGCAGGGCGTGGGCGGCAATGAGGTCCGCCAGGCCGGCGGAGGGCAGCAGGGTCTCGCGCAGCCCCGCGACCAGCTCGCTGGTCAGCGCGGCCAGGGCACACTCGGCGGCTTGGCCGAGCTGGCCCAGCGCCTCGCGCGGCGTCAGCTCGTCGGCGGTGGCTAGCTCGGCCCGGCGACGGCGCAGCGTGCCCTCGGCGGCCTGCTCGAGGGTCGGCCCGGCCAGGGCGGCCAGCTCGAGCGTGGCCGCACTCGCTGGCTGCCACCGCGCCGTCCAGCGCCGCCCCAGCGCCTGGGCGCCGCCCACCCCCGCGACCTCGCGCTCCTCGGCGTAGCGCACGCCCGCGGCCGCCAGACGGCACAGGGTGACGTGGCGGCGCCGGTCCAGCGGCGAGCGCGCCGGATCGAGCCGCAGCTCCACCGCGTCGGGCGGGCTCGCCGGGCCGGGCAGGCCCAGCTCGGCGAGCAGCCCCTCGACCTGCACCAGCAGGCCGGCGCGGGGCGCGCCCGGCGGCAGCGCACCGCGCCGCCGCCCAACCAGCACTGCCTGGGCGGCGCGGGCGAGGGCGCGGCCACGACCGAGCGGCTCGCCCTGGCCCAGCGCGGTCTGGATCCCTTCGACCAGCTCGCGCCGTCCGGGTGTGGGCAGGCCGCGCAGGCGCGCCAGGTCGCCGGCGATGCGGAATGCCTCGCGCCCATCGGGCACGCCGGCCACCTGCCGCTCGCAGCGCAGCTCGGCACACACGCGGACGGCCAGCTCCGCCGCCGCCCGCTCGACCGCGGCGGGCTCCCCGCGCGCCTCCCACACGGCCTGCTGCCAGGCGGGGTCGCGGATGCCGGCCGGGTAGCCGGAACGCGAGTCGAGCAGGTCGAAGGCATAGGGGACGAGCGAGGTGACGACCGGGGGCCTCGGCTCTCCGCTGGGCTCGGTGTGCGCGTCCTGGGCTGCGCCGACCGGGCGCGCGGGCGCCGGCTCGGGCTCGAGCGGCAGCGCGGGGGCGTGGAATGCCCCGACCACCGCCGCCAGGCGAGCGGCGCGACCGGCCGCGGCCGCGATGCGCTGGCGCATCCACGCCTCTCTGGCCAGGTCCAAGCGGTGAACGCCCCGTCCAGCGACGGCGTCCGCGCGCATGGCCCAGCCGAGCCCGAGAGCGGCACGCCTGACCCGCTCCGGGTGGGCGCCGCAGGCGGGCGCCTCCACCACCCGGTCCCACAGCTCCTCGGCGTCGCACACGCTCCAGCGGCGCAGCAGTAGCGAGGTGACTTGCCCATGCGCGCCGCCCGAGGTGCCGCCGTCCCCGGCGAGGCCGTCGCCGGGCACGGCGGCGGCGGGCAGGTCGATCGCCTCGACGGGGACGCCATGGGCGGCCGCCCAGCGGATCGCGGCCAGCTCCGGGGAGAAGTCGGCGAACGGGTAGAAGCCCAGCCGGCTGCCGTCTTTGCCGGCCACGGCGAGGGCGACGGGAGTGACCGTCTGGGGATCGCCGAGCCAGGCGATCCAGTCGTTCAGCTCGAGCGGCAGCTCGACCAGCACGACCTCCGGCTCGGCCGCGTCGAGCAGTGCGGGCACGGCGGCGGCGAGCACCGGCGAGTGGTGCCGCACGCCGATCAGGAACGGTCGCCGGCAGGCGGCCAGCGCCCCGAGCGCGACATCCGGCTCCACGGCGGCGTCCGTCCCCACGGCTCATCCCCCATCCTCGAGCACCGGCCGCAGCTCATGGAGGCGCCCCCACAGGCGGGCACCGGTCTGGGCGCGGCGCAGCACGGCCGTGTCCCAGTAACCCAGCAGGCGGCCCTGGTCGGCTGGATCGTCCTTGCGGACCACGCCGAGCAGGTAGCCGGGCAGCAGCGACAGCGGATCGGTCGTCGCGCCGAGATAGGTGCCCTGGAGGCCGATGGAGGTGGCCACCCCGACCGCTTCGGCGGTGCTCATCACCGTGGTGGGTCGCTCCACCTGCCAGCCCTCGACCGCCCGCCCGCAGCGCAGGTCCCGGAAGGTGGTGACCAGCGCCTCCAGGACGGCGTCGTCGACCTCGAGGGCGCCGCCCCGGCGCTCGAGTGCCGCCCTCGCCTGGCGGCGCACCAGGGCGACCTCCTCGTCGAGGTCGGCGATGGGCGGCACCACCTCGAAGTTGAAGCGTCGCTTCAGGGCGGCGGACATCTCCGATACACCCCGGTCGCGCAGGTTCGCCGTGGCGATGAGGTTGAAGCCGTTGTGGGCAAATACCGACTCGGCCAGCTCCGGGATGGCCAGACGCCGGTCGGACAGGATCGAGACCAGCGCGTCCTGGACCTCCGGCAGGCAGCGGGTGACCTCCTCGACTCGGGCGATCGCGCCGCAACGCATGGCGGTCAGCAGCGGCGCCGGCACCAGCGCCTCGGGGCACGGCCCCTTGGCCAGCAGCAGGGCGTAGTTCCAGCCGTAGCGGAGCTGCTCCTCGGTGGTGCCCGCGGTGCCCTGCACCATCAGGCCGCTGTCGCCGCTGATCGCGGCCGCCAGCAGCTCCGACAGCATGGACTTGGCCGTCCCGGGCTCGCCGACCAGCAGCAGACCGCGCTCGCCGGCGAGGGTGACTACCGCTCGCTCGATCAGCGCCCGGTCGCCCACGAACTTGGGGCTGATCTCGAGGCTGGTGGGAAGACCATCGCCCCTGGACCTCGAGTCGAGGCGGAGCCGCTCACCCGCGGAGCCCATCACGAAGGTGACGACAGCGGCGGGGGTGAGCCGCCAGCCCGGGGGCCGCGGGCCGGGATCGTGCGCAGCGAGGAACGCCAGCTCTTCGGCATAGCGGACCTCGGGTGGCTCGACCTGATACTTGCTCGAGAGGCTCGCGTCCGCGCTCATTTGGCTCCTTCCTCCGGACGGTCGCCGGCCTCCACGCGTGCCCAGGCGGCCGCGAACAGCTGGTGTGGCGGCGCGAGGGGCATGAAGCGCTCCAGCGGGCCGTGGGGCCGGCCGGTCGCGCGGTCGCGCTCGAGCTGGTAAAGCGGCAGCTTCCAGGCCTCCAACGGCAGGTTCGGAGCGGCGGCCTTCACCCATTCGCCGGGGAGGAACAGCCCGCGCCGCGAGCGCTCGCGTTGGCCTCCACGACCAGGCCGGTGCCGATCAATTCCGCGGCGGCGCGGCGATGGCGCGCCGGCGTCCAGCGGTTCCAGCGCCGTACGTTCTGGTCGGTGGGGTCCGGCAGCGCCAGGAGTTGCAGGTACAGTGCGGCCGCCTCATCGCCCACGGCGCGGGCGCGTGCGGCGGCGCGCACCAGCTCCGGCGCGGACTCGAGCGGGTTTACCTCGTAGCCGCCTTCGGGAACGGGCGTGGCGCGGACCCGCTCGGCCATGGCCGCGTAGCCGGCGCTGCGCAGCAGCTCAACGGCGGCGACCGGATTTCTGGGCCCGCCGGCTGTGGGCTGCGCGCGGAGCAGCGTTGAGCGGGCATCGTCGGTGAGCAGCGCCGGCCGGAAGAACAGCGTCATCGTCCAGCTTCCGGACACCGCCACGGTGAGCCCGTCGTCGGCGCTTCCAGCCAGCGCGACGCCGCTCTTGAGCTTGTAGCGAGCTGGGCCAAACAGCTTCGCCGCCGTCTCGCCGGACCCGCCGACGTCGCGCCATCCCGCGTGGAGGAGCAGGCCGGGATGTCGGAGCCGCTGCAGGACCAGTGCGAGCAGCTCAGCAAGCGGGGCGCGGAGCGGGTCGCCGACCGGCCGGCTGGCGAACGCCCACGGGATGGCCGCGGCGAGGTCCGCGACGATCTGGCTCATCGGCTCCACGCTCGCCTCCCCGGCGGTCAGCACCTCGTCCCCGTGCCCGACGGCGAGGACCCAATCGTGGTCGCGGCCGAGCGCCGGCGTGGCCGCCGGGTCCAGCAGCATCGCGAGCAGGTCACCAGGGGGAGTCGACAGACCCAGCGCCGCGGCCTCGACCAGGGCGTCCTCGGGCGGCCGGGCGCGCCGGCCGAACAGGCCAGTCCAGGCCGTGGCCAGTCGCGCCACCGAGCTGAACCCATCCTCGGGGCCGACGCCCAGCGGCCTCCAAAGCTCGGCCGGGTCCTCGGGCATGGCGGCGCCCAGCAACTGAAGGCGCTGCGCCGGGCTGAGGCGGCGCAGCCTCGCCCGGGCTGCCATCGCCTCGCCGACCCTAAGCCCGAGGACGCCGCGAAGCTCCGGTCCGAGGAAATCGTCGTACCAGGTGTCGAGGTTGGGCAGCCCGGACCAGAGCAGGATCGCTTCGGCGCGGGTCAGGCCGGCGCAACTGGCGAGCGTCTCGGACACAGACGGGTCGGGCGACAGCCGCCCCCGCCGGCGAGCCAGCGCGACGAAGGCGGCGAGCTGTGCCGGCGTGCCCCAGCCGGCCTCCACTCGGCGAGACTCGCCGACCTCCACATCGACCGGTAGGGCGGTGCCGTTACCGTCGCCAGCGCGTCGCTCGATGAAGATGCCGCGGACTCGCAGTCCACCCGCGGGCATCCGTAGCACGCTGTCGCCCAGGACCACCCAGGCCCCCAGCTCCGAGCGGCCGGCGGCCCCGACCCGGCCAGATGCGACGCCCACCCGGAACGATTGGGGATCCGCGGCGAACGGCAGGCAGGCCCACAGCTCGAGCAGGTCGAGCAGGGCGTCCCGCTCGCGCTGGCTGACCAGCGGGCTGACCGCGCGGAAGGCGACCGCGCCGATGCGGCCCAGCAGAGCCGGCCAGTTGACGGCCGGCACCCGCAGGACGGACGTCACCGCGTCGGCGCCGGCCTCCCCGGCGAAGAACCGCCCGAGCCGACGAAGCTGATCGCCAAGCGGTTGCCCCGACACCACGATCTGCCCGCTCCAGCCACCACCAAGGTCGGCGAGGGCTGACTGCAACGCCTCCTCGTCCAGAGGCGGACCGTCGGACGGCGTGGGCGCGGGCGGCGCCGTGTTCCGGAGCGGCCGGGTACGCTGGGGCGTCGGGGCGTCGCCGCTGAGCTTCTCGCGCCGGCGCTCGAGCTGTGCGGCGGTGGCGACCGTCCCGAGGATGCCAAGCAGGAGGCGGGGGTGGGACACCGCAGGCAGCACGCGCTCGATCGCTGCGGCGGTCCGGGGCATCTGCTCCAGTGGCCGCGTCTCGGAGCCGCCGAGATCCTCCAGGGCCGCGCGGAGCAGCTCGGCCGCGGCCTCCTCGTCGACCTCTCGGAGGGCGCGCGACCCGGGGTCGTCACGCGCGCTGAGGCAGTGCCAGAAGACCGGCGGGACCCCGAGCGGTGTGCCCGCGGCGGGCAGCCTTGAAGCCGCCCACCGGTTAGAGCCAGCGTGGCCGACCTCGATCTCGCCGAGCGGGCCGGACATGCCCGGGTCCCACAGCTCGACCCTCCAGAAGTCGCCAAGCAGCCGCGGCCTGTCCGTGCCGGGCAGCTCGATCAGCGCAAAGGGCTGGGTCGGCGACCGGGGGTAGGCCTCGAGACGGCGGCCGTCGATGCCCTCGACCCGAACGACCGGCTCGCTCTGTCGCTGGACAGTGGCGACGCGGAAGCCGACGGCGCCGCCACTGTGACCCAGGGGCGTGCCCTCCAGGCCGGTGGGCAGCGGCGCCAGCGAGCACAGCTCCACCAGCAGCGTCTCGCCCGGCTCGGCGTGGTCCTCGAGGAACGACGGAAGCGAGCGCCGGCCTCGCTCTCCGGTGCAGGGGTCCAGCTCCCGTACGGTGAAATGCTCGCGCTCCCACTCCACGCCCCAGAAGGTCCGGCCGTCCCAGAGCACGTGTGCCGCGCCGCCGGACAGCTCGCGGTCGCCTGGGTACAGCGCCCGGCCCCCAGTGGTCCTACCGCCGTCCGGCAGCAGGAACCAGAACCCGTGCGGGGGACCGCCACCACCGAAGGGCGGCTCGGCGAACGGGAAGATCTCATTGGGCGCGCCTGACCAGTAGGCCACCTGCCGGCCACGCTGGTGATCCCGCCAGCACACCAGGAACTGCCCGCCCGCGTACAGCACCCACGGCTGGTAGTGGCGACTCGGGTTGGTGAGCCGCAGGTCGTGCTCGGCGACTCGACCGCCGGGACCCACGGCGATGGCCCGTGTCGGGCTCTGAACCACCAGCACCGGCCAGCTCGCGCTCGACCGTAGCGACGGGCCGGCGGCCCCCAGCTCGGCCACCGCCTCCTCAAGCGCCGGCCAGCCCAACTCGTCCACCAGCCCGCCCCGCAGGGTGCGGGCCAGCGGGGGCACAAGGCGGGCGCGGGCCAGCGCCACACGTGCCCTCGGAAAGCGCCCGAGCGTCTGTGGGCCGGTGGAGCGTGCCAGCTCACCGAGGCTGCGGGCCGCCTGGACCAGCCCGCCCTGGTCGATCGCGGCCGCCCGGTCCTCGAGCCACCGCCGCACCAACCCCTCCAGCGCCGGGCTTATCAGCAGGACATCGGCTGGCTGCTGGGCGTAGTCCAGGAGGCGCGGAATCGCGGCGGTCAGCAACGGCCGGAAGCGCCGATCGGCCGCCATGTGCTCCAGGGACCGGCGCACCCCGCCGCCGGAGCCACTCTGCAGCCACTCGTGCAGGTCGATCCTGGCGCCGGACGGGAGGTCGGCGAGCGGAATGTCGTGTTCGACGAGGACGTCTATCACATTGGCATCGAGCGCGCCGCCCCACCTGCTGGTCGCGAGCATCACCGGGTGGGCATCGGCCCGCAGGCGTGGGGCCATGCGCGCGACCAGCCCGAAGAGTTGAGCGGGCGGCGGGCGGCGGCGCCACCACCAGCGCCGCGGGCGCTCGAGGAAACGGGAGAGCCAGCCCGCCGCGCCGCGCGACGGCGCCGACTCCGGCGGCACCCGCTCGGCCGGCAGGATGAGCGCGTCCAGCGCGCCGGCCTCGTCCAGCAGGTCCAGCCACCAGCCATCGAAGTCGCCCTCGCCGCCGGGCTCGGGGAACAGGTTGAGCAGCGTGCCGCGCACCGCCGCCGAGGCCATGGCCATGCGGATCAGTGGCGCGCGGGTGTCGCGCCAGAACCCGGCCGATGCCCAGCGCGTGGCCGGCAGGGCCAGCAGCTCGCCGAGGAGCCGCTCCTCCTCGGCCGCAGGATCGCGACCGACGTGAAGCACGAGGCGACGGGCCTGCTCCGGTAGCTCTCGAGGAAGGCCTCGTAGGCATCCTCCGGAGCGTGGCGGCGGCGCAGCTCGGCTGTGCTGGCAAGCGACTTGGCCGGGAGCGCGCCGGCAAGGGCGAACTCAAGGAATACTTCGCGGCGGTCGGCGTCGTCGCACGCGAGGGCGTAGACCCGCTCGGCCTCGCGGGCCTTCTCGAACATCATGCCGGCGTACCGGCGGCGATCGGTGGCGAGGAACGCCCGTCCCGCCTGCTCCCAGAAGCTTGGCAGGTGTGCGTGCGGCAGGCGGCGGGCGAGCGCCTCATACAGGTCCCTGGCGTGGCCTGGCCTGGTGCGGGCCAGATGCGCGGCTCGCTCCATGTCCTTGACCACCGCCAGCGCTTGGCTGGCGCGCGCGGGGTCGTTGACCAGCACCCACTGGGGAAAGCCGAGTCCGCGCCGCGGCACCCGCGCCAGCGGTTGGCTCGCCTCGGGTGGCTCGAACCCGAGGAAGGCGAGCGCTCCGTCTTCGCCGGGAGCGGCCGTCTCGCCCACGAGCCGCACCACCGGCCGCTCGCCGAGCACTGGATGGCGGTACCGGTGGGCGCGCACGGGCTCAACCGGCGTGCCCGGCGCGGCGTCGAGCGTCACGAGCGTGCCGGCCGGCGGCGGAGCCTCCTGGCGGCTCATGCGGCACCTCCCTTGGAGTGATGGTCAGGACGGTCGCCGGCCTCGATCCGGCGCCAGGCGGCGGCGAACAGCTCATGCAGCGGCTCGAGCGGGAGGAACCGTGGCAGGGGGCCGCGCGGTGCGGTGCCGGCCCGCTCGCGCTCGATGCGGTACAGGGGCAGCTTCCACGCCTCCAGCGGCAGGTCCGGCGCGGCGGCCGGCACCCACTCGCCCGGCAGGAACAGATGGCGGCCGGCTCTGGGCCGCGTGGCCTCCAGCACCAGGCCCGCGCCGGTCAGCTCTGCGCCGGCCCGCCGGCGGCGTGCGGCGGTCCAGCCGTTCCACCGCTGCACGTTTCGGTCGGTCGGCTCCAGAAGGGTGAGGAGCTGGAGGTAGAGCGTCGCCGCGTCAGCCCCCAGACCGAGCGCCTGCTGGACGGCCCGCACCGTCCGGGGTGTGGAGCTGGCCGGGTTGGCCTCGTAGGCGCCGGGCGGCACCGGTGTGGACCCGACCTGCGCGGCCATGGCCGTGTAGCCCTGGCCGCGCAGCAGGTCGATCGCGCGCACCAGCGTGCAGGCGTCGTCGAAAGCGCCCAGCTCGAGCCAGTGGTGCAGGCGCCGTGAACGGGCGTCCTGTTCCGAGAGCAGCGCCGGCCGGAAGAACAGGGATACCGAGCCGTTGCGACGGACCACCGCGACGGTGAGCCCATCGTCGGCGGACTCGTCGCCGATGCTGTCCGCGGTAGCGTGATGCCGGTACGGCCGGGACCCGAACTCTCGCCGGACCATCTGTACGGGATCGCGGGCGGAGCCGAGGAACGGACCGTCAAGCAGCAGGCCGGGATGTGCCAGGCGCGCCCTGGCCAGGGCGAGCAACTCTGGAAGTCGGGCCCGCAGAGGGTCGCCAACCGGGCGTGCCGCAAACGCCCACGGCAGCAGCACGGCCAACTCGACGAACAGCACGCTCATCTCAGCGCCGCGGCCGACGTGCGACTCGACCACAAGCGGGCCGTGAAGGTCGCGGAGCCACCAGTCGTGGTCGGTGACCAGGGCAGGCTCGCGGGCGGGCTCGAGCAGCATCTGGAGCAGCGAGATAGCCGGACGATCCCCCCACCCGATTCCGCGCCCACACCTGGAGATCGAATCGCGGAGCGCCACGGCCTCGGCGATCGCGCCGTCGGGCACTGGACGCAGCCGGCCGACGATCCGGGCCCACGCCTCGGCGAGCCGCGCCACCGGACCATCGTCGCCGCCGGCCTCGGCGGGTGCCCACAGCATGGCCGGGTCCTCCGGCATGGCAGCGTGCAGCAGCTCGTAGCGCTGATCCAGGTCGAGCCTGCGCAGGCGCTCGCGAGCCGCCGCAGCCTCGGTCACGCTCAGACCGAGCAAGCGGCGCCGCCGCGGGCCGAGGAAGTCGTGCTCGTGGTCCAGCGTGTCCAGGTCCGGGAGGCCAGCCCACAGCAGCGCGGCCTCCGCACGGGTCAACCCCACGCGAGCGGCCAGCATCCCGGGCACGTCCGGGTCCCACCGCACCGGGCCGCGCTCGCGAACCAGCCGGACGAACGCGGCGAGCTGCGTGGGCGTCCCCCAGCCGGGGGCGACCCGACGCGCCTGGACGACCTCCGCCTCGTCGGGCAGCGCCGGGGCCTCGCCGCGGCGGCGTTCGACGAACTGCGCGTCGCCACGGAGGATCGCGCCGTCGTGATCCGGCCGAGGATCGGGGAAGACGCTGGCGGTGACCTCCTCCGCCAGCACGGCGAAGGCCCCTCGCTGCGAGCGGCCGGCCAAGGCCCCTCGCTGCGAGCGGCCGGCCAAGGCCGGCCACTTGCCGAGGCGGCCCGTCCGGAACGAAGCGGGGTCCGTGCTGAATGGCAGGCACGCCCACAGCTCCAGCAGGTCGAGCAGGATCGCCCGGTCCCGCTCGCTGATGGCCGGGCAGGCGGCGCGGAAGGCGATCGCACCGGCACGGCCGAGCATCGCCGGCCACGGCAGGCCAGACCGCAGCGACGGCTCCACCGCCTCGGGTCCGAGGTTCCCGTCGAAGAACCGGCCGAGGAGCTGGAGTTGCTCGGCGGTACGCCGGCCCGGACCGAGGCCGCGCGTCGCGCGTGTGCAGGCCGCCGAGGCCGACCAGCGCAGGGGACAGCAGGTCGTCGGCGAGCCGCGCGGCCGGGCGAGCGGCGGTTCCGTCGGTCAGGGCGGCTGCTACCGCCGAGGCGCCGCGGGCCGGTGCGTGGCGCTCGGCCAGCGAGCCGAGCCAGGGCTGCGTGAATGCGGCCGAGCGCACCACCCCAACGATGCCTCGGCGGAGCCGTGGGTGGGTCACGGGCGGCAGGAGGCGCTCCACCGCCGCCGCGGTGCGCTCCATCCTCTCTATGGTTGTGATCTCACCCGGTCGGGCCCTGACGTCGGCCAGGGCCACGGCGAGCAGCTCGCGCGCCAGCTCCTCAGTGACACCGCGCAGCGCGCGTGAGCCGTTCTCGTCTCTGGGCACCAGGCAGTGCCAGAACGCCGCCGGTGGCACGAACGGCGTGCCCGCCGGGCACAGGCGGGGCTCCCCGTTGTAGGGGCGGGACCAGGCGTTGTGAGTGGGAGGACCGATCGTGACGGGTCCGATCGGGACGCGGGCGACGGGACCGTCCATCTCGGGATCCCACAGCGTCAGCGCGGACGAGTACCGACCGCTGGACGAGAGCAGCCTCGGTCCGGCCGCGCCAGGCAGGGCGATCAGCCCCACCGGCCCCACACCCTGGCTGAGGTGGTAGTCGAGGAGCCTCGGCTCCACCGGATCGGGATCCGGGACCGCCAGGCGGCGGCCGTCGATGCCCTCGATGGTCACCACCTGCCGGCCGTGCCGCCGCCCGGACGCGACCCGGAAGCCGACCAGACCACCGCGGTGGCCGAGCGGCGTGCCCTCCATACCCGCGGGGAGCGGCGCGAGCGAGCACAAGGCCGGCGCCAACGCCTCGCCCGCGCCAGGTACAAGCTCCGCGAGGAAGCCGGGGAGGGACGCTCGGCCCCGCTCGCCGGTCCAGGGATCCAGCTCTCGCAGGCTCGGCCGGTCATCGCGCCCGACCCGCGGGCCCAGCACCCAAAAGCTCTCGCCGTCCCAGCAGACGTGCATCTCCGGCTGAAGGGCCCGATCGCCCGGATAGAGCGCCTGGCCGCCGGCGACCCGGCCGCCATCGGGCAGCAACAGCGCAAACCCGTGCGCGGGGCCGTCGCGCCCATACGGCTCGGTGAACGGGAAGGCCTCGTTGGCCGTGCCTGACCAGTAGGCCATCTGCTGATCGCGCGCCGTGTCGTGCCAGCCGACGAGGAACTGCCCGCCGGCGTACCGGACCGTCGGCATGGACATAGGGCTCGGGTTGGTGAGCCGCAGGTCGTGCTCGGCGACGCGACCCTCGGGCCCGACGGCGATCGCCCGCACGTGGTCGTGGACCACCAGCACCGGCCAGCTCTCGCTGTAGCTCAGGTCGCCGGCCGCGAGCTCCTCAACCGCCTCCTCGAGCGCGGGCCAGGCGAGCTCGTCCAGCAGCCCCGCCCGTAGCGTGCGCGCGAGCGGCACCGCCAGATCGGCGGCGGCCAGGCCGGCATGCGCCGCGGGATAGCGGGTGAAGGTGCGCCGGCTGGTGGTCTCGGCCAGTTCGTCGAGCAGGTCGGCGGCGTGGGCGAGGCCGCCCGGGCCGAGCGCCGCGACCCGCTCCTCGAGCGCGCGCCCGACCAGCGCTGACAGCCCGCGAATGGTCAGCAGATCGTCGGGACCCAGGCCAGGACGCCGCCAGCACTCACGGATGGCGGCGAGCAGGAGCCGTTCGAAGTGGGAGTCGGCGGCGGCGAAGACGAGGTCACGCCGGGTCCCGTCCTCGCCGCTGGAGGCCCACTCGTACAGGTCGATCACGTCGCCCTCGACGGGGTCGGCGAGTGGGATGCCGACCTCGAGGCAGGCGTCGATGACGCCTGCGTCCAAGCTGCCGCGGCCGTCGCGCTCGACCCTCGGGGCCACCGGGTCGCCGTCGGCGGCGAGCCGAGAGGCCATCCGTGGCAGGAGCGCAAAGAGCTGGGCCGGCGGGCCCGACCCCCACCGGCGCGCGCGGGCATGCCGCAGGAAGCGGCCAAGCCAGCCGGCGGCGCCGTGCATCGGTGCCGACTCAGGCGACTCCCGGTCGGCTGGCAGGATGACCGCGTCCAGCGCGCCGGCCTCGTCGAGCAGATCCAGCCACCAGCCGTCGAAACCGTCGCGGTGGTTGCGGGGCGCGGGGAACAGCTCGAGCAGCGCGCCCCGCACCGCCGCCGACGCCCTGCCCATGCGGACCAGCGTCGGGCGGCAGCGACGCCAGAACCCCGCGGACGCCTGACGCGTCGCGGGGAGCGCCAGCAACGCGTCGAGGAGCCGCTCCTCCTCGGCGTCGGGCTGGCGGCCCGCCGCCGCGGCCAGGCGGCCGACCTGATCGGGCAGTGCGCTCCAGGGCGGCATGCCGCCCATGACGCATGCCGACACCAGCTCGAGGAACGAGCGGTAGGCGACCTCCGGGGCCTCGCGGCGTCGCCGCAGGTCGGCAACGTGCCGCGCCAGCGAGCCAGTCCGCAGCGCCCCCGCGGACGCGAACTCGCGGTGCGCCTCGTCGCGGGCGGCCTGGTCGACCTGGAGGCCGTGGACTCTCTCCGCCGCGCGGGCACGCTCGAACATGGCCGCCGCCCAGCGCCGGCTGTCTCCGGCGAGGAACGCCCGGCCCGCGTGCTCCCACAGGGCGGGCAGGTGCGTGGTGGGCAGGCGGCTGGCCAGCCCCTCGAACATTCGGATGGCCGCCCGCGGCCTGGAGGGTGCCAGCCGGACGGCGCGCTCCACCTCGGGAGCCACGGCGTGCGCCGCGCCGGTACGGTTCGGGTCGTTGACCAGGACCCACTCGACATAGCCCAGGCCGCGCCGCGGCGTCCGCGCCAGCGGCTCACCCTTCTCAGCCTGATGGAACCCGATGAAGGTGAGCAGGCGGTCCTCGGCGACGGCGACGGTCTCGCCGGCCAGGCGAACGACCGTCCGGCCAGTGAGCGCGGGATGGTGGTAGCGGCGGGCGCGCACCGGTTCGAGCGGGGCGCCGCCGCCCCCGCCGGTGTCCAGGTGGAGCAGCGCCCCAGCGAACGGGAAGGCTTCCCGCTGGCGTATCGCGGCGGGCATGGACGATCACCTCCCGGCCTGCTCGGCGGCGCGGCCGGCGTAGATCAGCGAGGCCATGCGGACACCCTCCGACCAGGTGACGGGACCGACCTGGCCGAGGCTGAGGTGGCACTCCTGCTGGTCGACCCAGATCAGCTCGCCCGTCCACGTCTCCCACGAAGGATCGTCGGCACCGAGCCAGTAGCGCGCCTCGACCGGCGCGCCGCCGTCGAAGGCGCGGCACACCGCATACCCGCCGCGGACCTGGAACCCGAAGCTACCTGCGCGGGCAAGGGCGTGGCGGAACTCGGCAAAGCGTCCGCCCGCGAAATCGTCCAGCCGCTCCCCAGCAGCATCGAGATCCGCGGGTTTGCGGTGCACCTCCCGGAGCAGCTGCTGGATGCCCTGCTCCACGTCCAGCTCGACCGCGAACGCCCGCAACTCGTCGAGGTCGTCGAGCAGCACCGGGTGCGGGATGGTCACGGCGGCACCGTCGAGCCAGCGGGTCTCGCCGTCGAGGTCGACGATGCCGAGGCGGCCGTCATCGCCGACTCCCCGGAGGAACCCAAGCGACTCATCCATGCTGGGACGACCGTCGTCGCCAACGCCGGCGACGACCGCGTGCTCGAGGGGGCGACGCCAGGCCGGATCGGACCAGACGGCGGCGAGCACCGTCGCCGGAACCGGCATGGAGCCGAGCATCCAGCGCTCGACCGTTGCGTGGCATTCGGCCTCGTGGCGGGCGAGCCAGTCCAGCAGCGCCCGTAGGCGATCGGCCGCTGCCGAGTCCCTGACCCGCTTGGGGATGCTCTTCAGCACCCTTCCCCTGGCGTTGCGGCAGACGAGCGCGCCATTGGCCAGGTCGATGGCAAGCTCGTGCTGGTCAGTAGCTCGCACCCAGGATGGTGCGTCTGGCGCCGCGGTCGCGGCCGGTGCGGCGGTCATGGTCCACGTCCTTGTCGACGAGAGACACACTGGGATAGAACGTATGTTCGATTACTTTGACCGCAACTATCGCGCAGGGGTGTGACAAGCACAGCGCACCGGCCGCGCCCGCCGGGACTGTCAGAGGGCCAGGTCTTCAGTGGTCTCGCCGCGTCGGGGTGTGGAGGGTATGGACATTTCCGCTGCTAGACGGACCGCCTGGAGTGCGTGGCTCTGGTCCGGGTCGCGCCGAGCACTCGAACGTGTGCTCTATCACGCCACCATCACCGCAGCTCAGCCCGATTGGCCGGCATAGTGGATGTCATGTCGAGTGTCTGCAGGCGTCAGTGCCCTCCCTCAGCTTGAGGGCATGACAGACCAAGCCAGCCCCAGCGTGATGGTGATGTGCGTGATGGTGATGTGACAGTCCGCTCGCGGCTACGCATGGTCCGAGCCTGGCTGCCGTCGCGGCTTTCGACGGCTCTGTTGCGTCTGGTCAGCACGCAGCGTGCTGAACGCTATGGCGCCAACCCAGGAGCAGATCGCCATGGCCAGTTCGTCGAACGCGATCGCCACACGCATGCTCGATGGCTCTTCGGTCGCGAGTTCGTAGTAGCCGCGTCGCACATTCTGCACCAAGCCATGCCCGGCGATGATCACCCTGGCACTGCGGTCCTGCTTGAGTCCTCGCATCGGTCGCAGCGCCTTCAGCCTGCCGTGATCGCACTCGACGCCGTTGTTGGCATACCGATCAGTTCGATGCCAGGCCGCCGGGAGTAGCTCCTCCAGCACCGCCGGGTAGGTTCCTGCCTGGTCGGTGACGACCTCGACCGGCGTGATCTTCGTCGTGCCGATGGCCCGCTCGAAGAACCGCCGGGCGGTGGGCGCATCGCGCCGTGGCGAGACGAACACGTCGATGACCTGGCCGAACTGGTCGATCGCGCGGTAGACGTAGCGCCACCGGCCGGCGACCTTCACGTAGGTCTCGTCGACCTGCCAGCGGTCGCCGACGGTATGCCGGCAGGGCCGAGCGGCGTCGGCTAGCAGGGGCGTGAAGTGCTGGACCCAGCGGTAGATGGTGACGTGATCCACCTCGACGCCGCGTT
>WNFV01003278.1_pt1 | contig 20840 bp, 15 predicted proteins | sample 5400101 | NCBI WGS metagenome assembly WNFV01 (sample SAMN13153361, study PRJNA577476) | soil metagenome | isolation source: 115 cm soil or saprolite under grassland replicate 1 | place: USA:California | collected 2016-06-15 | reverse complement strand
CGAACTGCGTGCTCGCGTAGTCGATGTAGGTGTCCATGCGCTGGCCGAAGGGGCCGTTCTCGTCGTCGTAGTGTTCCCAGAATTCGGTGACCACGCCCAACGCCGGGCCGAGCAGCTCGTTCATGCGCTGGTTCATGACGTCCCATCCATCAGGCGACTGGTTGATGAGGCGGTCGAGCAGGAAGACGCCGTAACGGATGTGCCGGCTCTCGTCCCGCGACGTGAGGCGGATGCCGTCGAGCAAACCCGGGAGCTTGTGGGCGGCCTCGAGCGACTGGCGAAATCCGTGGTAGCCGGTCTCCGCGAGCACGCCCTCGATGATCATGTTGTAGGTGACCGAGGCCCGGATCTGTGCCTCGACCGACCTGTCGGTCTTGAGCGCGCTGAGCGCCGACGGCAGCTCGACCAGGAACAGGTGCCGGTAGCTGGGCGTCATGTAGTGGGCGAGGTCTTCTTTGGCGACCGCGACCTCGTCGAGCCAGCGCCGGAAGAACTCGACGTGCTTGGCCTCCTCCCATAGAAAGGACGTGAGGTAGATCTCCTCCTCGAGCCGGCCCTCGTCGGCCACCGTCATGATCAGTGGCAGCAAGTCGCTGGTCACGCCCTCCTCGCCGGCCTGGAAGAGGCTCAGCGTGCGCAGCAGGAAATCGCGCTCCTGGTCGGTGAAGGTCGCCCAATCGGCACCGTCTCTCGAGAAGTCGAGCGCCTGCGGGTCCCACGTGCCGAGCTTCTTTGCCTTCTGGAACAGCCTCATGGGCACCGAGTCCCAGTCGAGGCCACGACCCGAGATGGTCGCGTAGCCGGCGCGCGCAAAGCCCGCGGTCATGGTTGCGAGATCGTGGCGCGGTAGTCGCCCACCCCGCCGGCCGCCGTGAAATTCCCGACGAACTGAATCTCGCCGGTCGCGCCGGCCAGACTGCCGGACCCGCTCACGATGGCGCACACGCTGGAGACCGCACCGTCTCCCGCTGCCTTGAACGCGCCGGCGTCCTTGCAGAGCAGAGCCCCGTCCTTGGTGGTGAGCATCAGGTCGCCCGTGTAGAGCAGGACGCCGGTGGTCGGCGTGTCGACGCTTGGGGTGAGCGTGGTCGCCGTGAATGTGAAGGTGCCTTTCAGGCCGCCGGTCAAAGCACCCTCCGTGCAGAGCCCGACTGGCGATGTGCACGAGGGTCCGGTGACCTGTTGCGAGCTGAAATTGCCGGATGGTGACGGGGACGTGGCCTGCGCGTTGGCGACGGCCATGGCGGCGATCGCGACCGCAGTCATGACCGGGAGCAACCAGAAGCGCGTTGCTGATCGGATAGCTGCTGTTCCCATTTCGGCCTCCTCCTCGAGCCAGCTCCTACGACAACGCTTCGTTTGTAAACCTTGAACCCGCGAGCGTCAATGCATGCGGAGAAGCCGCGCTAAAGGCCTAGAAGGAAGACCGGAGCGGCGGCGGCGAGTCCCGCCGCGAGCTGCAGGGCGAGGACCAGCATTGCCTGTCGAGGGGCGCGCGGCAGCCAGCTGATCGCGAAGATCGCGATGATCGGGATCTGGCCGGCCATCAGCAGCTGCCAGAGATGCGCGGCGGTTCCTTCGTCGGGCTCCCGCGCAGTGCCGGCGATGGCGATGTGGACCAGGACGACGCCCAGCGCGGCGAGCGACATCGCGAGCGGAGCCAGCGCGGTGGGCCGCTTCAAAGCCGTCACGAGTCCTCCAGCATGCGCGCGAAGGCCCGCATGTAGCTCAGGTCGCCGGACTGCTCGCGAAGCACCCAGTACTCGGCTCCCCAGAACAGGTAGGCCTCGAGATTCGGCGTCGCCATCGCCGTGTTGAAGTTCTCGATCAGATGGTGCGGCCCGCAGCTGAACATCTCGCGGCTCGACGGATTCGGCGGTGTGGTCTTCGTCTCCCATGGCTCGGCCTGGCCCTCCGAAATCATCAATCGCTTGCCTGGACCTGGCACCCTCACTCTCTTGTGGCCGCCGTCGACGTAGAGGGTCCGCGGGCCGACACTGAGCAGCGCGTGCCGCGGGTAGTAGTCGATGCCGACGATGTCCGCCAGTCTCGAGGCGACCGCGAGCGAGTCGCCCTGGTCGCGGGTTCGCCACCACTGGTTGAGGCGGACGACCGCGGCCATCGGCAGGAAGCCATTCATCATCACGGGGCGGTCGGGGTCCGCTTCCTTGAGTGCTCCCAGCTCGCTCTTGACGAAGTCTTCGCTGAGCCGCCACGAATGCTCGACACCCAGAGGGTCGACCGCCTCGTGCTCCAGCTGCCAGGCCACGATCGAGCTTCGATGCCGGTAGCGCGTGACCATCCTGGATATGAACCTCCGCGCCGCCGCCAGCAGGCGCTCGTGGGTCGCCGGCCGGACGAGCTCGCCTTCTGTGAGCGGCCGCCCGAGCTGATGCGGCGGGACGAAGAACTCGGGGTAGCCGAAGTTCTTCACCGCGCCGACCGAGAGGATGACCTGCTTGCCGGAGCTCTCCGCAGCCTCGAGCTGCCAATCGAGCTCGCTTGTGTCGAACACCCCCTCGCGCGGTTCGATCCGGTTCCAGTAGGCGGCCAGGCGGATCAGCTCGAAAGGAAAGGACAGGAGACGAGCAAGCGTCGCCGGCCCGTCGAGACCGAATGCCTCGACCTGGCGCGGTCGAAAGCTGATGCCGAGACGGCACGTGCCACGACGCTGGACCGGCAGCTGTTTCCAGCTGTCATCGAGCGGTTGCTTGGGCGCGGCCAGACGCACCCGACGACATTATTAGAGAGAGCCGGCCGCCGCCCGCGCGACGGCCAGCTCTCACGCCCGTTGGGTTAGGGCGCCAGCAGGTACGACATGGCCCGGCCCATCACGTCGTTGCGCGTCGCGGCGCCCGTGATGCCTTCGAAGCCGAAGCCCATGTACAGCGTGTCCGCCGTCGCGACCACCGCCGCCTCCGGGAAGCCTCCCGCAGTGGTGCGGACGAAGTTGTTCGGGTTGGGTGAGCTGCCGGGCGGTGGCCCTGTGAACGCCCAGCCGTCGAGGCCCGTTTCGAATGACGTGGAGCCCTCGCCCGTGGAGACCGCGATGTCGTCCACAAACGTGCCCAAGCCCTGGGTGGCCCAGTCACTGGCGTATGCGATCGAAACCTCGATCTGCTGGCCCGCGTAGCCGGCAAAATCGACGTCCCACTGCTGCCACCCGCTCGAGTTGCCCGTGGCGGCGTGCCACGCGCCCGTGGTGCCCGTCGGTGAGCAGGTGCCGTTGGCGTTGAGCGTCTGGTAGTGGTCGAGGAACGGGTGCAGCTCTCGCCAACCCGCCGGGCAGCTGTCGCCGGTGTTCTGGCTCGTGTGGCCGTTCAAGTCCGGCAGTGTCGTCCAGTTGTCCTGTCCGGCCGTGTGCACCTCCACGAACACGAAGTCCCAAGGGAACTCGGTGTCGTAGGACGTCCAGAAGGACATCGTTGCGCCGGCCGCAGGCACGTTGATCGTCCGCGTCAAGCGCTTGTAGGAGATGTCGCCGATCTGCGAGTACACGTAGTACGCGCCGGTGTGCGGATCGAATGGTCCGCCGGGGCGGTCGTACTTGGCCGCGACCCGGCTTGCAAACTGGGGGTAGGCAGCGGGCGGCAGGATGCCGCTGGTGGTGATGAAGGACGCACTGTGGTTCTGGTTCTGTGCACTGTCAGCGCCGTTGAAGCCCCACGAAATCGCCGAGAACGGATTGCTGGTCCCGTTGACGTTGTCGAGTCCGCCGGAGGCGTTGGTCCCGGCGTTGTCGTTCAGCACGTATGCCCCGAGCCAGTACTCGAGGAAGTCGTTGGTGCCGTCACCTGAGCCGCCCAGCGCCCGGCACCGGGCCAGGATCGCCGGACTGGACGAGCACTGGGCGTTCTCGAACGGGTCGTAGCGCTGCGTACCGTGGGCGGGGGTGTACTCATGCCCGGCGTACTTGCCCGTGTAGAGCAGACGGCCGCCCTCGTTCAGGAAGTCGCGGACTTCGAGCACCTCTTCGACCGCGAGCCGGGAGGCGTTGCCTGCGCCCCAGCCCGGCTCCCGCGTGATGATGTCGTTGCCCGTGTACCACACCACTGCCTTGTAGTGGCTCAGGACGCCCAGCGCGTCCGGCGCTTTGCGGCCCCGCGCGTCGACGTCGTAGACGTCATACGCGATGCCATTGGCGGTCAGTGCATTCGTGTAGTAGGAGAGATAGAGGGGCGCCGTCGTCCCTGGCGGATAGACTGGCGAGGCGCCCGTGTAGTCCTCGGCCGCCATCACGAGGACGGGGTGATTGGTTTCCAACGCGGCGGTATACGTGAACGGGTCGGTGGCCTGGCCGCCGGCCTCGAACCAGACCCTGACCGTATCGCCGGGGCTGGTTCCAGTCACCTGGCTTCGCATCACGTGGTAGTAGGTGCCCTTGCCGACGCCGTAGCGCTCGCCGGCGGTCCATTCCGAAGTTGGCTTGCTCTGAACTGGCCCGCTCCCGATCTGGTACCTCAGCGTGACCGCGCCCAGGCTGCGCTTGGCGAGCACTCGCACCTCCTGCGGGTCGCCGTACGAGGTGTCGAACTTGAAGTCGAACATCGCCAGCGGCGCGTTCTCTGCGTCGACCTCAGTCTGGTCCAGGTACAGGCCCTTGGTGTGGTTGCCCAGATGCGATGTCGGATCGTCGGGGTGCGGCGCGGACGTGGCGATGTCCAGCTCGAACGGCAACGTCTTCATGAACTCCGCCTGGACCAGGGCCTCGTTGTCGGGGAAGACGAATCCACAGCCGGGGCAGCCTTCCTCCAGCTCGGGGGTGAAGGCGACTGTGCCGGCGTTGATGTCGGCGAAGTCCGTTGTCTCGCCGTTGGTGACGTAGAGCTCGTCGGAGCTGATTCCGGGGTCGAAACCAGGGATGCCGGGGTTCGCGTCCGTCCCAGCCAGCGCAGCGTAGATGGGGTTGTCGGCGTCGGGCGTGGCGACCTGCCAGCCCTGCGGGTAGAGGATGTAGGGCCCGTAGGAGTGGAAGTTGACGAGGAACTTGGGGTCGATCCGGGTGATCAGGCCGCCCAGGGCCTGCGTCTCCGGCTCCGAGTTAGGGCGGGGCCCCCGGTACGTCTGGCTCGAGAAGAGGGATGACGACCCCTCCTCGTCGTAGTTCCAGTGCTCGTTGTAATTTCGGTTGGGGTCGACTCCGTCCGCGTTCGTGATGTGCCCATCGCCGTCGTTGTCGCGTAGGTTCTTGCGCCACAGGCGGTCGTGGTCGAACGTGTACTGGTAGCCGTCGGGGTTGGCGGAGATCACAAACCACAGCTCGGTGTCCTTGAGCAGGCGCTTGATGTCCTTGTTGTTGAGGCGCCATTGGTCGATGAGGTAGCGGAGAAGGCGCCGGTTGACCTCGACGCTGATCCACTCACGCGCGTGCTGGTTGGACACGTAGAAAGCCGCCGGCCGGGCGCCGTCAGCAATCTCATTCGCGCCCTGCGTGACCTTGAGCGCGATCAGCTCGCGGCCCTGATGGGTCTGGCCGAGGACCTCGAGCTTGACGAGCTGCGGGTTGTTTCGGGCAAGCGCTTTCAGCTCGTCGCGGATGCCGCCTGGCTCGTCCCACGACCGGTAGACGTTGTAGCCGGCCGCGGCCTGCTCGGCCGCCAGCTGGGTCTGTGTCTTGCCATCCTTGTTCTTCTTCGGATTGACCTTGAAGCCCTGGGCCTGCAAGCTCGCCCGCTCCCGGTTGGTGAGCACAACGTCGATCTCGACGCCGTCGCCGGCGGTACGCACCGCCACCACATCGAGGCCCTGCCGCAACAGAGTGTCGACGTCGCCCGCGGCCGCCTGTACGGTGTAGACCTCGAGCTTGTCCTGGCCGCCGTTGCCGCCGCTGCCCCTGGCCTGAGCCCCCACGATGGTTCCGGTCAGCGCGAAAACGAGTACGAACGCGAGTACCAGTGCTCGCTTCATAGCAGCCCCCCAAGAGTCCCCTGCCGGCTCTAAGTGAGGATTGTTACAAATCCAGGCCCGCCTGGCTAGACCGGCCGTACGGGCTTGGTCCTGGCGAGCGGCAGATCCAGGGCGAAGCAGCTCCCGAGGCCGGGCTCGGTCCGTTCCACGGTCAGCCGGCCCTGGTTGACCTCCGCCAGCTTGCGGCTGGCGTAGAGGCCCAACCCAACGCCCGGGACCTCGCTGAACGCGGGGTCCTTGCTGCGCCGGAACGGCTCGAACACGCGGGCACGCTCTGCCTCTGACATGCCCACCCCGTTGTCGATGACGTGGATGACGGCGCGATCGCCCTCGGCCGCCGCGTTGACCTTCAGCCGGGCGGGGCGGACGGTGTAGGTGAGGCTGTTGTTGATCAGGTTGTCGAGGATGCGTCCGATCTGGCGCGCGTCGGCGTCCACGGGCACGGGCTCCGGTGCAAGTTCTGTCGTGATCCGTCCACCGCTCACCTCGAGCCGGGGACGGGCTCTCTCGATCGCCATGCGGACTGCTTCGCGCAGGTCCAGGTAGGAGCGATTCGGCTTCTGCGTCTTGGCCTCGATGCGCGCAGCATCGACCAGCTCGTTGATGATCCGGTCGATCTGCCAGGCCTTGTCCGACATGACCCTGAGGATCGCCGTCCACTTTGCGGGCGGCGGCCCGAGCTTGCCGTCGTAGAGGATGGCAAGGTAGCTGGTCAGCACCGCCACCGGCGGCGCGAGCTCGTGCGCCGCCACATCGATGGCGTCGGTCTTGGCCGCGATGGCAAGGCTCGCGGAGTCATAGAGGCGGGACATCTCCTCTCGCTGCTGTCGCGCGTCGACGAATGACGCGAGCAGGAACGACGCCAGGCTCACGCAGACGTTGAAGGCCTGCAGCGTGACCATCTTCTCCAGCAGCGTCTGGGAGGCGAACGGGCCTTCGCCGTTGACCGCTGCCCATACCGCGATGACCGAGGCGATGAGGGCCGCTGGCGCGGCGCCGGCGAGCCGAAAACGCCACGCCGCAACTGCGATCAGGGGCAGGACGAGGTACTCGAGCCGGTACTGGTTCTGGAAGAGGAAATAGGTCACGACGCCGATGCCGGCCAGCAGGGCGGTGAGCTCGGCGCTGCCACGCCAGCCCAGGCGGCGGACTCCGGGGCGAGGGATCAGGCTCAGAAGCATTGGTGCCACGAGAAGGACGCCCATCGCGTCGCCGGCCCACCAGACGGCCCAGGTCGGCGCGAAGTTGGCCATCGGCACAGCGCCCGAAAGCGTCAGCACCGAGCTCCCGACGGTGGCGCTGATCGTCATCCCGACCAGCGCGCCGAGCACGATCGCGACCGCGTCGCGCATGCGGTCCAGCTGCCGGTGGAATCCGGCCCGCCGCAGCAGCTCGCTCGCCAACAACGGGGCGAGCGCGTTGCCACCGGCGATGATTGCCGCGCCGAGCGGCGAGGGGCCGAGCGGAAGGTTCACCGCGAACGCGGCGAGGAAGATCGCCGGCACCATCCGGCGGCCGAGGACCAGGAAGGTGACCAGGGCGATGCCCGTGGGCGGCCAGATCGGGGTGACCTGGCCGTGGACCAGGGCCAGGTTTAGGCTGAGCTTGGCGGCGACCCAGTAGGCGATCGCCACCGTGCCCAGGCTCGCGACGTAGCGGACGGGATGATTCCCGCCTCGCCGCACGTCTACCCCGGAGGCCGATGTCTGCAAAGCGCAGTCAACCCTTAACAGCTCTAACGAGGGGGTCCTGGCGAACTTGCGCTCTACAAATTGATGACGACCTTGCCTCGCGCGTGGCCTTCGGCCACGTAGCGAATCGCCTCGGGAGCCTGGCTCAGCGGGTACGTGCGGTCGATGACAGGCGTCACCTTGCCCGCCTCGATGAGCTCTTTGAGGGCGAGCAGGTCGTTGAGCGATTCGGTGGAGACGAGCGGACGCATCGTCTGGCCTACAAAGATCGACAGCAGCGGAGCCCGGAAGATCTGGCGGTCGAAGCCGCCAAGCCAGCGGCCGCCGCCGCCTTCACCACCCACGATGACGAGCGTCCCCTTGGGGGTGAGGGCGCGTCGAAGGTGCGTGAGTGAGCGGTTGCCTGCTGTGTCGAGAATCACGTCGTAGCGTCGTGGGCCGTCTGCGAAGTCCTCCCGCGTGTAGTCGATGACGTGACTGGCTCCGATCGACCGGACGAGGTCCATCTTGTTGGTGCTGCAAACGCCGGTGACCTCTGCGCCATACGCCTGTGCGATCTGGACCGCGAAGCTCCCCACCCCGCCGGCCGCGCCGATGACCAACACCTTCTGGCCGGGCTCGATCTTGCCAGCGTCGCGGAGACCCTGGAGTGCGGTCAGACCCGAGATGGGGACCGCCGCCACCTGCTCGAAACTGAGATTCGCCGGCTTCGGCGCCAACCGGTCTTCTCGAGCACAGACGTATTCGGCGAAAGATCCCTCGGCGGTGCCGAACACCTCGTCGCCCGCCTTGAAACGAGTGACGTTGCCACCGATCGATTCGACGACGCCGGCGACGTCTCTGCCGCGGACGCGAACCTTGGGTGCGCGAAGGCCGAAGCCCATGGCCCGGACCAGGTACGGACGGCCTGTCATCAGGTGCCACACGCCGGGGTCGACGCCCGCCGCGTGGATCCGCAGGAGCACCTCGCCGTCGTTGGACTCGGGCTTGTCGATCTCCCGAAGCTCGAGTACGTCGGCCGAGCCGTACGCGTCCTGGACGATGGCCTTCATGGTCGTTCCCGTCGCTGTCGCAATCATTGTCTCCCCACCTTCGTGATCTGAAATACTTACGGCGTAAGTCTAGACATACACTGTAAGCTTTGTCAAGCGATGGCGACCAAAGCCAAGAAGCGAGCCGCGCTGACAAGGGAGCGGGTGCTCCGTTCAGCCGTCAAGCTTGCCGACCGCGGCGGCATCGAGGCGCTGAGCATGCGCCGGCTCGGCCAGGAGTTGGGTGTCGAGGCGATGTCCCTCTACAACCACGTGCGGAACAAAGAGGAGATCCTGGACGGCCTGGTCGATGTCGTCTTCAGCGAGATCGCCACTCCCTCCGCAGATGACGATTGGGTCACGGCGATGCGCCGGCGGGCGGTCTCCGCGCGCCAGGTCCTCAAGCGGCACCCGTGGGCGCTCGGCCTGCTGGAGTCGCGCACCCGACCCGGTCCTGCCAACCTGCGCCATCACGACTCGGTTTTGGCAGCTCTCCGCACGGCCGGGTTCTCGGTCGAGATGGCCGCCCACGCCTACTCCCTGCTCGACAGCTACATCTACGGGTTCACGCTGAACGAGCTCTCGCTGCCTCTGGACACGCAGGAGGCGGTGGCCGGCGTGGCCGAGCAAATCCTCGAGGACAACCCCGCCGGCGCCTACCCTTACCTCGCCGAGATGGCCGCCTCCATCGTCATGAAGCCCGGCTACGACTACGGGGACGAATACGAGTACGGCCTCGACCTCATCCTCAGCGGCTTGACAGCCATGGTCCCCAAGCGCACTCTCCGCGTCAGGTCCCAGAAAGTTTCGGGTCAGGAGGCGATGCGATGAACAGGCGACCCTTTATCGGTTTGATCGCGGGCTTGATCGCGGTGGTCGCATTGCCTGTGACCGCCCTGGCGGGCGGCGAGGTGACCAACGGCAGCTTCGAGGAGGGCGACTTCACCGGGGGCGCCTTTGGCTTCGAGACGCTCGTCGCGGGGTCGCCAACCGCCAGTGCCATGACCGGCTGGACCGTGACCGAGGGCAGCGTGGACTGGATCGGTAACCTCTGGACGGCCGCAGACGGCGCGATGAGCCTCGACATGAACGGAACTCCCAGCAACGGCGTCGGGGTTGTTGGTGCCATCACTCAGACCGTCGCGACCACCGTCAGCAACACGTACGTCGTCCAGTTCTGGCTGGCGGGCAATCCCGACTGCGGGCCTGGGACCAAGACCCTTATCGTGAGCGCCACCGGAGCGGCCCCCGCGTCCTACGCGTTCGAGAACACGGGCTCAACCACGCGCGCCGACATGGGCTGGCAGCCGATGGCCTACTCGTTCGTGGCGACTCTCGACAGCACCACGTTGACCTTTGCGGCCGACCCGAACAGCACCTCGTTCTGCGGGCCGGCGCTGGATGGGGTCACGTCGACCGAGACGGCCCTTACCGGTGCGCACTGCAAACAAGGCGGTTGGCTGACGATGCACGACGCCGATGGAGCCCCCTTCAAGAACCAGGGAGACTGCGTCAGCTTCTACGCGACCGGCGGAGCGACGCCGATCGGGAACTAGCGGCGCGCGGTCTACCAGGCATCCCGGGGAACTGACTTCAGCTTCGTCCTGGCAACTCGCTTGTCGGTCTCGCCGCGCATGACCACGATCGGCATGTGCCTGCACGCGTCGTCGGAGCGGAGCGATTGAATGAACGAAAGGTTCCCGCTGGACTTCGAGACGAGGTGGACGAAGATCACATTCGGCGAGGCCTGCCGCGCCCTGGACAGCCCGTCCGCCTGGTCGCCGGCGACGAACACCGTGTAGCCCTCGTCCTCCAGGCGCACTTGCTCGGATTTGCGGGACAGCGGGTCGTCGTCGACGAGGAGTGCGGTCGGTCTGCGGTTGGCGTCCATGGCGAACTCCCTATTTCCTTCTCGGCCAAGGGATCGGCAGGTTCACGGGAGGAAACGCCAGCCTGTCGGTTCGGTGCAGTCTAGACCTGCCTGCCCTCGCTTCGGGCTCGCGTACGCGATTGCCAATGCCGCGGCCGGCCGCCTCTCGTCGGTGTGCCTGGTCGGTGGTCCTTGTAGCGCCAGAGTCCGTCATCGATGAAGCGGGCTGCGTCGATCTCGCGGATGGCGAACGCGCCTTGCCGTGTCAGCTTCGTCCACGCGTATTCGTCTTCGGGGGTCACGAAGGTCAGCGCGCGCCCTGTGTCGCCCATGCGGGCGGTCCGTCCAACCCTGTGTGTCAGCCAATGCGCCGAGTCCGGAAGCTCGAAGTTGACGACGAGTCCGACGTTGTCGATGTCGATGCCCCGCGCGGCTACATTGGTCGCGACCAGGATCCGGCTCCGGCCACCGCGGAACGAAGCCATCGCGCGGTCCCGGACGACCTGCGAGAGGTTGCCCTGGAGCTCGACCGAGTCATGGCCGAGGCGGCGAAGGTTGTGGTTGAGCTTTTGGACGCCGTGCTTGGTGCGCCCGAAGACGATCGCGGCGCCGTCGTGGCGCTTGAGCACCCGGCTGAGCGTTTGCAACTTGTGCTCGCGCGCGACGCGCAGCACGCCGTGCTCGAGCGCGCTGTCCGCGTCTGGCTGAACCCGAACTTCGTAGTGGTTGCGAGTGTGCTTCTCGATGACCCGAGTCACCCAGGAAGGCATGGTTGCCGAGGCCAGCACGGTCTGCGGCTCGTAGGTCTGCGCCAGCAGCTTCTCGACGATCGGCGCGAAGCCGGCGTCGAACATCTCGTCCGCCTCATCGAGCACCAGGTACTCGATGCGCGACAGCGACAGCTTGCCCTGGGCGCTGAGATCCATGATCCGCCCGGGCGTACCGACGACCACGTCGACGCCTTGCCTAAGGGCGAGGCGTTGGGTGGCGTAGCCGACCCCGCCGTAAAGGACCGCCGAGCGGAGGTCAGTGTGCAGCGAGCGGAGGACCTTTTCCACCTGGAGCGCCAGCTCGCGAGTCGGCGTGACGACCATGGCCCGCGGCCAGGAAGCCCCCCGAGGAAGCCGCTCCACCATCGGGATGAGGAAGGCGAGGGTCTTGCCCGACCCGGTGGGGGCCTCGATAACGACGTCCCTGCCGGACATCAGCAGGGGAATGGTCTCGGCCTGGACCGGTACGGGTTCGGTGATGCCGAGGGCGGCCAGAGCTGCGAGAGTGTGCGGGCGCAGGCCCGCGTCAGCGAATGAGTTCAACGTTATTCTCCTGGTCCCCTCTTGGGTCGTGGTGGCGCGACGATCAGGACTCCGTCACGATGACGGGAGAGAGGACCCGAGCGAGCGGGCCGGCAGTCGCCGGCCGAGGACACCAGTCTACGGGTTTGTTCCTCTTCCCCTCCGTCCGTGTCGAAAGCGGGTGGGCCGGGGGAACTCCCGTGCCCACCCGCTACATGTGTCTAGGGGCAGTTGTCGATCAGGTACTGGGCATCTCCGATGAGAGCCGCAGCCGCCAAGGGATCGATCGACTTGCCGCTTTGGGCCATCACATCGTCGATGAAGGCTTCGTAGATGCTGGCGGCGGTGGCGCACTCGCCCCGTTCCCGCGCCGCTTTGGCCGCATCGAGCTTGGCCAGGAGGGAGTTGACCGTGCCCTGCTTGGTGATGTAGCCGGCCGCGTATAGCAACGTGACGTCGTCCTTGATGCTGTCGGGCGTGACGATGATCGTGAAGGTGACCGAGGCTGAGCTCGAATTGCCCAGGTTGTCGACGGCGTCGATCGAGAAGATGTGGGATCCGAGGCTCATCTCGAGCAACAGCCAGATCGACTGCCCACTGCTGAGACCGTGTCCGGCGACGGTCGCACTTCCGTCCATCAACGGCGTGAAGCTGGCCACCCCAGAACCGGCGCCGTCAGTCACGGTGTAGTCCAGCACCAGGGTCTGGCTGTGCGTGTAGGTGGTGGCAGCCGGCTGATTGATCGTGATGACAGGCGGGGTGTTGTCCAGGTAGAGGACCAGGACATGCGCGGTTTCAGCGGTGCCGAGGTTGTCCGTCGCCAGGGTGTCGATCTCGTAGTTGCCGTCCGGGCCGGTCAGGTTGAAAGTGGTGCTCGATCCGGCGACCGTCGTGTAGGCGGGCGCCACGCCGCCCTGCGGGAAGACACGATACGAGACCGAGGCCACTCCCGAGCCGCCGGTGTCGGTTGCGCTCAGTGTCAGAGCTGTCGCGCTGGTCACGAACTGCGGCGAGATGTTGGGGTAGCGAGGCAGCCCGACGGAAAGCGTGCTGACGGGGGCGGTGTTGTCCAGGTTGATGGTCAACGTCTGGGGTGTCTCCTCGCTTCCCGCGACGTCCGTCGAGTATGTGTCCACGACGTAGGTACCGTCACTGCCGCTGATGTTGAAGGTCGTGGTTGCCGCGCCCACCGTCGTGTAGGCCGGGGCGGGAGACCCCTGCATGTAGAAGCGGTACGACACCGACGCCACAGCGCGGCGGCCGGTCGCGCTCAAGGTGAAAGGCGTGCTGCTTGTCACGTACTGCGGGTTAACGCTCGGGTAGTGCGGAGCGCCGATCGAGAGGGTGCTGACCGGCGCCACGTTGACCTTCCACACGCCTCGTCCTTGGCTCGCCGCGTAGATGTCGAGCGTTCGCTCGTCGAAGAAGAAGTTCGGGATGCGCGGGATGACGTCACTGCCGCGGACGGAAACCCACGTCGTCCCATTGTCGAGCGAGGCGAAGACGCCCGCGTCGACGGTTCCCGCGAGGATCGCCGAGCTGTTGGGGTCGAAGGCGATCGTGGAGGCCTGTCCGTTGAACGTGAAAAGGCCGCCGCGAGTGAGGGCGTTGGTCAGGCCGTTGTCGGCGACCCAGCTCGCGCCACCGGTGGTGCTGCGCATGATGACCTGCGGTCCCTGGTCATATGCGTACAGCAAGGCCGGATTGCTTGGGTTCACGGACATGAATGCCGGGTTGACGAGCGTTCCGGTGACATTGGCCACGGTCGCCGTCGAGTTGAGCGGCCCCGTCACCTTGTAGACCGTGTTGTTGCCCCCGACGCTCAGATGCAGATAGAAGGTAGGCGACCCAGGCGGGCCCGATGCCTGGACTGCGCCCAACGGCGAACAGCAGGCGGGACCACCCGGCAGCGGCGATGGGCCGAGCTGGGCCCAAGAGCCACCGTTGTTGGTCGTCACGTAGAGGGTCCAGTTGGGCGGGTTGGACGCATCAGGGGTCATCCAGACGTAGTCGCCGTTCCCGAACTGAGCCCAGAAGTTGTTCGTGGCGGGAGCGGTTCCCGGGGGTAGGGGCGGCGCAGAGGACCACCCGGTATTGCTCGAGAAGTCCTCGTTGGCTTGCCCGATGCCGTCGCCGCAACACACCCGGTAGAGCACTCGCGAACCGGGTCCGTTGTGGTCGGCCAGCAGGCCGTAGATGTCCCACAGAGCCACGTCCCGCCAGGTCGCGCCGCCGTCACCTGATGCGTACAGGCCGTTGTCCTGCGTCCCGAAGTAGAGGTCGGTATGGGCGGGGCTCGTGTAGACGGACCCCTGGATCGAAAGCGCGTCGAGCGCGTTCAGCCCCGTGGTGGCGCTATACGTCGGAGTCATCGTGCAGTTGTTGACCTTGAAGATCCCGCCGTCGCCCGACTCCAGGATTGCGCAACCGTTGGGGCTGCTCGGATCGAACTCGATGTCCGTCGGGTCGGAACCGTTGTGGGGCAGGGCTCCGTCATACAGAGGCCAGTTGCCGAGATCGTCGCTCGTCCCGACCTTGCACCGCGGGGTGGTCGTATAGCTGCACGTCTGATGGTTGGTGCGCGTGGTGTTGCCGAAGAAGACTTCGAACTTGGTTGCATCACTTGTTACAGACGGATGCGTCAGCACCCATGGAGTACGACCGTTGCGGTCGTTGCCGCACGGCTTCATGTCCACCCAGGTCGGCGGAGTGGCGTTGGCGTTATCCGTCTCATAGAGCTGGGCGCCGCAGAGCGGAGACGGTTGGTTCTTTCGGAATGAGGCGATGAACACCGTGTTGGGGTCGCCCGGAGCGACCGCGATCGTGCACGGGAAAGCGGCGTTGGACGTGGCCTGGTTCACAGGCGATGTGTTGTCCACGGGGCTCCAGGTGCCGCCGTTGTCGGACGACCTGAAGAAGCCCTGCGTGCCGCAAGTGTCGACCTGGATGTTGCCTCCCACAAAGTTGAGCTGCACGTCCTCGAAGGCCTGGCAACATGCGCCTCCCGGGTAGACAGAGGTGAAGCTGCCCCCGGAGTTGGTGCTCCTCATCAGGCCGCACAGATTGGTCACGTAGACCGTGATGTTGCCCGGGCTTCCCGTGGGCGCAATCGCCGCGCCGTACGCGTTGCCGGGCGTGCACAGGTCCGCGATGTGTGTCCACGAGCTACCCCCGTTGGTGCTGCGCCAGACACCGCCCTGGTCGGAGGTATGAGTGTCGGCGTTGCCGGTCGCGATGACCAGGTTCGGATCGGTGGGAGCGAACTCGACGTCCCGCATCATCGTCATTGGCAGACTGTCGACATGCGACCAGCTGGTGCCGCCGTTGGTGCTTCGGTAGAGCCCGCCGAGCTCGGTGGCGGCGAGCACGATGTTCGCGTTCGAGGGATTGACCGCGAGAGCTTCGACCCGACCACCGAAGTAGACAGACACGCTGGGTGATCCGATGTTGGTCGGGCTGACGTTCTGCACCAGCGACGCGCCCGTGTACGCGGAAACCTCCAGGGGAGTCAAGAGCTGGGGAGCCGAACCACCTACGGCCGAGACAGATGCGAACAGAAAAACCTGTAGCTGGATGGCAAGAAGCCTGACTCGACCGCGGCCCATCTCCTCTCCCTCTCCTCTCGTAGCGGCCGGTGCCCCGCCGGCTCAGCGCGAAGGCTAAGGGGCGCTCAGTGGGACGTCAATAAGGACTTGTCCTAGGGCCCAGATGCGCGCCGCCGCCACCAGACGTAGCCGGCTACGCCGACGGCGGCCAGCAGGAGCACCGCTAGCAGGATGACCAGCACCGGGGCGCCGGCGACCTGCCCAGCCACTGCCTGGACCGGGGCATTTATAGGTTGGGACGAAGTCGCCGATGGCTCGGGTGAGGCGCCCGGGGACGGCGCCGCCGAGGGGCTGCCCGGGGACGCGCTCGGGAAGGGGGAACTATTGGGGGAGGGGGAAACGGTGGGAACTGCGGTCGGGCTGATGGTTACCAAGAAGCTGCGATGGGCGCTGATGACGCCGTTTGGCGTCGATTGGTCGGCCTCGACGTCGTGAGGGCCGTACGACTGGCCGCCCGGCACCTGGAACGTGGTCCGGAAGGCGCCGTTGACTTCGCTCACGGTGGCGACGGGTATCCGCGAGAAGGAGATCGTGATCGTGCTCGGGCAGCCGGACGAGCAAAAGTTGGTGCCGTCGACCCGGACAATGGTGCCGACACCTCCCTGGGATGGCGTCAGGGTTATGTTCGGGAAATCGGCCGCAGAAACGATGGCGGGACCCAAACAGAGCGATGCAAGTCCGGCCGTCGCCAGCGACATCGCCAGCGCCTTCATGGCTGCCTCACCTCACCAACGAAACGCCGCCTGGCAGCTCTCGTAACACTCCTTTCCTGCTGGTACGGTAACCGGCGATGTCGGTCGGCGTGAAAGTCCTGCCAGGCCGGTCTCTTAAGGGCCGCAACGCGCGGTACCGCCACTACACGTGGGCCGCGGTGGACTCGAACCACCTGCCTCCGCGGTAATTCGCCCCCCAGCGGTCTGGTGTTGTACGGCACTCGCCTCCGCCTAACGCGAGGGCAGAAGTGTGGAGCCCCAAACGAAGGTCCCGAGCCACCTGTTGCGGTCGGTCAACCTACGGCCAATATTTGCGCCCCCGTCGCACCGCGCTGTCCTGATCCTTTAACCTCCGCTGCGAATGCGGTGGACAGGCGTCTTCGGTTATCTCGCCGCCCTGGTCGTGGCCACTCTGCTGTTGAGCCGTTGGTTGGGCTGGACCGGCCGGCTCCTCGCCATCTCCCTGGTTCTGGCCCTGCCTCTGGTCGCCGTTCTAGTTCGCAACTCGTGGCATCCGTTTCGGTGGTCGAGCGCCGTGGCCGTCGTCTCAGGCCTCGCGCTCGTCGGCTCGCTCGTGAGCCAATTGACCGGCTGGATCGAGGGACGCGACGGGCTCCTGCTCTTGTGGACGGTGTTGCTGCTAGGGGTTGCCATCACCCTATTCACACATCCGATGCGAGGACCGGCGTGGGGTCTGTTCGTTGGTTTCTGGGGAACGGTGGCGGTGATCTGGCTCATCGTGCTGCAGACCCTGGCTGTCGCCGGGTTTCTTAGGGGCTCGGCTTACAGCGAATGGGTGGCCTGGCCGCTGGCAGTCATCGGCATTTGGATCTTGGTCGCGACAGCCACGGGCTTCGGCGAACCGCCTTTTGGCCGGGTGGTCGATGCCCTGGGGTTGCTGAGCGGCGCCGGCCTGGTCTCAATCAGCATCGCGACGTGGTTGGGCGCCGAGGAGCTCTCGAGGACAATCGCCGCGGGAGCCGCGATCGCATACTGCCTGTGGTCTGTGGGCCTTGGCTGGGCGCTGTGGAGATATCAACCACCGAGGCGGGCCCTGCGTAGCATGTCGAGTCGCGCGGACGTGCCTGCATAGGTTTCATCTCAACACGGCCGCGCGTCAGATCTCGCCGGCAATACGAAACCCTGACTGCATAGGTTGCTCGGCGCGCCCCATTAAGAGGGCTGACCACGCCGCAGCATTCCGTCAGACTCCCGGGAGGTGATCGAAAGGGCCGAACGCACGCTGCGAGACGTCTTCCGGCTGGAGGCATTCCGGCCGGGACAAGCAGCCGTGGTGGAGGCGATGCTCCGCGGTCAAGACGTGCTGTCGGTCGCGCCGACCGGCTCCGGCAAGAGCATCAGCTACTGGGTGCCGGCCGTCGTCGAGGGCGGGCTGACGATGGTCGTTTCGCCGCTAATCGCGCTCATGAAGGACCAGGTCGACCGCCTCACGGATTGCGGCGTGGCGGCCACATTCATCAACTCATCGGTGGAGCCATCTGAGCAGCGCTACCGCCTCCAGCGGGCCATCGCGGGCGACTACCGACTGCTTTTTCTGGCCCCCGAGAGGCTGGGCCGTCCAGGCTTCATGGACCGGCTCGCCGACCTGCGCCTGCGGCGGATCGTGGTCGACGAGGCGCATTGCATCTCCACGTGGGGCCATGACTTCCGTCCTGATTACCGACTTCTGTCCGCGGCGATTGCCGCTTGCGGCCGGCCGCCGGTGGCTGGCTTCACCGCGACCGCGACTCCACAGGTTCGAACCGATATCGCGAGCAGCCTGGGGCTGCGCCATCCCTTCATTTCGGTCAGCGGATTCAATCGGCCGGCATTGACACTTTCCGTCATCCGTTGCCGGGGCGAACGAGCGAAGCGCGATCGGCTCCGCACTCTGCTCGGAACGGCTGGTCGGCAGGCTCTCGTCTATGTCGGCACCGTCTCCGCGGCTGAGGAGCTGGCCGCCGAGCTCGGCGTCGCTTGCTACCACGGACGGCAGGCGGCGGAGGTGCGGCGGCGTATCCAGGACGACTTCACCGCCGGACATATTCAGGTCGTGGTGGCGACCTCCGCGTTCGGGATGGGCGTCGACATCGCGGGCATCAGGCGAGTCATCCACTACCACCTGCCCGGAAGCCTGGAGGCCTATTACCAGGAGGCTGGGCGCGCAGGGCGCGACGGTAGGCCTGCCGACTGCACGCTCCTCTACAGCCCGGCGGATCGCGACCTCCAGTCCTTCTTCATCGAGCAGTCGGGTTTGGAGGACGGATCGCCGCTCAAAGACCATGCCTACGCGCGGCTCGCGCAGATGATGGCTTACGCCGAGATGCGCGACTGTCGGCACGCCCGGATCGCGGACTACTTCGGCGAGGAGGGCGTCGCGCGGCGATGCGCTGCATGCGACAACTGCCTCTCGGCCTCGCCCCCTGAGGAGCCTGTACCGGAAGAGGCCGTGCAGGCCGGGCTGGCGGCGGTCGCCAGATTCAGCGGGCGCGTCGGGCTTGCCAACGTGGCGGCGGTGCTCGGCGGCAGGCGCACGAAATGGGCGACCGCGCAACCCTGGGTCCGGGAACTGCCCTTCCACGGAGCATTACATCGATGGAAGGAGGATCGGATCAGGCAGCTCCTCGCCGAGCTGATGAGCGCCGGTCTCGCTCGTCAGAGCTTGGGCGAATACCCCGTGGTGGAGATCACGCCCGCCGGCCGCGAGGCAGTGGTGCACCGCGCTGCGCCGACGCTTCTGCTGCCCGCCGAGGCCACTTCCGCCCAACACGCCGATGTGCCGGCAGACACGCTTGATCGGTTGCGCCGTTGGCGGCTCGAGACCGCCCGCGCCGGCGGCGTGCCTGCGTATGTGGTCTTCCACGACTCGACCCTCGCGGCGATCGCATCAGCGCGACCGGCGAATCTGACCGAGCTGCTGCGCGTGTCGGGAGTGGGAGAGTCCAAGCTGCGGAAGTACGGGAACGATGTGCTCGAGGTGTTAGGCGTCGAGCCTGCGTGACCGGCGATCCCGTGACTCGCGCTGGGCGGACTCCTATTGGTCGTGACCGGCGTATACGTCGGCGCGCTGCGTGGCGCGCCACCGCCGGCCGACCAACCGGCACACTGATCTTGTTTGACTGTCGTTAGGCAGAGAGCCAGATCGGCGTTGGTGGTGGGCCGGGAGGGAGTCGAACCCCCAAAGCTTTCGCGGCGGTTTTACAGACCGTTGGGCTCGCCACGTGCCCTTTGCCGACCCAGCGCGCTGACCCGATCAGGCGAGAGCGAGCCTAAAGTCTACCCAACCTCATAATTCCCCCCGTGGCGAGAGGGTACGCGCGATACGTGCTTGCCCTCATGTTCGGTATCAACCTCCTCAACTACCTCGACCGCTACATCGCCGCCTCGGTCGCCCCCATGGTCCAGGACGAGCTCCACCTCACCGACTCCGAGATCGGCCTCTTCGGCACGGCCTTCCTCCTCGTCTACGCCGTCGCGGCCGTGCCCTTCGGGTACTGGGCCGACCGCGGCATCCGCAAGAACGTGATCACGGTCGGAGTCGCCATCTGGAGCGTCGCCACCCTCCTCACCGGGTTCGCCCGCAACTACTGGCAGCTCTTCCTCAGCCGGGCGGCGGTGGGCATCGGTGAGGCCAGCTACTACCCGGCCGGCACCAGCCTGATGTCGGACTACTTCCCCAAGGAGCAGCGCAGCCGCGTGATGTCGATCTGGGGCGCCGGCAGCACGGTCGGCATCGCCCTCGGCTTCGCCGGTGGAGGCTACCTCGCCGACCTCTTCGGCTGGCGGGCGGTCTTTTTCATCGCCGGCGGGCCCGGACTGCTGCTCGCACTCCTGGTGTACGCGATGCGGGAACCGCTCCGAGGCGCGGTGGAAAAAGGGCCTTCACTGGCCAGGACCGCCGACGCCGGTATCAAGCAGTTCTTCGAGCTCCTGCGCATCCCCACGCTGCGGGCGACGATCATCGCCCAGACCCTCCTCTTCTTCGTCCTCGCGTCCAACGCCTTCTGGCTGCCCACGGTCCTGCAAAGACGTTTTGAGCTGAGCAGCACCAGCGCCGGCCTTCTGGCCGGCGGGGTCATCGTGATCGGCGGCCTCATCGGCACCCTGGCGGGCGGCTGGCTGGCCGACAAGCGCGCCACGAAAACGCCCACCGCCCACCTCGAGGTCGGCATCGCAGGCTTCCTCGCCGGCGCGGTCCTGGTGACCATTGCCATCATCAGCCCCCTCAACATCGGTCCCATCCCGGTCTTCGTGCCGACCTTCCTGCTCGCGGTGGTCGCCCTCTACCTGTACGCCGGTCCTTTCACTGCGCTCTCCCAGAACGTGGTCAGCCCCGGTCTGAGAGCGAGTGCGGTGACCGCGCTCCTTTTCATCGCGCACGTCTTCGGTGACTCGCACTCGCCCTTCGACATCGGCCTACTCTCGGACTGGCTCGGCGGCAACCTTCAGCTGGCGCTGCTGATCACCTCGCCGACGGGCCTGCTCCTCGCCGCCGGTGCCGCGGCAATGGGCTTGCGGACCGTGAAGGCGGACACCGAGAAGATGGAGCGCGACTGGGCGGCGCGCGGCGCCGAGGCTGGAGCGGCGGCTACCTAGTTCCACTTGCCCTGAGGGAAGTTCACAGTCAGATCAAGTTCAGGCGGCAGTCAACTGATGTTGGATGAAGTGGCCGAGTTCGCGATCGAGGCGTCGCCACGCCTGGGCCAGAGGTGTGCGAGTGGCGATTTCGTC
>WNFV01005539.1_pt1 | contig 20847 bp, 24 predicted proteins | sample 5400101 | NCBI WGS metagenome assembly WNFV01 (sample SAMN13153361, study PRJNA577476) | soil metagenome | isolation source: 115 cm soil or saprolite under grassland replicate 1 | place: USA:California | collected 2016-06-15 | reverse complement strand
CCGAAGGAGTGCTGTCATTCACTGATTTTACGTTCTGATCAACTAGCAACAATGGTTATATACTAAATAGCGGCATCCGTGCCGTTTTCTAATCTCGTTCCGGCCATACTAACCTTGATAACTCAGCCAATGCACCAGCGAGTCTGTTTGCTTCTGCGGGATCTTCGCGTTCGTAGGGAAGTCCTTGAATAAGGGCATGGATATCTTCATCTTGTATGATTTCAAGTCCAAGATCCCGAACCCATCCAGTGTGTAAGGTTCCAATACCGTAGACTCTTTTAATTACTCCACCAAACCCGCCTTTTGCATCTTCAAGGTTACAAGAATGAGAGGGATTGACTGAGAGGCCATCTTCATCACCGCGATCTTGCTCATCCTTAGGAGGCCGGCGGATAAACGCAGTAAGCCACAGCTTCGGCCTATCCTGATCAACATCGCGGCTTCTAATTGCGAGTCGATAAACCAGCTCATTGCAAGGTAGAGAGGGAAATGATGAGCTTGCGTCGTCAGGATCTTGGCTCATGCGCGAGAATACCACTCAAGCCATTTTGCGAGTGTTCGTCCCGTGACATCATATTCTACCGCGTATCTATCACCCTCCTCGTGATAAATATAATTCAATCTACCTGGTTGAGAAGGGACTGCCAGGTGTACTTTTCGCCGTCCATTCCTCCATGCAACAAAAATAGTGCCAGAGTTGTCAATCCCAACGCCAGCCTTTGGAAACGGCAAGCTTGACTTTAGATACTCGCGTGCTGATGATAACAAATCCCATGCCGACTCAAATGCAGAAGGCTCTGGGGAAATGTCTTGGTCATCTGCGGGGCGCAATAGATCGGCCAGTCTTCCTAAGACTATATTGAAATTTTCATCGGGCCGAGGGGTCAGCAAAGAAACCCTGGGAAGCGATTGTGTTTCCGCTGACGACCCGCGAAAATTAAACAACGTTCGCAAAGAGGCAAAATAGGAAACAGCTTCTTCCAATAGCCCTGTTACCAAACGTGACGGCAGGCTGTTTGTTTTTTGGGTCTCAATTGTTTTGGTAATTGCTTCATCGTAGACATTGGTTTCTGAGTATGCAATATCGAATCGCGGAATATTGTGATCTGGCATATCCTCGCTCTGTGTTCTGCCAGGCGATCGTGTAGCAAGCATAGCTAGTTCCCTTCTGGGAAATAAATCCTTAGAATAGCATCAGCTTCTATGGAAGCTCGATGCACAAATCCCAAGACACCATCCAGGTTAAATTGTATGGGGCCCTGCTCTTCAGAAGTATTTATGTCTTGCTCAACAGAGATTGCAGGCGCGCCGGTTCCGATGATATTTACAGTTTTGCAACGCACCCAACTGTTGACTTCGATTTTCGAGTCTTCGAGTAGATAACGTTTATGGTTGTGAAGTTCAAAAGTCTGTGAATCACGAAGCGGCCCAGCCTTTGCTTCATCTGTACAGAACCGATCAACAAGTGCCTGAGCAGGTCGCTCGGCTGCAAGAAAGCGATTGAGTACAATTGCAGCTCGATCCGCAGTGAGATTGGTTTCACGCAGGTATGTTAAGAGTGGTGCGACGCATTGATCTACAAGTGCTTCAGGATCAGATTGACTGGGTTCTTCTGATGGCAGCAAATACCAAAATGAATCCATACGCGCAGGCCCTGCTTGTAGTTTCCATTGCTCATTCTTACTTTCCAGAACAAGTCGAGGCAACTCAGCTGGGGCATCAGCAGGAAACGGTATCGCTTGTAGGTCGCCGTCGTAACGCTCAGCGTGCGGGCTTAAGACCGCGCGTAAAAAAAGAGGCTGCGAAAACGGTGCGTTCTTTGGTAACCAAAGAGCTACCTGCACAGAAGAGAGAAAAAACTGTGACGCCTTAATCATAATAGAACGTTTGCTCTTTTTTGCACAACCGACACTCATTTAGTATTGTAACATGAATATGCTGCCTTTCAATCCACCTTATTTCGTACCATGCGATCTATGTTTTACCAAATAAGGTGGTCGCAAAATCGTACCTTCTGGATAAGAGATCATCACAAAACGAAGCGCCGCCCGCCAGCCCCCACTGCCGCCGCCGCCATGCCGCGCCGGGTGCGATCGGCGGAGCGTGGGAAGGGTGAACGCGCAGAAGGGCGCTGGTGACGTTGAAGGGTTGGGGTGGCACTATCGAGCACACAGAAAAGCGCCCTCGGTGAAGGCCCCCAGCCGCCCGAGCGGGCGCTTTGGTATACCTCCCAAAAGCAACGTGGCACCGGGTTTTCACCCAGTGCCACGCGTTCGCCCTACAAGTCCTCAGATTCCTAAGGTTTCGCTATTCCTAGCAAATCCTTTTGTCCTCCGATTTCTTATAAGGTTATGGGGTGCGCGGAGTCCGCGCCTATAGACATGGTATACCCGTGTTTGGCATTGTCAAGCGGTATATCACTGCTATTTAACGATACCATAACCTTCATGCGAATGGGAGCGACGAAAACCGCCCCCCGTGTAAAGTAGCTCACCTCCAGCGCGCCCGCGTCTAAGTATTGGCGGCATGCCCCGCTCAGTCATCACGCTTTCCAACCGTCCGCTGTTGGTGTCCTGCCGACTCCAGATAGTCGTGGTGCATCACGCGCAGGATGGCTTCGCTGTCGAAGAGGACACCGTAGAGGTTGCCCGCGCGCACTGCCCGGTAAATCGTTCCACGGCTTCCAAGGGGCAGTGACACAAGTGGCTGGACGGTACGCACGCGATCACCGACGTGAAAGGGCTGCGATGTCTTCATTGACTTCTCCGTGCGTTATCAGGGCAGCCGGTGCCCAAAGAAGCAAGCGGACGGAGTGCATAGTATGTTCTCTCGGGCTACTATAGACGCTCACGGTGAACGACCGATGAGGCCGGAGGCGGGATCGATGAGCGTTCGTTCATCTCTTTGCACAGAAACGCGCCGCCCGCAAGCCCCAGGCCCACGCGCGGCGCGCCAAAACCGGCCGCACGTCGTTGTGCGGCCGGTTCGGACTTCTCCACGCTTCTCTTCACACACAGTATCACCGACAGAGATGAAACCTGGGTGAGGATTGGGTAAGGGGGCGGTGTGTTCCTTCTCCTACGCCAGCCCCCACCAGCCCGCCAGCGTGCCGAGCGGGGCGCGTTCCAGCGCAGGTAGGGTGAAAGCGCAGAATGGCGCTGGTGACATTGAAGGGTCATTGTGATACTAAAGACAACGCCCCCAGCCGAAGCCAGGGGCGCGGATAGCGTGCTATACTTCTCGCCAGTGGTTATATAGAGAAACGAGCACGAGTATGCCCAAAAGACGAGAATCACGTATGTCCCGATCAATACCCGTTTCAGTAGATCTTGACGGTATAACCCATCACGGAGCCTACAGCTTGTCAGGGGGCATGATTACCGTCTCTAGTGACTACGGAACGAACACAGTGCAGGTTGGCGGAAGGCCCCCAGACGCGCTCGCTCAAATCATCCTCATGGAGCTTGTTCGCAAGCAGAAGAGATAGACTGTTAAGAGGCAATCGAAACGCCCCTAAAGCAATCCAGGGGCGTCCCGCATCTCGGCACATGCGCACTTATTATGCTATACTAGGCTGCACACGCATCGCGACACTCCACGTCGTAGACCGAATCAACTCATTAAGCAGGAGGTACAGCCGATGACACCCATGCTCTGGTTACTCCTGGCAGCGGCCGCCGTTGGCGCCACCGGTTTGTGGTATAGCTGGAAACGCCGGCGCCCTAAACCGTAACCTGCGCGGATCCATACGCATGCCACACAAACGCCCCCGGATCACTCCAGGGGCGTTGTGGTGCGCGGGGGTGGGGTTAGGCTTGCGCGAGTGACTCCTGATAGATGTAAATGAGATGCCCGTCACGGTCAATCCAGCAATCCGAATCAGGGCCGACCGGCCAGGTGCTAAACTCCATTTCGTTCACCTGGATTGATAACATCCGCCCGAGCCCACTGGTAAATGCTGGCATCCCGCGCGTAATCTCTTTTCCTTCGTGCGTGCAGACAATCACCCGCTCGCCAGGCCGCACGCCCTTGTTGTCTTGCTCGGCGAGCCATAGAATATGCTCTGTTGATGGATTCGGCATTGGTTTCATCCTCCTCAGACATAGTATAGCGCCGCCCGTCAAGGCCCAGCCTTGAGAGCGGCGCGCGGTGTGTCTTTTCCCTAGGTGGCCGGCTCCTGACGCATCAGCATCCCGTCAAACAGGCCGATCATGTAGCCGATGAACTTACTGATCCGGACTAGCGGATCGTCGTTCACATTGATTGGGCGAAGGACTCGCCGAGCCTGACGCACAAGGTCCGCCGGAAGCTCTGCTGCTGTATGACCATCCGCGTCAGATCACGTACCGAGAGATAATTGTGAAGCAAGAGAATCTGTCCGATCGGTGTCCCGTCGTCCGTTTGCCGCTGCAGCGCTAAGCATGCATCGAGGTCTTCCTGTGAGACGAGGCCGGCGGCCAGGCATAGCGCGCCAAGGAATGGGACACCGGAGCGGGTGGGCTGGCTCATGGTCGTGTTCCTTCATACTGCATCGCGGCGGCTGTCGTACGTATCATGGTGGTACTCTACCAACACCAGGGCACCGGACAATTACCACGGATGAAGGAGTACGGATAACAGTAGTAATGATTCATGAGCAGGATCAACAGCAAATCGCCGACGAAGCCGCCCTGACCAACGCCAGCCGCCACCGGCGAGCACGGACGGTGACGCGGGCGGATGTGGCTAGCGAGACAGCTGAGGTCTACCGCAGAGTGTAGCAGCGCAGCGTTACCACTGTGCTACCATTGAACGCCCCTCCATTGGAAAACTGCGATCTTCAATGCCAAACATCGTAAAGCTGTATGAATCCGTCATGGCGCCGCGCGCTCGAACGCGCCGATGTCGTAGCCGGCGCCCTGCGGCCGGGCGATGCCGCGCTGGTCGATCGCCGGGCTGGCGGCCGCGTCGGCGGCGTCGATCGCCGGGCTGCCCGGCAGTAGCGCGTGGGTCTGCGTTGGGCCGCCGTTGTCGGCCAGCGGACCGATTCCAGCGTCGCCACCCAGCTGGTCGCTGGCATCCGGGCTACAGCTGGCGTCCTGGACGAAGTTGTGCCCGCCGGAGACCACGTTGCCCGTGGTACCCGAGGCGAACTTCTCGCAGGCGTACCAGTGGTTGCCCGCGATGATCGTGTTGGTCAGGGTGAGCGTCGGTACGAAGCCGCCGCCGAACTGGCCGATGAAGATCGCCGACGGCGCCCAGTCCGGGCCGATGTTATTGGCGATGGTCGAGTTGGTGATGGTGATGTTGCCGTCGGTCTGGAAGATCGCCCCGCCATGCCAGCCGGTCGCCGTGTTGCCGCTGATCGTGCTATTGGTGATCGTGACGTTGCCGAGTGAGCGGATACCGCCGCCGACATCGTTGGAGGTGTTGCCGCTGATTGTGCTGCGCACGATCGTGGTGGTCGTGTTGAAGAAGGAGTAGATGCCGCCACCCGACCAGCGGGCATTGTTGCCGGACACCGTGCTGTCGATCAGGCTGAGCGTCGCGCCATTGCCGTTGTAGATCCCGCCGCCGCCCTGCCAGAAGTCGCCGGCGTTGGTGGCCATCGTGTTCGCGGTGACGCTCACATGGTCGAGCGTCAGCTTGCCGTTGTTCAGCACGCCGCCCGCCAGCTGGAAGCCGTAGCCACGGCTGATCGTCAGGCTGCGGATCGTCGCCGTGGCGCTGGCGCCGACCTCGAATCCGCGCACTGTGTCGCCGCCGCTGATCGTCAGCCCTGGTGCGTCCGCGCCATCGATCGTGACATTCTTGCCGATTGTCAACGCGGATAGGTTGGTGATCGTCTTGCCGGCCAGGGCCGGCGCGAAGTGAACCGTTCCGCCCATGCACACGCTGCCCAGGGCCTTGCGCAGCGACCCCGTGCCGTTATCGGCTGTGCTGGTCACAGTCATATCGGCCGCGCAGGTTAGCCGCAGCTGGTCGAGCAGCACCGGGCTGCGCAGGCCACTCGGCAACTCAAAGCTAATGCTCCTGATCGCGGCTACGTCGAGCGCTTTGCCGCGCGGCCCACGGAAGGCAGTGAACGGGAGGCTCAACTGTCGCCAGCCCGCGAAGTTGTCGCGGAACGCGGCGGCGAAACCGACTGGCTGCGGCTGGGCCTGGTACAGGCGCACGTAGTCCACCAACATCTTCTGCGGGAAGGTCGTGTCCGCGCCGACCGCGCCGCCGAAGTTGCCGCCAACCGCCACGTTCATCAGCAGGAAGAACGGGTGATTGTAGACCCACTGCTTGCCTTGCAGGAACGCATCGTTCGGCGTGGCCTGAAAGTACTGAATGCCGTCGATGAACCAGGCGACCTTGTTCGGCTGCCATTCGACCGCGAAGGTATGGAAGGCATCCGCGACCGACTGGCTCAGGTCGTAGGTGCCGCCGTAGCTCTGCCCGCCCGAGTAGCCGGGGCCGTGCAGCGTGCCAAAGACGCGATTGGGCAGCCTGCCGACGTTCTCCATAATGTCGATCTCGCCGGTCTGCGGCCAGTTCACCTGATCGATATCGGTGCCCAGCATCCAGAACGCCGGCCATAGGCCCGCGCCGCGCGGAACCTTGATGCGCGCCTCGACCCGGCCATACGCGATCTCGAAGCGGTTCTTGGTCAGCAGGCGCGCCGAGGTGTATTTGCATGGGCCGTAGTAGCACTGCTGCGCTCCATCCGCCGCCCTGGCGGTAATCGCCAGGTTGCCCTGTCCGTCGGTGGCGGCGTTCTCGGTGCTGTCGGTGTAGTACTCCAGCTCGTCGTTGCCCCAGCCGGGGTTGCCGATCGCGACGCCATCACCAATCTCGCGGCCCCATGTGTTGGCATCCGGCGGGCTGCCGGCGCGGCTGCTAAACTCGTCGCTCCAGGCCAGCTTCCATGTCGCGGGGTCGCTGATGCTGGCCTGGTTGTTCGCCAGCCGCACCTCGACGTCGCGGCCGCTGTTCTGGCCATAGTACCAGAAGTTCAACCCGGCCGCGTCGCTCCAGTCTTGCCCGATTGGGAAGGTTCGCCCGAACTCAGATGTGCCTTTTCTCACCTGGAGCACATGCTCGTAGGCGCCCTGCCCGGGCAGCGCCAATGGCGCGCCGGCGGCGATCTCCGGGTTGCTCAGCGCGTTTTTGCTATCGGCCGACCACCGGTACGGGAAGGTCTCGAAATCGTCCAGCAGGGTTGGATCGTAGGTCTCGTTGTCGAGAATGGTCACCCGTGCCACCGGCGGGATGCCGAGCGCTGCGCCGCCCGTTGGGTTAGATAATTCCACCTGTACACCGCGCTCGCCCTGGTACTTAGTGTCGCCGAATGTCGGCACGCTGAACGACTGCTGGGTGCTATTCGGTGGGAATGTCAGTGTGCCGGAAACCGGCGTGTAATCCCGGCCCGGGATTGCGCCGCCGATTGTCGTTGCGTAAGCCACGCTCACCGGATCGCTGGCAGGTTTGCTCAGCCTGGCCGTGACGGTTGCCGTGCCGCCCTCGGTCAGCTTGTAATTGATTGCGCTGAACCCGACTGTCAGCGGCCGCACAGGCGCGGTGCCATAGAGCGCCACGTTGTCGATGTAATAGCTCTGCGCGCTCGGCGTTGTGATCGTGCCAACGGCCCAGGCATGTACCTCGGTTAGGCCAAAGCCATCATTTGGCGCGCCCTTGCCGATCTCTTTGCGGTGCATGCTCTCGAAGGGCAGCTGGATCTGCTGCCAGCCGTTGAAGTTGTCTTTAATGTCGACCGACCAGCGCTCGGCGTCATCCTTGGTTGAGCCAGGGTTGCGGTTGTCGAGCACATCCACGAACAGCGTGGTTCCGCTGTTATTGCCGTAGAGCCAGAAGGAGATACCTGCGTAGGCGCTCCAGTCCTGCGTAATCCACTGATTGACAGCCGGGTTCTCGAAGCTATGGGTGAAGCCGGCATACGAGACGACATTGACATCCATTTTCAGGACGTTGTTGGGGCTGCCGGCGCCGGGTACAGGCGCGGGCGGCGCCGCAGTGGTCGAGATCGCAACGCTGCTGTTCGGGTCCTGGAAGGTATTGAAGCCGATCGGGACGCCGTCGGCGTCGTGTCCGGCCGGCAGCCCGGCCTCGAAATCGTCGACGACGAGTGGATCGGCAGCCTGTACCGGCGCCGCTGGTGCAATCAGGCCGAAACCGCAAAGTAGGCTGACTGCGCAAATGAGAAAGATAGGCAGTGATCGACGCGATGCCATTGCGACCTCCTTTGGTCTTATTCACTACATGACATAGTTAGCGGTAATGGCACGATCGGCGGGTGGGCGCGCATACTCCGCACTCGCAGCAAGCGGGCAGGATCGAGCGTGCGGATCTGTACTTGACGAAGTTCTGAAATCGGTTGCAGAGATTATAAGATTGACAGCCGAGTTTGTCAAGCGCTTTCTAGTGCAACTGCAGATTCGTCAGAGGGCGCCCGATTGCAGATTGCAGATTGTCTTGCCTCGTACCAATGCATTCGGCGAGTACCTGAGGCCCGAATAGGTTCGCTGGTTTTGCGCTAGTGGTCCGATTAAAAAAGCAATCTCAGCATTAATTAGAAAATTGACATCGCTTTCATAACGTATATAATAGAACGCGTGCGTAGGAGCGGCTTTCGTCTGCAGCAGCACCGTAGTTTTCGCTTTCTTGCCGATCATTTTTTCGCCGTGGGGGGCGAAAAAATGATCGGCAAAAATAAACACATGAGCAAAACCATCACAATCCACGATATCGCGCGCCAGGCCGGCGTCTCATCGAGCACCGTGTCGCGCGTGCTGAGCGGCACAGTGCCGGTCGCGCCGAACAAGCGCGAGGCGGTGCTGGCGATCGTGAACAAGCTCCAGTATCGCCCAAACATGATCGCGCAAGGGCTAGCACGCGGGCGCACGGCGGCGATCGGCGTTATGACGCAGAGCATTGCCAGCCCCTTTTATGGCGAGATCTTGCGCGGTATCGAGCAGGGGCTGGCTGGCAGCGACTATCACCCGGTATTTGCCAGCGGCAACTGGCGCACCGAGGAAGAGCTGGCGGCGCTCGATTTGCTGTCAGGCCGGCGCGTCGACGGGCTGATTGTACTCCCCGGCGTCATCCCCGACGATCATCTACTGCGCGTCGCCGCGGAGCTGCCGCTGGTGGTGATCGGCCGCTCGATCGCCGGTATCGAGCAGCAGTGCCTGCGCGTCGACGACATTCTGGCCGCGCAACAGGCCACCAGCTATCTGCTCGATCTAGGCCACCGCCGGATCGCGCATATCGCCGGGCCGGGCACGCACCAGGATGCGCTGAATCGCCGCGCAGGGTACGCGCGCGCGCTTGAATCAGCCGGGCTGCCGCTCGACCAGTTATTGATTGTCACGGGTGATTACACCGAGCAATCGGGGCTGCTGGCCCTCCAGGCGCTTTTCAGCCGCGGCGTGATGTTCACTGCTATCTTTGTGGCCAACGACCAGATGGCTTACGGGGCGCGGCTGGGGCTTTACCGCCGCGGCATCCGCGTGCCCGAAGATGTCTCGTTGGTGGGCTTCGACGATCTGCTCACTTCGGCCTACACCACACCGCCGCTGACCACCGTGCGCCAGCCGATCTTCGACATGGGTCGCGCGGCCGCCCAGGCTATTCTGGATCTGCTGGAGCAACGACCGGTCGAGCTGCCACATTTCGCGACCGAGCTGGTCATCCGCGAATCGGCAGTGTTGCGACGCTGATTGCCCTCTGATATCATATCCGCTTTAGGACTTACGCAAAGGGGTGTGGGGCAGGTTGCACCTACCCCACAAACACTTTTTCCGCCCTTGGTGGGACGGCACCCAGAGGGTGCCCGTCCGCCCATTACGGGCGGAAAAGAAAACTCTTGGAGGATCACCCAGAGGGTACCCGGACCCTCCAAACCTCCCGCTTGCGTACGTCCTGTCAATGAGTCGGAGTTGGACATGGAGCCATGGTGCGGCCGAAGCTAGAGGCGGATCTCGAGGGAGACACGGTAGAAGTCAGCCATCACTCGCGCCGCGTTGGTATTGGTACGGAAGGCAGAGGCATCATTCGTCGCTTTCTGGTGACGGGATGCTCTCTTCGATCATCTGCTTCAGCTGCGCCAGCATATACGGCTTGGGCAGCACGTAATCCGCCCCGACGGCTTTTGCGCGTCGCGCCACATCGTGTACGTCGTACGCGGTGACGATCGCCACGCGTGTGGCCGGCGACGCGGCCTTGATGGCGCCGGTGAGCTGCACACCGTTCATGCCGGGCATGTGATAATCGGTGATCACAAGCGCCACCGGGCCCGCGGCGGTCAAGGCGAGCGCCGCAACGCCACTTTCGACGGCTACAATCTCGTAGCGGCGAGCGAAGGAATGGAGCAGACGGTGCAGGAGGATGAGCGCCTCGGGATCATCGTCGACTAACAGGATGATCGGTGGTTGGATTGCCATAGTGGGCATACTCCTCCCCTACGTGAGTATATCGCTGGGAATGTGCTCGCCGCGTTACACACTTACTTTGTCACACAGGTGACAACAAAGCGTGCATATCGTTGGAGAAAGGGCAACCTGTGCAACACGATATCATCGGTGGTTTCCAGCAGGCGGCGCAATCGTGAGGCACGCTTCAGCCGAAGGGCTTCGACCGCCATACTGAAGAGTTCGAACCCCTGATAGGTACACGTGGTGAAATGCCGACCAAATGCCTGCACCTCGTGCAGGCGCAGCGGCCGATCGGTTCCTTTGACGGGGTGTTTTCCACGGTAGGCCAGGTAATCGCGCGTGAATTCGAGCGCGGGATTGTGGCCGAGCGGATCTTGAAAAGCGCCCTTGCCACCACGCTTCAGCACCCGCGCCAGTTCGCGCCCGGCACGGTGAAGCTGCAAATGATGCAATGCCGCGCCGCCATAGATCAGGTCGAAGGAATCTTCCTCAAACGGCAGTTCCTCCGCGGGACCCACATGGACATGCACACGCTCGGCCACCCCTTTGCACCGCGCGACGTGCTGCACCATAGCTAACGTTTTGGGAGCAACATCAATAGCATACACTGTGGCACCGGCGAGGGCGAACATCACCGGCGTCATGGAATAGCCGCACGCGATATCCAGGATAACCTTGCCGTTGACGGATCCGAGAAAGTTGAACAAGTACTTTCGCCAAGCATAGCGGGATGCATAGTAGGCGAGGTCAGTATTTATGCCAACGAGCGCTTTTATATCCAGCGCCGCCGCACGAGCATCGGTGATCTCCGCCTCAATGGTGACGCGTTTGGTAAGGTCGAGTGCATCAATCTCCGACTTGCCGATGGTGCGATTCGGTTGAAACATGCGCTGTGCTCCTTATCTTCTGGCCCACTCCAGTCGACAGGCATTCTCCCTGTACCCTCATCCATCTGCTTTACAAAGCGGCCAACGGTCAGTTTCTTGGCTTTTCGATACAGAGCTCAAACGCTGCTATGGAAGCCGGCTCCCCACATCCACTATAGCGTTCCTAAATGAAACATAAATGCGCGTTAGCGCAATGCGGGGGTTTGGGGTGCAGCCCCCGAGAAAATCCCCACCTAGTTCACAAATCCGAATTGTTATAGCAAGCCGGTTTTTCGTTGAGAGCATTTTAACATAGATTATCTGACAGGTGGTAAACGCAACGACGACACGCTCTAGGCCAGCGCGACGCGCAGCCCTATGTGGAGATTCAAACCAGGGCGTCTATGAATGAAATGGACAGTGTGATTCCGCAACGGCTTGGGGAAGTGTTTGCATGGCTGGGTGCGCATGGCGTGGCGCCGGCTGGCCCGCCCTTCGTTCGGTATTACGATGTCAGCGATATGAGTGTACCGCTGCACATCGCGATGGGCGTTCCGGTCGCGAGCGCGGTTTCAGGTGATGAACGCGTCTCTGCCGGCGTGCTGCCGGCCGGTCGCTACGCGGTTCTCTTGCATACCGGGCATCCCGATGGGCTCTTTGACGCGACGACCGCCCTCCTCGCCTGGGCGAAAAAGAACGGTATCGCCTGGCAAACCACGGCAACCGAGCACGGCGAGGTGTGGCACGCCCGCCTCGAGAATTACCACACCGATCCGGCGACCGAGCCGGACTTATATAAATGGGAGACCGAGCTATTCTGACAAGTTGGGAGCGGGGTTGGGAGCGGGCGAAGCCCGCTCCCAACCCCGCTCTATACCTCATTTTTGCCCGGACAGACTACTAGGATTTATCCGTTGCGATGCGGATAATCGCGGTGACGATCGCATCCTCTTTGGCACGCTGCGCGGCACAGCGCACCCCGCGCCGAAAGCCGATTTGAAAACCCAGGCCAACTGCTGCGGCGAGTGCAATCACGAATGCGCTGATCATGATGATCACAGTGTGCTCCTTCCTGTGTAACCCTCTATCACTAGTCTATCACCCTATTGTTAAATTGTGGGTTACTTCATGTTCACAATTGGTTATGCATATAGAGCACAATGCGTGCCAAACATCCCTGGATGGCTTCTGGGCGTTTCTTTGGGTCTGCGAATACCCCCACGGCGCACAGGGGTAGCGGATCGTGTCCTTGTGGTATACTCCTCGATCAGCCGTATGAGCCGATAGAGGGCACGATGTGGAACAGACTGCGACGATGGTTGCACGACATCCCGATCCACGATCCGATTGAGCGGCGTCAGGCGCTCATAGTGCAGGTTATTCTGCTGGGTCTAGGCGGCATCTTGCTGTTCTCGGCCCTGCTGACGCTGGTGGCGTTGCCGTTTACTACCGGGGCGATTGCCGCAGCGAATCTGCGCAACTCCATCAGCAATTTCCGAGGGATGCTGTTCGTGGTGGCGCCGTTAGTATTGCTGCGGCGCGGCTATTTCCGTGCGGCGGTAGCGATCCTCATGATCGAACTGTTCCTCTCAGCATGTCGCATGAACTTCGGACACCGCTCAACGCGATCATTGGGTTCACTGGCACGCTGCTCATGCGGCTGCCAGGACCGCTGACCACTGACCAGGAGAAGCAGCTGGGCACCATCCAGCGCAGTTCGCAGCATCTACTCGCATTGATCAACGACATCCTTGACCTGGCCAAGATCCAATCGGGCAATGTCAAACTGGTTCCCGAACAACGCGATCAAATTCACCGATCACGGAGATGTACGACTCGTCTTGAGCCAGTGCAAGCATCACGGCCAGCCGTTCGTCGAGATTAGTGTGGCCGATACCGGTATCGGTATTAGTCCAGAAGATCAGGCCCGCCTCTTTCAACTATTTAAGCAGGCCGACAGCACACATACGCGCCAATTCGAGGGGACGGGATTGGGCTTGTATCTCAGTCAAAAGCTGGCTGGGTTGCTCGGAGGCCAGATCACGGCCCAGAGTGAGGCAGGCCAAGGAAGCACCTTTACTGTGCGGCTCCCCGAAGCCTGATATACGCGCCACTCGCCGCTCCTGATAGGCGCGCAAGATTTCCTGGCGGCGCAGCATTGTGCCCCTGGCATTATCACCAGGGCGCGTTTTCGGTCAGGAATGTGCCAGCAAGCATCCGCTACATCCGACCGTCTGGTGGGATGGGCGCATCGCTCTTCTCCGTACCCGTAACGAGAAGGCAGTCTGAGGTGTTATAGAAATAGCGGATACTTCCGGCGCGTAGCATGCTTGCGCTGAATGTCGATAGGTTGTTCCGTGACCGATGCTGAGCTAGTCGCACGTCTAAAGGCAAACGACGACGAAGCCTACCGCGAGGTGGTGGCTCGCTATGGCGACCCGCTCTACGGCTACATCTACAGTATCACCGGCGATCATCACTTTAGCGAGGATGTGATCGGCGAAACCTACCTGCATATGGTCGAGAAAATCGACAGCTATACATTTTATGGCGTGCCGTTCAAGGCTTGGCTGTATAGGATCGCGCACAACCTGGCGATCAACGCGCTGAAGCGCGCGCGGCGCGGTGCCGGCGACGCCGCACTCGAAAATGCCACAGCGACAGCCGACGACCCAGCGACGACGATCGATGCGCGGCTGGATGCCGAGGAGCTACGCCAAGCACTGACTGAGCTGACCGAGGAGCAGCAGCAGGTGGTGCTGCTGCGCTTTGTGGCCGGGCAAAGCTCGGGCGAGGTGGCCAAAACGTTGGAGAAGACCGAAAACGCGATCAAGCAGATGCAGTTCCGCGCGCTACGCTCGCTTGGCCGCCTGCTGACGTCGCGAGCATGAGCTACATGCGCCGCTTTTTATTTAATGTCAGGACTTACGCGGTGCCGCACGCATACGTCTTTTAGCCTGCCCTTCGTCAGGCTCAGGATGTACGGCAGCATGGTCCTTGCCATTGTATCTGTGTTTCGTTTTTGCGCTCGCAGAGCGCAAAAACGAAACACAAAAGGAAGATAACGTACCGCTGCGAAAGATGACATCTGAGCCACCGCGTACGTCCTGTTAATGTGAGGCATGTTTCAACCGAACGGTAACGTTCGGTGGGGGCGGCTCCGCCGCACCCAGACCCCATTTGAACGGAACATCGATCGGCGAGTGTAAGATGGACGATGTGATCTCCGACATTCTGGATGAATGCCTAGCCCGCCTGGCGGATGGCGCGACGCTGGACGAGTGCCTGGCAGCTTACCCGGCGTGGCAGGCCGCGCTGGAGCCGCCGCTGCGGATGGCGGTACGGCTGCGTGAACTGCCCCGACCGGCGCTGCCGGACACCGCGCGCGCGCGCCTGGAGACGCAGGTGCTGGCGTTGGCCGGCGCGCGGCGCGCGGCAATCCCGCCCACTCCCGCATCCAAGGCACTGCGGGCGCGCGGGCTAGATGCGATTCTGGCGGGCATGCTGCGCGCGCTTGGCTATGGCGGGCCGCTGAGCCAGCCTTGGCTGCGGCTGGCGGGCGCCGCAATCGCGATCGTGCTAGCGCTGGTGTTGGGCGCTGGTGCGCTGGCCGCCGCCCGCGCGATCGTTCATGTGATCCAGCCACAGCCGCCTGCGGCGCCGACATCCATGCCTACTTCAACCGCGCCGGCGCTCGCGCTGATTGCACTCGACGGTCCAATCGAGCAGATCGCCCAGGAAGGCTGGGTTGTCGGCGGAACGACGGTCGCCCTGAGCTCGACCACCGCAATCGAAGGCACGCCGGCGCTTGGCGCCACGGTGCATGTGCATGGAGTAGTGCAAAATGGCGGCGCGATCAGCCCGACGATCAGAAGCAGCCCTGCCAGGGCCAGCAGCGTGGCCGCGATGAGAAAAAGTGCGACCCCAAGCCGCACGAGGATAGTAAGCCACCCAAGCCCAAGCCGCATAAGAAATGATCCATCCAACGGTAAAGTTGGGTATGAGCAAAGTGAAACATGCCTTACCTTCGAATCAAGAGCGCGGGGTGTGTGGCTGGCGCAGCCCGGCCACACACCCCGCGCTCTTGGCGACAAATATCAAAAATTCGTTAATTTCCCCGTAACCAGCCGCCTGATCGCTTGTTATGGATACATAGATATCCATTTTAGTGGCACCTGGCGCGCGAAAGGCGGCCTGGTGATCTTTGGGCTGCCGCTGACGCAGCCGATCACACAGCCGAACGGCGTGATCGTGCAGTATTTCGAGCGCGCGCGCTTCGAGCTGCACCCCGAGCTGGCCGGCACGGCCTATGAAGTGCAGCTTGGCCGCTTGGGCGTACAGTCGCTGCAGGCAGCCGGCAAGCATTAACATCATGCACGTGCAAGGCGCAGGTCGCAGGCGAAAAATGCGACCTGCGCCTTGCGACAGATGCATGGAACTCATCTTGCTAACAGCAAACTATCAGGTTCGAAACGATGGCTAGCGTGCTATGATGCGGGACGTAATAATTCCGCACTTATTCCCAGGGAGAACACCGATGCTCTGGTTGATCTGGATCGCGATCATGCTGCTTACACCAGTGCTGGCCGGCATTGGAGTCTGGCGCCAGACACACGCCCAGCCGCGCGACAGGAACATCGCCGAGGCGCCGAACGACAGCCAGCTGAGCCGATCGCCGTGACGCGAGGAATTCGCCGGTGATCGGCTCAGCACAACTGATCGGCGCGCGGCTGGGCAACTACGAGATTCAGTCGCTGCTTGGCGCCGGCGGAATGGCCAGTGTGTATGGCGGCTTCGATCATAATTTGCGGCGGCCGGTGGCGATCAAAGTTTTGTCCGACCAGGCGGCGCAGCCCGATTTCGCCGCGCGCTTCCAGCAGGAGGCGCGGCTGATCGCCGGCCTGCGCCACCCCAATATTGTTCAGGTCTACGATTTCGGCCAGCACGATGGCCTGAGCTATATGGTTCAGGAGCTGCTTCCGGGGCCGACCCTTCAGCAGTGGCTGCGCGATCTGGCGGCGCGCGGCGCGCGGCCCACGCGTGACGACGTGCTGACGATCGTTGGGCAGCTGGCCGGCGCATTGGATGCAGCCCACGCCGCTGGAATTATCCACCGCGATGTCAAGCCGGCCAATATTATGATCAAGGGATTAGGGACTGGCGATTGGGGATCGGGGAGCGCCGCTCCTCATCGCCAGTCCCCAGTCGCCAGTCCCCAGGTCGTGCTGACCGATTTTGGAATCGCTAAGAATATCCAGCTGCCCGCTCTGACTCAAACAGGATTAGTGATCGGCACGCCCGACTATCTTTCGCCCGAGCAGGCGAAAGGGCTGCCGCTAACACCCAGTAGCGATATCTATTCGCTGGGGGTGGTGCTGTACGAAATGTTGGCCGGCCGGCTGCCATTCATCGGCGGCACGGCGCTTGGCGTGGCGATGAGCCATATTCACGATGCTCCGCCGCCGCTCCGCTCGCTACGGCCCGATCTGCCGGTTGCGGTCGAGGCGCTGGTTCAGCAAGCGCTGGCAAAAGACCCATCCGCGCGCTTCCGCACCGCCGGCGCTTTGGCGCAGGCGTTGGCGCAGGCGTGGCCCGCCGCCGCCAGAGTCGCCGCAGTGCCCCCAGCCGCCATCCATGAGCAGCCGACACGTATCTGGGAAGCTAAAGCGGCCAGGCCGACATCGGCTGCGGCAACCCGCGCCGCGCCGATCGCGACATCCGAGGATGTCAGCCAAATAGCGACTCCTCCGGCTGCTACACCATCGTACGGCCGAGCTGTTGGCATGCTGCTGCTGATAGTACTGATCGGTGGGGCGATGGTATTCGGGCGCACTGTTTGGCAGCCTGCTGCGGTGTTACCTGCCGCGCCAGCCGCCGAAACGATGCCTGTAGCTTCCCAGCCAAGCAGCGCACCAGCCGCACAGGCAACAGCACCGCCCGCGCCCATCGCCATATCCGCGCCGACTGAGGCGCCAGCAACAGCACCGCCCGCGCCCACCGCCATATCCGCGCCACCCAGCGAGCCGATCGCCCAACTGCGCGTATTGCTGGAGGCCGGCAGGGCCGATGGGCGCTCCGGCCGGGCCGGTGGCGCAATGCTTTCCGACCTTTCCAAAGCCAAGCAAGCGCTGGATGATGGCAACAACCAGCGTGCCGCCGACCAGCTGCGCGATCTTCAGAAGCGGCTATTGGATGGGGTGAAGAGCAAGAAGGTAGACGCCGACTTTGCGCGGCAGGTGCTGGCAGATATCGACTCTATCGCCGGCGCATATGGGCTAGAACTGCCGCCGCTTCACGAGCGAGACGACCAGAACAAGCACAAGTGATGTAGTGCATACCTGCGGCCCTGATGCCGGCCGAGCGTAGCTTGACAAGAACCCGTATGACGTATATCATTAGCGCCACAATGAATAGCTTAGTTGACAACATATCCACGCTGCGTCGTCGCACTCGTCGTCCGACCCGTATGGGTCCAGAGGGCGGACTGTGCGTGCGCGGCGAATAGTTGTTACCGCGCCGGACGGCGCGAGCATTCGTGATGACGCCCCTGGATCCGTAAAGGGTCCGGGGGCTTTTTATGTGTGGGGGCAGGCAATGATCAATGTTGGCATCTATGGTGTGACGGGCTACGCTGGCTATGAGCTGCTGCGCTGGATCGGCCGCCACCCCGAGGCGCGCGTGGTGTTTGCCACGTCGGAGTCGCAGGCCGGCAAGGCGCTGGCCGTTGTTTACTCAGGCCCGCTCGACACGCCCCTGCTGGCGCCCGACGATGCGCCGCTGGGCGAGGCGGACGTGGTGTTTCTGGGCCTGCCGCATGGCGTGGCGGCCGGTGTGGCCCAGCGCGCGCTGGCGGCCGGCGTGCGCGTGATCGACCTTTCGGCCGACTTTCGGCTGCGCACTGCCGCCGATTACGCGCGCTGGTACGGCCACACGCACCCGGCGCCGGAGCTTTTGCCCACGCCCTACGGCCTGCCCGAGCTGAACCGCGCAGCGCTGCACGATACCCAGCTGATCGCCAACCCCGGCTGCTACCCCAGCAGCGTGTTGCTGGGGATCGCGCCGCTGTTGCGCGCGGGTGCGCTGACCGATAGCACGATCATTGTTGATGCCAAATCGGGCGTCTCGGGCGCGGGGCGGGCACCCAAGCAGAACACTTCATTCGTCGAGGTGAGCGAGAGCCTGACGCCCTACAGCATCGGCCATGTCCACCGGCATGTCGGCGAGATGGAGCAGGAGGCGGCCCGCCTAAGCAGCGGCGCGGCTCCGCAGATCATCTTCACGCCCCACTTGCTGCCGATCAACCGTGGCATCCTGAGCACAATCTATCTACGTATTCCCCAGGATTGGGCAGAACATAACGTCCGCTCGCTGTACGCCGAGATGTACGCAAACGAGCCGTTCATGCGGCTGCTGCCGGCCGGCAAGCTGGCCACGATCGCCCACACCGCGCACACCAATCTCTGCACGATCTCGCTGACGCCCGCGCACACCAATCTCTGCACGATCTCGCTGACGCTGGCCGCGCCGGGGGTGCTGATCGTCGTGTCAAGTATTGATAATCTGGTCAAAGGTGCGGCTGGGCAAGCCATCCAGAATATGAACGTGATGTTTGGGCTGGAGGAGACTACCGGTCTCCTTTAGTTTTGAGTTTTGAGTTTTGAGTTGGTGCGAGCGATGGCATCACTTTCGTTACAGGTCTCTGGTATAACCAATCCATATCTCTTTATTACATCGTGTAGGAGAACTTGGCATGCCAGAGAGCATCATTCAAGGGAAGAGCTTTGCATTCGCCCTGCAGATCGTTCAGCTCTACAAAAAGCTTCGAGAGCAACGCGAGTATGTGTTGTCAAAGCAACTTTTCGAGAGTGGAACTAGTATAGGCGCTAATGTTGCGGAAGCTACAGCTGGTCAGAGCCGCAAGGATTTCCTTTCCAAAATGGCAATCGCTTCGAAAGAAGCCAGGGAGACGAAATTTTGGTTGCGGCTGCTGCGCGAGTCTGAGCTTGTTGACATTGACGTGACGAATGAGCTACATAGTGTCAATGAAATCATTCGCATCTTGACTTCTATTGTCAAAACAACCGGTGAGGATTTATGAGTGGCGACGTGACCAAGATAGTTAACTCAAAACTCAAAACTCAAAACTCAAAGCTAGTTCTCAAAATTGGCGGCAACGAGCTCGACGACCCGGCCTTTGTGGCCGAGCTGGCGCGGGTAGTGGCAGGGCTGCGGCCAGCGCCGGTGCTGGTGCATGGCGGCGGCAAAGAGATCGGCGTGATCCAGCGCGCGCTGGGCGGCGAGCCGCGCTTCGTGGGCGGGCTGCGTGTGACCGATGAGTACGCGCTGCAAGCCGCCGAGATGGTGCTGTGCGGCCTGGTCAGCACGCGGTTGGTGGCGGCGCTGCTGGCGGCCGGCGCCGACGCACAAGGGCTTTCGGGCGTGGATCGCGGCCTGATCCGAGTTGAGCGACAATCGCACCCGGAGGGCGACCTGGGGCATGTTGGCCGGCCGGTGGCGGTGCGCGCCGAGGTGCTGCGGGTGCTGCTGGATCAGAACGTGGTGCCGGTGCTCGCCCCGATCTCGCTCGGCCCCGACGGCGTCTACAACGTCAACGCCGACGAGGCGGCCGGCGCGGTCGCGGCCGCGCTGGAGGATGCCGAGGTGGTATTCGTCACCAATGTGCCGGGCGTGCTGGTCGGCGGAGTGGTCGCGCCGCAAATCACGCGGGCCACGATCGCGGCATTGATCGCCAGCGGAACGATCGTCGGCGGGATGATCCCCAAGGTGCGCGCGGCGCTGACGGCGCTGGATGCCGGCGTACGCTCGGCGCGGATTACCAACCTGGCGGGGCTGGGGCAGGGCAGTGGAACGGTGATTGTTAATCGCTGATTCTTTCTTTGGTGGGGGTTCGGGGGCGGCAAAGCCACCCCCGAACCCCCACCTGGGGAGGTCTGGACGGGCCTTCAGCCCGTCCAGACCTCCCGAGAGAAACCATTTGGATCACCGATAGAGAAGGAACACCTGAATGATCACACAGGTCGTTGCCGACCATATTCATAGCGTGCCAAGTCGAAATGTCAAGCCAATCATTCGGCCGGCCGCCGAGCGCGATGTGCAGGCGATCGCCGATGTTGTTACCGCGAATGCGCGCCACGGCCAGCTGCTGCCGCGCAGCGCCGAGAACATTCGCGCCAGCCTGCACGACTGGCTGCTGGCCGAAGTGGATGGGCGGGTGGTCGGGATCGGCTCGCTGCTCGACATGAGCCCGACGCTGGTCGAGGTGCGCTCGCTGGCGGTGCTGCCGGCCTACCGCAGCTACGGCATCGGCGGGCTGCTGGTGCGCGGCCTGGTCGAGCGGGCGCGCGCACGCGGTATCCCAACCGTCTTCGCGTTGACTCGCGCGGTGCCGTTCTTCGAGCGGCTGGGCTTTGTCGTCACCGACCGCGAGCGCTTCCCCGAGAAGGTCTGGACCGACTGCGTGATCTGCCCGCTGCGGGAGCGCTGCGACGAGACGGCGGTGGTTTTGGAATTGTAGATTGCAGATTGCAGAATGCAAATTTGGA
>WNFV01012718.1_pt1 | contig 20858 bp, 23 predicted proteins | sample 5400101 | NCBI WGS metagenome assembly WNFV01 (sample SAMN13153361, study PRJNA577476) | soil metagenome | isolation source: 115 cm soil or saprolite under grassland replicate 1 | place: USA:California | collected 2016-06-15 | reverse complement strand
CCCTGTCCCTATCCGTGCAAACAGTTCGAGCGTTCGAGGCCACATCCCCAGGGCCTTCGCATTACGGGAAGCGGTGGGTTCTTTCTCGATCAGGCGGACACACACGCCCTGACGCAGCAATTCGTGCGCCAGCGTCAGCCCTGTGGGTCCGGCACCAACGATCAAGACATTTCCTGACAGATGCCTCTCAGACATGACGATATCTCCTGATCTATTGTTCCGCAACGGACTCTAAGAGAAAAACGGGATGGGTCAGCACTTCGCGCTCAAATTCCTCAAGCGAAGCGTTCTCGGTGACGCCCAGGTAAGGGAGGACGAAGAGAGCGCGGTACACACGAAAGATCACGGCGGGAATGCCAGGGGGACCAGAGCGCAACGCGTCCCGAAAGATGAGGGCTGCGGTGTCTTTCGAAAGTTCGATGGCACAAATCTTTTCGGTGCGTCGTCCACGGGCCAGTGTCGCCACACCTGCTGCTGCGCGGAGGTTGCGCACCCAGTTCACGACGCCGTAAGGGGAGATAAGGTAGCGTTTCTGATCCTGGACAAAGATCGCGACCGGGGTTTGGATCGGCTTGCCGCTTTTGCGCCCCCGCACCGTGAGCAGTGAGAAACTCCATATCTTGATGCCCAGGTGCAACAAAGATGGATCATTGCGTTGTTGATGCGCTCGAAGGTACCGACTCGATACTGCTTTGCCATACGATCCTCCCTCCTTTTTTGCTTGCGTTCCTCCATCAGTTCGTTATGCGCGGGAGCAGGAGAGGACACACCCTCTCCCGCTCAACCTCGCCGGGCCAATCAACTCCCTGCCTGCTCATAGAGATAGACCACTTCGTAGAGATGTGGGTCGACGCGTGAGGCAAGCGGGCGACGGGCTTCCATTTGCGCGCTATACTTCTTCAGGAAGCGGTCCAAGTCTGCCTCCGACCTCCATTGGGCGTAGTTGACGACGCGGGTGCCGTCTGTGCTTCTGTGTAGCGCCGTCCCAATCATGCCTGGCTCACCCTTGACCGAGTCAACGAAGGCCGCCTCCATATTGGAAACGATCTCTGGATGGGTGCTACTGCTGGCTCTAGTGTTGCCGCAGCCATGCTTCCCAGCTGAGAGTACCTGTCGCCTGCTGTGGGCAGGTATTGCCACCCTGGCGCAGGGCGCGGGCTGTTTTGCCAGGCAGGAAGATCGGGATGATGGTCCGGTGCATCCCACGCTGCTTGAGCCAGATCCGCGCCAGCTCTCCAGAGGTGGAGACCTTCGGGCCGCCCATATCCGGCAGGCGACCGGAGGGGCCAGCCTGCACGATCTCACAGAGACGCCCTGCCACTTCCTCCTCGGCCACGGGTTGGAGCAGCAGGTCTGTCGGCAGAAGCGCCACCAGGGGGAGCCTGGTCAGCATTTGTAGCAAGAAATCGATGCCATAATGAAACTGTGTCGCCCTGAGGATCGACCAGGGGAGACTGCTGTGCTCAATGAGGTCTTCGCAGGCGAGCTTGGCTTTGCCATAGGCATATGGGACCTTATCGATTCCTACAATCGAAATGTAGACCACATGCGAGACACCCGCCTCGCGGGCAGCGTCCAGCAAGCGGCGCGTGCCTTCGAAATCGACCTGCCAGGTTCCTTTGCCGGCGGTATGGACCACCACATCCATGCCCTGGACGGCCCGATGGAGGCCCGCGCCGGTCACCAGATCAGCCTGCACCCACTGCGCACCCGGCCAATCCTCTCCCGGGCTGGCCCGGCGACTCGTCCCACGCACGGGATAGCCGGCTGTGCTCAAGTGCTTCACCACCAGGCGGCCCAGCCTTCCCGCACCGCCGGTCACCAGAATATGTTGCATTGTCTTTCCTTTCGTGCTTCTCTGTGCTTTGCATGCTGCACATACGTGTATCGGGCCGCATGCGGCGCGTGACGACCTTTCAGCAAACGGAAACTCCCTAGCGCAACATTTGAGATGAAGCTTCGGGCTTAGCCTCGTCGCGCTTGAGCGTCCTGGAGCGCGCGCTGAGATACCCTGTCAGCACGATAGCACCGAGGCTGACCAGCAGGTGCAGCGTCTGGATCAGCCAGTGCAGGTTACCAACCAGCATGTTGGATTGCGATACGCCAAAGATCAGCACGATGATGGCGTAGACGATCCCGACCACGCCCCAGATGCGCAGTTCCCTGGAGGTGAGTGCGATGATGCTCATCACCAGGAGTCCCAGGGTGACAAGAAGGCCGAAGAACATATGGATGTCAGTAAGGTCAATATTTGTGATCCAGATGAACAGGCCAAGTACCAGGGCGCACAGTCCAGCAATTCCAACGACGATCTGAAGAATACGTGCAGTCATGATCTCTCCTTTTCAGCTGACGCCGACTTTCTCAGGCGTTGACTCTGATTTCCATGTCTGAAGCATAACACCATTATGGACTTGTGTGTAGAACCACTTTTTGCTAGAATAGCTATGCCATTTAAAAGATGTCACTGATGGAACACTGTGTACCGATCACCAGGAGAGCGATCATGCCCAGGCGCGTTCAGCCAATCAAGCGGCCAGAGATCAGACTGGATGCGACATTGCCGATTCCGCTCTACAAGCAGCTCTATGAGCGCTTACGCAGCGCCATCCTGACAGGGCAATTGGAGCGTGGGGCGCGTCTGCCCTCCACACGGACACTCGCCAGTGAACTGGGCGTGGCGCGCATGACGACGGCTCTGGCCTATCAGCAGTTGGTGTTGGAGGGCTATCTGGAGAGCCGGGTCGGACAGGGGACGGTGGTGGCACGCTCTTTGCCTGCGACGCTTTTAGGCGCCCAGATCGGCAGCAAGCCGGAGGAGCGAACAGACGAAGGTCAGACTTCCCCCATCCACCTCGCTTCATGCCTGCCCCCGCTCAAGGATATCCCGTGGCCTTCGCGCAGAGAGGGGCAAACTGCTGGGACGTTTTCTGGTGGCGAGCCAGGACTCGAGTTGTTTCCGTACGAGGTCTGGGCGCGTTTGATCGCACGCCGTGCGCGGCAGTCGGTGCGTGCATTCGCTCACTACCAGCCGCCCGCCGGATACTTCCCGCTGCGGGAGGCCATTGCCGCACAGATCGGCGTCACACGTGGAGTGCGCTGTACCCCCGAGCAAGTGATCATGACCGCTGGCTCCCAAGGGGCGCTTGACCTGGCCGTACGCACGCTGCTGAGTCCTGGCGAGGCAGCCTGGCTGGAGAATCCCGGCTACTTTGGCGCGCGGGGCGCCCTGCTCGCCACGGGGGCGCGCCTGGTTCCAGTGCCTGTCGATGAGCAAGGACTCATGGTGGAGATCGGACGAGATCGGTGTCCAGAGGCGCGTCTGGTCTCCACCACCCCCTCGCATCAGTTCCCCACGGGAGTGACCATGAGCCTTTCTCGCCGGATGGTTCTGCTGGACTGGGCTAGAGAGGCTGATGCATGGATTCTGGAGGACGACTATGATAGCGAATACCGCTTTAGTGGGCGCCCGTTGGAGGCTCTGCAGGGGTTGGATCACGCTGGGCGGGTGCTCTATATCGGCACCTTTAGCAAAGTGCTCTTTCCTGCACTGCGCCTGGGCTATCTGGTCGCGCCCACCATTCTCCTCGAGCCTCTCCTGCTCATGCGGCGCTCTCTCGATATGCATCTTCCTCTGCTAGAGCAGATGGCGCTCTGCGACTTTCTGCACGAGGGCCATTATGCCCGCCATCTGCGTCATATGCGCCACCATTACAAAAAGCTTCGCGATCTGCTCCAGCGCGAATTGCACACCCACCTGGGCAGCCTGCTGGAGGTTCGCGCCCCTGAGGCTGGGATGCAGCTTGTCGGCTGGCTGCCGCCCGGCAAAGATGATCAGCAGGCGGCCGAAAGAGGCTATTCACCCAGGAGTGAAAAGGCTGGCAGTGGCGCTCGAACAGCTCTGAGTACGCTGGAGCTTTCTTCACTACCGGTTGTGTTGCCTCGTGCCGAACGCGAGATCTGCAGGGCGGCGTGGAAGCTGCTTCCAAACGTATTTGCAGGCAGATTGATGGAGACTGCGTAATTGACGTTTGTAGACTGGCTGGGGCAGCACCCGCGTGGTAGAATGTATGTCCTATACCCAATAGAAAGGAATCTATTTCTCCTCCTTGACCATCAATCAGACGGTCTGTCAGGTGCGCGAGATCGCGCACCTGCTCCCGACCATACCCTGTGACCGCTGCCGGCAGCCCGCCGCGCGCTTCTCTAATGCCGAGCGGGTCGCCATTGATCTCGACCTTGATCATCCCACCTTATTACTCATCACTGTCAGCGTCCATTTCTGTGTCCCTTGTCGCCATTACTTTCGCGCCCAGCCGCCTTTCCTCCGTCCCGATGCCAGCTACACCAATCGTGTCGTCGCCACCGCCGTTGCCGCAGTCTACAACGATCGGATGGCGATGCGTCGCGTCCCCGATCGGCTTGCGCGCGATTTTTGGATCCGTCCCAGTGAAGCCAGTATTCGTCAGTGGTGCCACGCCTATCGGTCGCACTTTGACTTCGTGACTGATTACCAACCCTGGGTCGTCCAGGAATTTTCCGGCGTCCTGTGTGTCGATGAAGTCTATCAAGGCCAGATCGCCATCCTGTTCGCAGTTGACCCGGCGGCTCCTGATGGCGATCGGCTCATCGGCTACCAGTTGCTCCAGGGTGATGTGGATGCTGCGATGGTCGAGCATTTTCTCCAGCGACTGCTTGAGGCCGGCTTGCGTCCTGATGAAGTCATCACCGACGGTTCGTCACTCTACCCAACCGTCCTGGCGAAGATCTGGCCACAGGCTGCGCACCAATTATGCCCGTTTCATGAAACGCGGCATGTGACGCGGGCAGTGCCGGAGGTCATCCAGTCGCTCCGCCGAACGCTGCCATCTCCACCACCCAAGCCTGGCCGCCGCTGGGGTGGGCGCTTACGGGCCTCACCCCCGACCGGTGATCCAGATGATCCCTCCTCCCAGCGCTGGCAGTTGCGGCAGGCCACTCGCCAAGCGGGGATTGCTCAGGTCCACGCGCTCGCAAGGCAAGGCCAGTCACAACGCGCAATTGCTCGTCAACTCGGTCTGCATCGCAACACTGTCAAGGTGTGGCTCGCACTTGAGGCGCCGGCCGAGGTGCCCGACGATCTCGCCCACGATTGGCACTCGCGCCGCCTACCTGACGCCGGCACCATGCGGCGGCACGCCCGCCAAGCTAAGCACGATCAAGTGGATGCGCTGGCTCAACAAGGGCTCTCGTATTGTGCGATTGCGCGCGAGGTCGGCCTTCATCGGGTTACTATCAGTAAATGGCTGAAGCAATCAGCACCTGATAATCAGCCACCGCCCCAAGTGGAGCCAGGGCCAAGCGCGACCGATGCGGACACACCAGCCGATCCGACACCCGGTCTGCCACCGCCCCCCTGGCAGCAGTGGGATGATGTACGCCAAGTACGAGAAGACCTCCAAGAACACCGCCATCTGCTGTTGCGCCGACCGAAGCATTTGAGTGTCGAGCAGCAGGCGTACGCCGCGATAGCCCCACTACGGCACGTACAGGAGCGGATGAGAACGCAGTTTGAGCGACTGAGCCACTTTTTACGTCATCGGCACTGGGAAGCGACGAACAATGGAGCAGAACGGATGGGCCGTGCCTTCCGCCATCGCCAGGCGCCACATTTCAACCTACGGGATAGGACAAGCATTGAAGGTGCAATTGTCGTGATGGCCTGCCAACAGAAAGCAGCGGCCACTAACAACACAGCCCCAGAGGTGGCCCAGAGTAGACGCGGTCGCAAACCGCGTGAGTATATGGCATTACGCGCAGCAGCCTAACGACAAGGCCCAAAGCAGCTGCCAGTATCAACAAACGTCAATTACGCAGTCTCCAGAAAACGTCGAGACTGCGTAATTGACGTTTGTGCTACACTCCCGCTGCCAGCCCGGAGTGCATTGGCACGCAATGCTGACTCAGCCAGGGACCAACCAACAATCGTCAATTACGCATTGTCACTGCATCTGGTACGATAATCATCGCATCATGACCGCTCACCCACTTTCTATTGGTGGTGCTTGATCCCATACTGGACGACGATAGTGAAAGACCGTACGCAGCCAGGCAATATCAATCTCTGGGAGCTGCGTTTCGATCAGATCATACGTCTCTTCCACCAACGCGGCCAGTTCATGTGCCCCTTCCGCTGGCTCAAGCTGATACACCTGCCTTAGGCGTGACACCAGATCCGCTGGTTTCTGCGCCAATCGTTCGCTAACGACATCGAGCCATTTGAAGCCGAAATAATAGACCGATTGAGACCCAACAGCATGTGCAGGAGTTGTTGCTGTGTTTGCGTATACAACTGGTACAGCATCATCAAGTTGCCGCTGCGCGCAAGCCACATCTCCCAGCGCCAGAAATGGTCAATCATGGCGTACCGCTTCACGACAGCGAGGGCGAGGCCATCGGGATAGATGGCAGCACGGGCTTTCCAGCGCTGGACGAGCTCGGCATTATGCAACGGCACCCCATCGACGACGCCGGCGATCAGGTTTTGTTTCAGCGCATCTGGATTGTAGTCCCGGAGGACTGCATCGAAGGTGCGATTGAGAAAATCGGTCGTATAGTGGACCACCTCAACCAAAATACCGCTCTTGGGTTGGTCGGGATGCGCCCGGCCCAGCATATAATCATCGCACCAGACCTCTTCGGTAGGATCGTAGGGATACAGCCTGACCAGATCACCCTCGATAGCGGTGGCTGCGGTCTGCCGATCGGCATCGGTAGGAGGCTGATGCCAAAACACGCCGAGCTCGATATCGGAATAGCGATCGGCGTGGCCGCGTGCGGTCGATCCGCCGAGAAGCACGGCAGCGACGTGCGGATTAGCGGCGTAGATAGGGGCGAGTTGCTGGGCAAGGGTGTGCCGCCACTGGCTGGCTGCGTTCATGTGCTATCCTCCGATCATCTCAAGAAGTTATGGATGCCAAGTGTAGCATACAAACGGCATCTGGGACTGGTAAAACGATTGATGACAGCGGGATAACGAGAGCTGGGCCGCCTATCAGTGCTCGCTCGCGAAATGGACTACGTGGCAGCATTCAGGTACAATCTCTGACACCGACACAATCAGCCTGACGGGAGAGCAGCTTATGGAAGCCTTCTTCTTCTCACCTGCCAACGCCTTTCTGCGCTATCATCACCTACCCGGTGCGGAGCCCACATATGTGTACCTTGCCGGCTTGGGATTAGCAGCTACGGCCAGCTACCCGCATGTTATTCGGGCTCCAACCCTGTCGCCGTATCGCGCGATCATTCCGGACTGGCTCGGTTGTGGGTTTAGTGATCGGCCCGCGACCTTTGGCTATACGATCGACGACCATGCCGAGAGCATCGCAGCTCTGCTCGATCATCTGCATGTCGCGAATTGCACCTTGATTGGCGCGAGTATGGGTGGTTCAGTTGCTATCAGCCTGGCAGCACAACGGCTAGATCTTGTTTCGCGTATTGTGCTCGCTGAAGCCAATCTTGACGCTGGAGGCGGAGCCTTTAGCCGGAGTATCGCAGGATCTACCGAGGATCAGTTTGTCCAAAATGGGTATGACCGGCTGATTCAGACTGCCCAGATCGATGGTAGAACGGGCGATCGCGTTGCGGCGATCCTGGCAGGCATATGGCAAATGGCCGCGCCACACGCACTGTACCGAAGTGCGGTAAGTTTAGTCCAAGGTGTGCAACCAAGTTGGCGTGACATCCTATATCAGCTCGCTATCCCGCGAACCTATCTGTTCGGAGAATACTCGTTGCCGGATGAGGACAGCACGATATTGCCAGCGCATGGCATTCAGGTAGCGGTCGTAGCACAGGCTGGTCATGGGATGATGTGGGACAATCCAATCGGTTTCGCAGCGAGCATTGCTGCGATGGGAGCGCAATAAATCCCTAGCCCTGGGCGGCTCAACCCGACGCCTCTTCATGGCGAGCACGACCGATGCGATTTTGAAAGCTGCATTCGGTTCGAATTTCGTCTCGATCTATGACGGTGGCGCGGCTGATGGGCAGGGCGTTATGCCAACGAAAAGGAGCAGGACACATATGGACGAGGGACTGGTCGAGCTGTTTCGCTACAACGCCTGGGCAAATCGCGAACTCTTTGAAGCGTGCCGAACCTTGAGCGATGAGCAGCTCGATAACCATGTCAAAGCAACCTCGGGGCCGATCCGTGAGCTCTTGATGCATATCGCAGGTGGGCAGCAGACCTTCATTCTTCGGACGCACGGCCGTCAAAACGAGGGTGAACTGTCCAGGTCGAGCAGATGGCCGGGGATGGAAACGCTCATCGACATCGTGACCAGAACGAGCGACGAGCTCCTTCGCATCGCCGAGGATCTCCACAGCGGCGAGGAGGTCGACCTTCCTTTCAAGGGCAAGTCGTATCGCTTCCCGAAGCGATTCTTCTTGGTCCACGCGATCCAACATGGAATCGAGCACCGAACTGAACTGAAACTCGCACTCGCGCACATTGGCATCACAACACCGGATCTTGATGGCTGGAACTACGCAACAGTGGCCGGCTATGGCCAAGAACAATCATGACCAACAGGAGTGGCATAACCAGCGTGCGCAGCCGACGCGTACCTAACAGACAAAGCAGTGCGGTGATTTATTTATCAGCCTCTATAGCACCCAACCACGATCCTGCATCCAGCATATGATGTAACCCAGTCCAAGTAGCGGCGTCTGCTCGCCCATCCCAAACGCTACCTGGCTCAAGTGGTAGTAAGCCAGCCAACAAGGGCAGCTTTCAGGGCGGTATCACTCTTGGAACAAAAACGAGCTGCGTTACAGCTTCTTCTGCCGCGCGACGCGGATGGGAACGGGTTGCGGGGTAGACCGCAGCCCTGCGCCATCAGGTCTTCCGTACCACTTTTGTTCTACTGTCGTCGGCACGGGCACGGCCGGCCCCCTCAGAGCGGGAGGCCGGCAGCGCTGTCATCCAACGGAGGAAGTGGCGAAAAATCAGCATCAGCCCAATGATGCCGGTGACCCAGAACAGCCAGAGCAGCGCCGGGCGGAAGCGCATCACGCGGCCTGCTTCTTCCTACTCGGCCCACGGCGCCGGCGATTATCCTTCTGCAGCCGCCCGATTGCGCTATCGAGGATCTGCGGCCAGCGGGCCTCGCTCTCGCCGCGCTTCCCGCCCCGGTAGGCCTCCTCGTGCGTCAGCACCTCACGCACCGTCGAGGGATACCAGTAGCGGCCACCCCGCGGCGTCGGCACGGTTTCAGCGTTCAGCACCGCGGCGATGTCGCCCAGGCTGGCCGGCTGGCTCCGCATCATGAAAATGCGCCGCACCAGGGCCGCAGCACTGGCATCTACCACAATGCCGTCGTCCTTCCGCACGTAGCCCAGCGGCACATTGCCGCCCTTCTCGCCGTCCTTCCGGCCTCTAGCGTCCCGCCCGTCGGTCGTGCGCTTCACGATGTTGTCACGATCCAGCTGCGCCAGGGCCGCAAACATTGTCAGCACGAATTTACCGGTCGGCGTGGTCGTGTCCAGGCTCTCGCGGCAGCTGACGATCTCCACACCAGCGTCGGTCATCCGCTCCACCAGGTCAAGGATGATGCGCGTGTTGCGGCCCAAGCGGTCGAGGGCTGCGAAAATCACGATGTCCAGCTTACCGGCCCGAATGTCGGCCATGAGGCGGGCCAGCTCGGGCCGCTTCGACTCACCCTTGGTGCCGCTGATACCGGCGTCCTCATAGACGCCGACAATCTCCCCGCCCTTCACCATCGCCATCGCTTTGCATTGCTGAAGCTGCACATCCAGGCCCAGGCCGCTCTCGGCCTGGTCGTCGGTGGAGACGCGCAGGTAGATACCGATCCGGAGACGGGCCGCAACGTGGCGGTCGGTATGTAGTGGTCGCTTGGCCATTGATCACTCCTTGGCTGAATTGCTCGTCGAAACGAGGTGTGACGATTGCTTGATTTGCGGCATCAGGACGCCTAACAAGGCGTGCCCGTACAGCAGCTTGGAACCTGCCGCATACGCGCGGGAACGAGGTACGCCCCGCATACAGGAACATACCAGGGCGGTGCAGGTCGCTGTATACGATCGGTTTCTGAGGCATCGAGGTGCGACAAATCGCCCTCGAACCGCCAGAGAGGAAGCCACGGCACGGACGGTTCCGTACAGTGACTCCCCCCTAGAGTGCCGGTTCCCCTACGCCGCTCCACAGAAGGCGTGTTGATGCTGCATACCGGCTGTATTGGTGCTATTCGGTCTACAGGAACTTTCATTGGTTGGCTCAGTGCTTACCTAGCGTCTCGCTATGGCTTTGCTATCGGCTGAACCACGATTGGTCATACAGCAACGAGGGAGCCGTACAGCGCACATTGGTGGTGACTTCCCCTATACTGGGAGGCGCCACACATGCTGGCCACCTGGTCATGGTGATCAGTTCATAGGCATCGGCACAGCGCAGGCTAGCCAGCACCAGCAGCAGTATGAGCGCCAGGCAGGCTACAGCGGTCAGCAGCGTCGCGACGATGCCGGGCCAGGGCAGCCCTTTCAGCCCTATCCGAACGGTGCTTTCCACCGAACCGAGTGATTGCATGGTTATTTTCCTGTCCGGTTGAGCAGCACATCCCGCACATCGTCGGTGGCTGCGAGAATGACCACGAGGACGAACAACAGTACCAGCCCAATCCCAATCGCCCACAGCCAGCGGTTGGTGATGCGCTGGCGGTAGCGCCGCGAAGCCTGCTCTCCATCCTGCCAGTCCTCGCGGTCCAGCCGCTCTTGCTCCTGCCACTCGCGTCGCTCGTCGCGCTCCACATCGATGGCGTCTCGCGCGTCGGTCAGGGCATGCCACAGGCTCTCGGTGTCTTTCTGCTGCGCCATATGCAGCGCCTGGAAGTTCTTGCGCATCTCGTCCTGCATCCGCACCAGTTCCATCGTGATGACCAGCAGGCGCTCATTGATGGTCGCGGGCACCACGGTGATCGGGTAGAGGCTGTCGGGCGGCGGCGGCTCGAGCTGCTGCAGTTGTGCGGGCAGCGCGCCCTCAAGCAGGGCAATCCTGCGATTGACCTCGGCGAGTTGCCGGTCCACGTCCTCGATCTCGTTGGTGACATGCGGTGGCGTATCGATCCCAAACTGCGCCGCGCGCACCTGGAGCTGCGCCAGGTGCTGCCGGTGGGCCTCGCGGATCTTCTTCAGGTCGATGAGCTGCGCCCTGGTCTCTTCGACTGGGTTGAGTAGCTCGGGCATTGGCCGGTCTCCGGATATGAAAAAGCGAGCACGCACCAGCCGGCCCTGGTGCGTGCTCGCTTATCAGGCACAAAAAAGCGCGGCCAGTCCCGGAAGGAATGGCCGCGCCGACCCCCTTGCGGGTATCTAGCCGCGCGTATTCGCTGCTGGCGTCAAGTTGTTAGCTGCGGAACGCGCCCGCGCGTGTCCCACGAGTCGAGGAGGGCCGGCCGCCGGCCTCTCGCCGGTCGCGGCGGATCTCCTCGATGCTCTCGGCGATCGGCTCGTGGCTGGTCGTGATCTCGATCTGGACCACGATACCGTCTTTGATCTCTTCGAGCACGGTCACATCCAGCCCCTGCGCCGCAAAGCTCCGCGCGATCGTGTCCACGCGCGCACGGAAGGCGCCACAGGTCTCCAGGCGGCAATCGCGCGTGGGCAGATCGGCGTGACGCCGCGCCAGCTACTGACCGAACTCGGCTACAGCGACGAGGAAATAACGAAGATGATGGGAGATGTGGCAGACCAGCCATTGCCAGCGCCCGACGGCAGGGGCGTTGCCGCGCCCAGGTCCATGACGCCGATGCGCGACATATTAGACCGTGTGTCATAGAGAAGAGCAGCGCCTCACCAGCACTGGTCTCGTGTTCGATACTGTGCTGTTGATTCTATGAAATCGTGTCGCTTCTGCAGGAGATTGGTGCAAGCTCCCTAAGCAAGTGCGCATAAATAATTTGACACACCAGATGCCAACCAGATGCCAGGTGAAGCAGTCCCTGGCGTATCACTCGGCTTGGTCCAATCGCGAGGCCTGAAAGCTGCTGGTGTGTGCGCCCCCGGACTTCTGGCTCAGCGATGTCTTGTCAAAAAACTTTTGCGGACCTGCTTAGACGTGACTTAGCGCTGCGCCAATTGCTGTAGATCATTGCAGGTCTCGGGCCTGGCGACAACAGAGGAACCCCCGTAACCAAACCAGCTTCATCGCTGCTCTCTCAAAGAGCAGGCGGGTCCGACACTGCGTAGAGACCAGACCGGTGAACATAGGTATGTCCTGTGACTGATGCTGAGCTAGTCGCCGGTTTGAAAGCGAACGACGATGCGGCCTACCGTGAGGTGGTGGCCCGTTTCGGCGACCCCTTGTATGGCTACATCTATAGTATCACCGGCGATCATCACCTCAGCGAAGATATTCTCAGCGGGACCTATCTGCGCATGGTCGAGAAGATTGATGCCTATACCTTTTATGGCGCCCCGTTCAAAGCCTGGCTCTACCGCATCGCGCATAATCTGGCTATCAATGCAATGAAACGGGCGCAGCGCCTCGTCAGCGCTGAAGCGATTGAATCTGCTGCGTCTCCGATTGACGATCCCGCCATCACCATCGCGGCGCGGCTGGAGGCTGACGAGCTGCGCGCCGCTTTGGGCAAGCTGACCGAGGAGCAACAGCAGGTTGTGATGCTGCGCTTTATAGCTGAACAGAGTACCGCGGAGGTTGCGCAGGCTCTGGAGAAGACTGAAAACGCGGTCAAGCAGTTACAGTTCCGCGCCTTGCGCTCGCTTGGACGCTTGTTAGAACGGCAGGGTTAGGATGGACGAGATGCTTGCCGGCATCCTGCAGACGTGCCTCACGCGGATCGAAGGCGGCGCTTCGGTCGATGAGTGCCTGGCCGCCTATCCTCAGCAGCGCGGGGCACTCGAAATGCCGCTCAGCGCGGCGGTACAGATCCGTGCCCTGCCGCGACCAACAATGCCAGCTACCACGCGCGCCGCGCTCGAAACGCGGATGCTTGCGCTTGCGGCACAGCGCCGCGCCGCTCCGTCGCCAGTATTCTCCTCGAATGGACACGCGCCGCTGCCCGTGCCTGTTCGCGCCGTGGGGCCGGCTGCGTTGCTGGCTGGTCTCTTGCGAGCGCTGGGCTACCGTGGCCCGCTCGCGCTGCCCTGGCTGCGCCTGGCGTCAGCAGCAATCGCGCTCGTGCTTGCGCTGGCGCTGGCCACGGGAGCGCTGGCGGCCGCGGGCGCGATTGTGCGGGCGATCCAGGCTCCACCCCCTACCCCGACAATTACCTTGCCCGCCGCGACGCCTTTCACGCTCGATGGACCAATCGAGCAGATCACATCGGAGCGCTGGGTTGTCAATGGCTTCACGGTCATCCTTGACGCACAGACGACGCTCAAAGACACACCACGGATTGGGGCAATCGCCCATGTGCGTGGCGAGGTCCAGGCAGACGCGACGCTGCACGCGCGCAGTATAACAGTCGACGCGCAGCCACTAATACCTACCAGCGCACCTATTCCCACGCTCCCACCTTCGACGATGGTCGTTCCGACGACGATACCCGTGCCACCACCGGACGTTGAGCCTGATGAATCTGATGAATCGGGCAAGCCCGACAAACCCGGTAAGCCGGACAAACCCGGTAAGCCGGACAAACCCGGTAAGCCCGGCAAAGGTAAGGGTAAAGATTAGGAGGGCAGCCGCTGAATCATTCGGCGCCCATTCCAATCATAGCTTATGTGAGCGTGAGCGTGATCTCGTTTATTGTAGAACGTACTCGACCGTCGTGCCGAGCGGAACGGCTGCGTTCGCGGCGGGGTTCTGGCACTGAACGCGATGTTTCTTCGCTTTTGGGTCGCCCTGGTCCGAACCGTTGCATTGATCAACTTTACGCGCCTGCAAGCCAGCCTTCTTGAGCGTATCCTGCGCCTCGTTTTCGCTGAGACCATGCAGATCGGGTATCGTCACGCGCCGGATCTGGGTCGGCGGCACGGCGGTCGGAATCGGCGTTGCCGTCGGCGCTGGCGTAGCGCTCGCAGCAGGAGACGCCACGATGATCGGCGTTGCACTGGCCACAGGCGCCTGAGCAGGAAGGTTGGCTGCCGTTGCAGCCGCCGACGATATCGGGGTTGGTGCTGCAGCTACAGCCTGGGCACTATTCGTCGGGGCCGTTACCACAGGTGCCAGCGCCGCGTTCGCTGTCGTAGGAGCCGGCTGATTGCGATGATTGAGCGACGGGTTCAGATAGATATACAGACTGCCAGCCACGAGAATGACTCCAACAATCATCGCGCCGATCCGTCCGGTCTTGTCGATCTCCTTATTGAGCGGGACGAGCTTGAGCTCGATTCCCAGCCCGAGACCAACTGCGAGCATACCGACGATGAACATCACATTTGGCAGCGCACCGCCCAGAAAATCCATAGTCTTACCCTCCTGAGAATGAATCAACAATGTAGCGCTTGAGCGTGCTCCCAGCAGGCCCGCCGCTCATCCGCGATCGCCGCGTAGTGTACCATAGCCAGCTGATGTTACTCCAACCGCATGGTCAACGTTCTCCTTACAGTTTGATACCAATTATGCTCAAACAACAGAGCCTGAGCAGTCGATTGTCTCCGACTCGCGTTATCCGCCGATTATGTAGGAGCGCTGAAGCAACAGTGCTACAAGAGGCAGGGCGCAGGAATTCCTCCGATGGAGGACAACCTGTCATCTCGCATCAGGCATCTTGGTCAATCTTTGTCCTTGCCCTTGCCTTTGCCCTTGCCTTTGCCCTTGCCTTTGCCACCACCTTGGTTGTTATCGTCGCTTGGCGGCTGCGATGGCTGGATGGTCAGGCCGTTTTCGGCCGCCATCGCGCCGATCAGTTGGAGCGACTGCTGGGCGAAGTTTGCATCGACTTTGCCGTCGGCGGCGCCCTGCAGCAGCAGTTTGGTCAGTTCGTGCAGGTGCTCACTGGCCGCTTCCTTGTCGCCGCTTGCCAGGGCGCGCTCGGCCTCGTCCAGGCGCTTGAGCAGGGAGGGGCCGTCTTCGCCAGCCTGGCCGGTGTTGACGCCGCTTTGGAGCAGGAGGCGCAGCCGGTCGAGTGTGGTGGCGCGCTCCGTTGGCACAGGGGACGGCGCGGATGGTGGCGTGAGCGTGGACTGCGGCTCGGGCGCTGCCGTGGCTGCGGCAGCCGGTGCGGTGGTTCGGGCGGCCGCGCTGGTCGGTACGGCGCTCGGGTTTGTCGTATCGCTGCCGCGTGCGCTGCGCGCGGCTAGGACGGTTCCACCGAGCAGGAACAGCGCCAGCAGCCCGCCCAGCAGCGGGAGCAGAGAGCGTCGCTTCACGGGGCGCGCCGCGGTCGGCGCCTTCGGCACGGCCGGACGCGCGGTCTGGACGTGCGTCCGGCCGGTTGCGGCCGGCGCAGGCGCAGCGGCCGGCCGGCCTTCCCACACGCGCGTTGCCTGACTGTGGACATCGGCTGGTGCGGGGACAGCGGGAGCAGGTGCGGCGGGCCAGGCCTGTTCGAGGGCGCGGGCCAGCACGGCCGCGCTGTTGAAGCGCGCCGCTGGGTCCTTGGCCAGCGCCTGCTGTACGACTGCCTCGACGTCGGCGGGCAGGTCCGGCCGCAACTGGCGCAGCGGCGTGGGCACGGTCTGGATGTGGTCCATCACCACACTCATCGTGTCGCCCTGAAACGGCGGTTTGCCGGCCAGCAGTTCGTAGAGCACGACGCCAAGCGAGTAGATGTCACTGGCGGGTGTTAGGCTCAGGCCGCGTGCCTGCTCTGGCGAAAGATAGTTCGGCGTGCCAATCACCACGCCCACCTGAGTATGATGCGCTGCGCCGAGCGTATTCTTGGCGATCCCGAAGTCAGTCAGGGTCAGCGCGCCGGAGGCGTTCCAGATGGCGTTGGCCGGCTTGACGTCGCGGTGGATGATGCCTTCGGCATGCGCGGCGTCGAGCGCACCGGCCAGTTGTCCGACGATCTCCAGCACTTCCGCGCGCCCCAGCCGCTCGCCGCGCGCTGCCAGGTTGCGCAGGCGCGCTTCGAGCGTTGGCCCCGGCAGCAACTCCTGGACCATGTAGGTCAGGCCATCCTCCTCGCCAAAATCATAAACCTTGACGATATGTGGGTGATGTAGGCCGGCGATGATCTGGGCTTCCTGGCGGAAGCGTGCTGCCAGGCCGGGCTGGGCGACCGCCGCCTCGCACAGCACCTTGATTGCCACCGGGCGCTGTAGCTTCAGATCGAAGCCGCGGTAGACGCTGGCCATGCCGCCGCTGCCCAGCAGCGCCTGGATCTCATAGGTCCCGAGCTGTGCGCCGACCAGATTTGTTGCCGTAATCACGCTCGCACTCACGCTCCTCACTTCAATTCGGAAAGGATCGGAATGAGGGCCTGCCGCGCGCCGCTCATTCTCCTGGCTTCCGACCTCTCTCTGCGCTCATCTCTGGCATATGCGAAGCCATGGCGCCCGTAGGATTCATTTCGAGCAAAAACGACGGCGTGTTCAAGCTCGAACCAGTTGGGCAATCAGAATCACGCTATGTCTATAACAGCGATGGGGCGCTTTGGTTACGGGTGCATGAGTGTCGGTAGCCTGACCGGGACACGATCAATGTCGTACCACTTTCGTTGCTATTTCGTTCAGATTTTGTGCTTGGTCCGGCGATACGTGGATGGTATGCTCTGCCTGTCGTCACCTGTTCACCACGCTGCGAACGCTGGTCATTCGGGCACACCACGCCGTCTGCAGGACCACCAGCCATTCATCGGATGATACGTTCGCCCATGACCCAGGACCATCGTACGCACGGATTTGGTCGGCCACCCCGTAACTTCAGACACAGTCCGCTGTTATTGCAATTAGTGTTGTCGGTTTGTCTATCGCCGTAGCACAAGGAGAAAGCGCATGCATCGCACCACACGCTGGTTCACACGGATCACATCCATCCTGGCTGGTGTCTCGCTCATCTTCACCGCGCTCCTGGCCGGGCCGGCGCCCAACGCTCTGGCCAATGCACCCGAGACAACCCTCTTCCGTGGCGAGTTCAATGCGGCGACCCTTGGCCCGCTGAGCGGCCCGCTGGTTGTCGAGCAGGGCACGGTTGTCCCGCAGGCTGGAACGGTGACCATCGCGGATGGGACAGGTGGCCGCGCACTGAAGCTTGAGAGCGCCAGCGGACAGGCCACCGCGCTCATGCAGTGGAGCAATTATCCTGGCGCGATACCCACGAATTCGGAAGGTACACTCACAGTACGAATCACCGGCGACTTCACCACCAGTATCAGCACTACCACCAGTGCATCGTTGAGCCTGCTGGCCGGCGCCAATACCTTTGAGTTGTTCGGCTTTGGCCCGAATGGCGCGCTGACCCGGAATGGCAGCCCGATCGGATTGAGCTACGCGGTTAGCAGCACTGTCAGCCTGGACGCGCGCCTGATCCTGAAGCAGGCCGCCGGCAACATGGCCCAGATCGCACTGAAAACCGCGAGCGGCACGAAGCTGGTGTCGGTGCCACTGCCGAGCACGTTCAGCGTCACGACACTCAACCAGCTGCAGTTCCAGGCGCCGGCCGCGAGCGGCAACGCCACCGCCGACCATGTGGTCGTCACCTTCCAGAAAGGCGAGCACAAGCAGAAGAAACCGGCGGTGATCGTGATTCGCGACAGCGATGTCGAGCAGGAGATCGAGCGCATCGATGGCGTACTGTTCGTCAATATCAAGATCACGATCGTCAACACCGGTGGGCGGGCAGGCGGTTGTTTCCTAGTCCTGAACCTGGCCGACTTCGGCGACGATTTTGATCTGGCCGATGTCGGCTTCCTCAACGGTACGGGGTTCGTGCAAGAGCTGACGCCAACGCAGGTGACGATCGGTCTCGGCGAGAATAACGTCATCAACGGCGGCGGCGGCAAGGTCAAGGTCAAGATCAAGTTCAAGGCCAAGAAAAGCGAGCTGGACATCAAGATCCGGGCGCACTTCACCTTGAGCTTTGACAATCAAACCATCACATTCCAGCCGGTGGTTGTGATCACGCCGGTCAGCGGAACCTCGCCGATTAGCGGCACCGCACCCATCAGCGGGACCACGCCGATCAGCGGGACGAGCGTCGTGATCATCGAGCGCCTTTCACTGAGCGCGATCGATGTGCGCTTCGCCGGGTTCTGGCGTAGCCGCGGCGGACTCGATATCTTCGGCCTGCCGCTGACGCAGGCAATCGTTCAGCCAAACGGCATCATCGTCGAGTACTTCGAACGCGCGCGGCTGGAGTTCCATCCCGACCTCGCCGGCACCCGCTACGCGGTGCTGATTGGGCTGCTGGGCGTGGAGCTCGGTCACAGCACACCAGTGACCACGACGACCGCACCAACCAGCACCGCCGAACTGGTCTGGTACTTCCCGGCGACCGGACACCTGATCGGCGCGCCGTTCCGCAGCTTCTGGCGCAGTCGCGGCGGTCTAGCGATCTTCGGACTGCCAATCGGCGAGGCGCAGATGGAAGACGGGCGGCTGGTACAGTACTTCGAGCGTGCGCGTTTTGAGCTGCACCCTGAGTTGGCAGGAACGCGGTACGAGGTCCAGCTCGGCCAGTTGGGCGTGCTCGCGCTCCAGGCCAAAGGCGACGACTAGCAATTGCTGACGGCCGTGAAGACAGGAGCGCAGGTACGGCGCGCTCCTGTCTTCGTAACCTTCCGAGGAGGACACCGATGCTCTGGCTCATCTGGATCGCAATGATGCTGCTCGTGCCAGTGCTGGCTGGCGTCAAGGTCTGGTTCGATACCCACCGCGATCAGCCTGAGAATTGAACCAGCCAGCGTGGCAAGCGTAACCACCAGGCGGCCACTGGCGTGATGGACATGATGACGGTACGTTGCTCAGCGCGAGGCATGTATCATGATAGTGTAAGCAACGTGAAATACCGTCGACCGGTTAGCCTCTTTTCGCGTGCTGATCGAGGCGGGCGCGTCGGCCAGCCAAGCCGGCACGCACCGCGACGAATTGCTTTCGGAGCTGAGCGGCGCCCAGCAGGCACTCGCGGCGGGCGATGCGCAGACGGCAGTGCGACATTTCTCGGCGATGCAACAGACATTGTTAGCGGGGCACACGATGGCACGATCGATGCTGCCTTTATGGTCGAGACGATCAAGCGCGTACAAGCGCTCGCTAAGACTCGCGGCCTGACATTGCCACTCTCGGTGCAATTCGACTAAGCACCGATCGGAACGAGCATGATCCACACCCTGCGCAGCCGTATTGCCGGGCGCACACTCGAGCTCGAGTTGCTGATCACGACTTGCCTGCTCCTGCTGGTCGGCCTCGGCGCGCTGATTCTTGGTGCCGGCGGCGTGGTTCGTTGGAGGGATCTGGCGATCGCTGGCGCGTTTGTGGGCTTATTCCTCAGCATCAACCGCGCGTTGGCGCTGCGCGGCTGGGGTGAGGACCAAATCCTGCTGCCGCTCGCAACGCTCCTCGCCGGGATCGGCCTGGTGATGATCCGCCGGCTGGAACCCGATCTGGCCGCCCGCTACGGCACTGTCTACGCGGGTGTTGCGCTGAAGCAGGTTGTCTGGGTGCTCGGCGGCGCGCTCGTGCTGGCGGTGGTGAGCTTTGTGCCCTGGCGTTTGAGGTGGCTCAAACACTATCGCTATAGCTGGCTGCTACTTGGCCTGCTGTTGGTGGCAGTCGCCGCGATCTTCGGTGTGGAGCGCAACGGCGCGCGGCTGTGGCTGAACCTGGGCGCGTTCCAGTTCCAACCGGTCGAGCTACTCAAGATTCTGCTGGTCGTCTACCTGGCGACCTATCTTGACGAGCGGCGTCACCTGATCGGCGCCAGCTACTATCTGAAGGGCGTGCGGCTCCCGCCACTGCCCTACCTCGTCCCAATCGGGCTGATGTGGTGGCTAACGATCGGGCTGATTATTGTCCAGAAAGACCTGGGCGCGGCACTGCTGTTCTTCACGATTTTCCTGGCGATGCTCTACGTGCTGACCGGGCGCGCCAGCTACGTGACGACGGGGTTGCTCGCCTTTGCCGCCGGCGCCGCTGCCCTGTACCCGATCTTTGGCCATGTGCGCCTGCGCGTGGATGCCTGGCGCGACCCATGGGCCGACCCGCTCGGCAGCGGTTACCAGATGGTCCAGGCGCTGTATGCGCTCGCCAGCGGCGGAGTGACCGGCGCCGGCCTCGGCAGCGGCGATCCGACCATGGTGCCGGAGAGCCACACCGACTTTATGTTTACCTCTATCGGCGAGGAGCTCGGCTTCGTCGGCGCGCTGGCGCTGCTGCTCTGCTACGTGCTGTTTGCACTGCGCGGCTACCAGATCGCCCAGCGCGCCCGTGACGGCTTTCAACAGCTTTTGGCGGTCGGCCTCACCACGGCGGTCGTGGCCCAGGCGCTGATCATCACGGCTGGCACGACCAATCTCATCCCACTCACGGGCATCACCTTGCCGTTCGTCAGCTACGGTGGCTCGTCCACGCTGATCAACTTTGCGATGGTCGGCATGCTATTGCGGATCTCAGCCACTCAGAAGAGCGCGAGGGTGCTATGACCCCACGCCATCGTAGCATCGTGGCCTGGATCGGTGCAGCGCTCGGGCTGGCCTTCCTGGGGTATGGCTTGCTCGTCGCAGATACGGCGCAGTGGCGCCTGCACTTGCTGGCCGGGCTGTGGCTGCTCTCGCTGCTTCCGCGCACTGCGATCGGTCAGCGCGCACCGCTCGCGGCGCACGGTCTCAGCCGGCTGGCACTCGTGTTCGGGCTCGGCTTTTTGGCCGTGGCGCTGCAGCTGGCGCGCGAGCAGATCAGCCAGGCCAGCGCTATTCACGAGCGAGCAGCGGCGCTCCTTCAACCAGCCACCGCCCAGC
>WNFV01005131.1_pt1 | contig 20872 bp, 16 predicted proteins | sample 5400101 | NCBI WGS metagenome assembly WNFV01 (sample SAMN13153361, study PRJNA577476) | soil metagenome | isolation source: 115 cm soil or saprolite under grassland replicate 1 | place: USA:California | collected 2016-06-15 | reverse complement strand
CGTACGCCGTGCTCGCCACGCCCACGTCGGTCGAGCCGCCCGAGATCACCAGCGTGTCGATATTGCGGCTGCGCAGCGCGAGGTCCAGGTAGGTCTGGTGGAACGCGCTCCAGCGGAACTTGGGGACCATGTAATCCTGCGGCTGCGGCTTGAGTTCGTCGATCACCTGCGCCTCCCAGGTGCCCGCGGCGACCACGGGCTTGAATCCGCGCGGCGCGTCCGCGGCAAGCGGCCGCAGGCGGTTGTCGGTGTCGGTGAGGAGTTGAGCGGAGGTGGCGTTGTCCGGCCGGTGGTGCGCGGCGGCGTACATCACCACGAGCCCTGAGCGCCGCGCCGCTTCCAGCAGGCGCACGGCGGCGGCGACTACCGGTACATAGCGCGCTTTGGTCGCCGCGTCGTCCTTCCTGACATGCCCGTTCAGCATGTCGAAGAAGAGCAGCGCCGTGCGGGCCGGGTCCAAGCGTTCGGGGGCGCTCATTCCAGCCTCACGTTCTTAGCGAAGTCGTAATCCGCCGCGCTCGCGCCTTCGAACTCCCAGCGCACCTGGCCCTTCCCAGGCCAGGTCCCGGAGAAAACCTCGGCGAGAAACTCGAGCAGCACGCCCCAGGCCTCGCCCGCTTCTTTGGCGCGGTAGCGCCCGGGCATGGTGTCGTTGAGCCAGCCGTGGGGCATGTCCCGGAATACTTTCATGCGGTAGCTGCAGCGGCCTTCCTCCAGCGCATCGCGCGTGCGGCGGACATCGGCGAGCGAGATCGTATGATCGCGCTCGCCGAACACGAACAGCGCCGGCGCGGCGAGCCGGCGCATCATCTCCTGCATCGGCTGGGGCTGCAGCTCGGATACGTTCCAGTCTCGCTGCTGCGAGGCGCCGTAGAACACCACGCAGGCGGCGAGATCGCGCCGCCGGCTTCCGACCACGATCGGGTAGCGCCCGCTCTGGCACACGCCCATCAGCGCGATGCGCGAGGGCGCGACGCGCGGGTGGGTCTTCAGGGAATCGAGCGCATGATCGATGACGGCGGCGATCTCCGGGTCGGGCAGCGTCACGCGCGCCTCTCCGCGGCGCAGCGCCTCCCGGTCGCCCCGCCAGCGCGAGAAAAGATCGGGCGCGAGCGCCACGTAGCCGTCCCGCGCAAGGCGCTGCGCGAGGTCGAGCGTGTGCTGCACCAACCCATAGCGCTCGTGCAGGATGACCACCGCGCCGGCGGGCGCCTCGCCGCGGGGCAATTGCAGAAAGCCCTCGCAGTCCCCGCCGAAGCGCAGCTTTTGCGGGCCGTGCGCCATGTTCCTATTTCATTCCCTTCAGGAACAGCGTCTGCCAGCGTCCTTCCCAGGTGTCCCACTCGTCGACCAGCGTGCTCAGATCGATGATGCGGAAATCGAATTTCTGGAACGAGCTGTCGACCGTGCGATTGACCGGAACGCGGCTCGCGGCCTTGATGATGCGCTGGCCTTCGGGCGATAGCACGAAATCCGCGAAGAGCAGCGCCGCGTGCGGATGCGGCGCCTGTTTCGCCAGGGCGATGCCGTCGGCGCGGCCGAACGCCGGCGGCAAGGGCTTCCAGTCGATCGGCGCGCCCCGCTCCTTCAACTTGTCCACCGCCTGATTGTAGAGCGTCAATACGATCGGGATCTCGCCCGCGGCCACGAGCTCGGTCATGAGCGTATGGCCGCTGCGTATCTGCGGCTTCATCCCCGCCAGCTTCTCGAAATAGGCGAGGCCCTTCGCCTCGCCCATGGCCTTGGCCACCGCCGCGAACCACATGATGTCGGAGGCCTCGATCCCCAGGTTGCCGCTCCATCTCGGCTGCAGCAGTTCTTCATAAGTCCCGGGGACGTCCTCCGGCTTCACCAGCTTCGTGTTGTAGCCCATGACGAAGAACAGGAGATTGTCCGGGGCGTAATAGCCGTGGCGCGGAAACGCCTCGGGCGGGATGTCGCCGAACGCGGGGCTCCAGAATTTTTCGAGCAGCCCTTCGCGGTGCAGGATTTCCATGCCGTGCCCGCTGCCCTCGTATGCGTCGACCGGGTACTTGCCCGCGCGCGCCTCGGCGAGGGCGCGCTGCACCAGCTTCTGATTGATCGCGCGCCACATCGCGACCTTGACGCCGTATTTTTTCTCGAAGGCCGCGATGAGCGGGCCCGCGTCCTCCGGGGTCATCGTGGAGTACAGGCTGAGAGAGCCTTCCTTCCTTGCCTGCGAGACGAGCCTCTGCGCACGGTCGGCGCCCTGGTAAAGATAGATCTCGCGGTTGGCGGCCTGCCTGTCTTGCGCATGCGCGCCCGGAACCGTGAACGCGGCGAGCGTAAAAATCAGGACAAGCGGGAAAAGTACGACGCGCGACACGGTGCGCGAGGCCGGTGTGCTGCCGCGCCGGAGCTATTTCTTCTTCGCCTGGCCTTCGGCCGAGCAGGGATGGTCGCCCGAGCAGCGGTCGCCGATCACGCCCACGGACTGGATCTCGATCTCGATTCCCGGGCGCGCGAAGTTGGTCACGGTGATGAGCGCGCTCCCCGGGTAGTTGCCGTTCTGGAACATGTCCTTGCGCATCTCGACGAAGCGGTCGCCGTAGCGCGACTCCTTGATGAAGACGGTCATCTGCACGACGTTGGCGAGGCTTCCGCCGGCGCGCTTCAGGACCTGGTCGATCTGCGAGAACACCTGCTTCACCTGCGCCTCGAAATTGTTGGCGATGTCCCTGCCGTCGTTGTCGTGGCGATGTCCCTGCCGTCGTTGTCGCGCGTCGCAGTCTGCCCGGCGACCCAGACGATCCTGCCGCCGTCGGTGATGACTCCCGGCGAGAACGCCCGCGAGAGCTGGAACGGGGTCTTCTCCATGTACTCGGCGGCCGTCGCCGCGATCGGCAGCGAGACGCCTGCGGCAAGCGCAAGCCTGGTGAGTATGCGTGTCATTGCTTCCTCCGGAACGAATCGCGTTGATGGGTGCGTCTGTCGACGCCGGGGCCGAGCGGGTGCGGGACCAACGCTAGCGCAAACTATAGTCGAAGACAAGCCGAGTGGCTGCAGCAGCAGGAGCAGTTGGAGCACCAGCGAGCGCGACGCTCCGCGCCGGCGGCGACCCGGGATTTTTCAGTCGGCGGCGGAGCGGATCCTGCCTCGCAGCTTCTTGACCTGTCCGCGCCTGGTCTTGCTTTCGAGGCGCTTTTTCTGCGAGCTCCGGGTCGGCCGGGTCGGCCTGCGTTGCCGCGGCACGGCTGCCGCGCGCGCGACGAGCTCGTGCAGGCGCGCGAGCGCCTCTTCGCGGTTGCGCTCCAGGCTGCGGTGCTGCTGCGCCTTGATGACGAGGACGCCGTCCCGCGTGATACGCTGATCGCGCGAGTCGAGGAGCCGCGCCTTCCAATGCTCGGGGAGCGAGGAGGCGCGGATGTCGAAGCGCAGGTGCACGGCCGAGGACACCTTGTTGACGTTCTGGCCGCCCGCTCCCTGCGCGCGAATCGCGCTGATCTCGATCTCGCTCTCGGGAATCGTGACTGCGGTGAAAGTCCTCGGCATGGCCCTCCATTGTGCCTTGCGCCGGCCGCCGGCGGGGAGCCGCCCGCCACTATAGTTCCGACGGGCTTGAAGCTCTTCGCGCGACGGCGTATTATAACGTTCGTTATAACTCGGAGAGCCCTTCATGGCCGCCCTCAAGCTCACGCAAATCGGAAATTCCGTCGGGGTGATCCTGCCGAAGGACGTGCTCGCGCACATGAAGGTAAAAAAAGGCGACACCGTATTCGTCACTGAAACTCCGACCGGCGTTGCACTGACCCCCTACGATCCCGATTTCGAGAAACAACTCAAGGCGGGACGCGAATTCATGCGCAGATACCGCAACACTTTCCGCGCACTCGCGAAATGAGCCGGCGCTGGATCGACAAGCGCCTGCTCCTTTTATTGCACGATGAGAGCCTAGCCGAGCACGGTGGCACAGCCGGTCTTCGCGACGAGGGCTTGCTCGATTCCGCGCTCGCGCGCCCGCTCAGTCTCGCCGCCTACGGCAAACCCGATATCTGCGACCTGGCCGCGGCGTATGCCGTAGGCCTGGCGAAGAACCACCCGTTCGTGGACGGCAACAAGCGCGCCGCTTTCCTCGCCGCAGGCCTGTTTCTCGAACTCAATGGAATGCGCTTGACGGCGACCCAAATCGAGTCCACGCACGCCATGCTCGCGGTGGCCGCGGGAACGATGAAGGAGGCGGATTTCGCAGAGTGGGTCCGGCGCAACAGCAAGCGGCGCCGATAGCTTTGCAGCCGAAGGCCTTCCCTTGAGCGACCGCGCCGCAGCAGCATCCCAGCCGCAATCCTTCGCGGCACTCCGCCATCCGGGCTTCCGAGCGTACTTCATCACCGCGGCGCTCGCGATGATGGCGGACTCGATCGAGCACGTGATCAGCTACTGGATCATGTTCCAGAAGTTCCACTCGCCCGCGCTCGGCGGCTTCGCGGTGCTCTCGCACTGGCTGCCCTTTCTGTTTCTCTCGGTGTGGTCGGGGGCGCTCGCCGACCGCTTCGATCCGCGGCGCATCATCCAAATGGGGATGCTCTTCTTCATGGCGGCTTCGCTCGGCTGGGGCGTGCTCTTCCTTACCGACACGCTGGAGATGTGGCACGCGGCGGCGCTGCTCGTGATCCACGGGTTCGCGGGCGTCTTGTGGACGCCGGCCTCGCAACTGCTGATCCACGATATCGTCGGAACGGCGCAGCTGCAGAGCGCGGTGCGCCTGAACGCGACGTCGCGCTGGCTCGGCCTCCTGTTCGGCCCGGCGGTAGGCGGAAGTTTTTTGCTCGCCTTCGGACCGGCGCACGGCATCCTGCTGAACGCGCTCATCTACCTGCCGCTCCTGTGGTGGTTGTGGAAAGCGCCTTACGGGCCGCGTTTCCGCAGGGAAAAAGCGCCCGCGCGCGCGGTGCGGGGATTGGCCGACATTGTGCTGACCCTCCGCGAGATCGTCGGCGAAGCCTCGCTCTTCATCGGCAACGGCTACCAGCCGCAGATGCCGGAGTTCGCGCAGGACCTCGGCCACGGCGACGCGGACCTTTCCTACAGCATGCTGCTCGCCGCCGACGCTGCCGGGGCGCTCGTCGCGGGGCTCCTGCTGGAAAGCCGGGGGCTGCTGCAGGCAAAACCGCGTTCGGCATGCGTGCTCGCGATGCTATGGTGCTGTGCCATCGGCGGCTTCGCGGCCTCCCGGTCCTATTCCCTCGCGCTCGTGCTGCTGTTCGCGGTGGGCTTCCTTGAGCTTTCGTTCAACGCCATGGCGCAGACGCTCGCGCAGCTGCGCGCGCCCGCGCACATCCGCGGGCGCGTGATCGGGCTCTACCACATGGGTGCGCTCGGCATGCGCGCCTTTTCCGGCGTCACCATCGGCATCGGCGGGAGCCTTATCGGCATCCATTGGTCGCTCGCTCTTTCGGCGATCGCGCTGCTCGCGATCATCACGGGATTGCTGGCGTTCACGCTGCGGGCGGCGCCCTCGCCCTGACAGGCAGAGCACATGAAGACCGGCCGCAGTTCATTCACCGCGTCCGCGACGATCGCCGCCTTTCGTCTTGCGGCGGCGCTGTTTGCGGCGCTCGCGGCCTGGGGCGAGGCCGTTTCGCAAACCTACCCGGCCCGCCCGATCCGATTCCTGGTCGGCTCCCCGCCCGGCTCGGGCAACGATCTCGTCAGCCGCCTTCTCGCGCAGAAGCTCGCCGAGCGCTTCGGCCGGCCGGTCGTCGTCGAGCACAAGCCCGGCGGCGCCGGGCTTCTCGCGAACGACGCTCTGGTGAAATCGACTCCGGACGGGCACACGATGGTGCTGCTCTCAGGCGCGCATCCTGCGACCGCGGCTCTGAACCGGGCGCTGCCTTACGATCCGGTGCGCGACTTCGGCATGGTGGGAACGGTGGTCGCCTACCCGCTCGTGATCTCGGTTGCCCCGGATTCGCCGATCCGGTCGTTTGCGGACCTGATCGAGCGCGCGCGGGCCGCGCCTGGGAAACTGACGTATTCGATGACCCCGGGGACGCTGGTGCACCTGCTCGGCGAGTGGATCAACATCGAGGCAGGCACCGCGATCCTGGGCGTGCCGTACAAGGGCAGCGCGAACGCCCTGGTGGACGTGCTGGCAGGGCGCGTCGATGCGACCATCGAAACGGGAACGGCCTCGTTCGGGCATATCCGCTCGGGAAAGCTCCGCGCGCTCGCCGTGTCCTCGCCCGCGCGGCATCCGGCCATGCCCGGGCTGCCGACGATTTCGGAGACGCTGCCCGGCGTGGAAGTGAGCTCGTGGCTGGGCCTCGCCGTCCCGGCGGCGACGCCGCGGGCGGTCATCGACCGCCTGAACGGCGAGATCCGCTCGATTCTCGAGATGAGCGACGTGCGTCAGCGCCTCGCCGACTTGAGCGGCGTGCCTGCGCCTTCCAGCCCCGGGGAAATGCGCGCGCTCGTCGAGCGCGAGATCGCGCGCTGGAAGCGCGTCGTCGAGCTGAAGAACATCGAGCGGCAGAACTGAAACCGGCGATGCTGCTGACAGGCAGCCTCCCGGCTGCTAAAGTTCGCCACCGGTATCCCCTCGGATCGGAGAAAATGAATTCCATGGCAACGAACAAAAAGCCTCTCGTCATCGCCCTCGAAGAACACTACTGGGACGCCGAGGTCGCAAAGACTTTCGAGAGCGCAGAGGCGCGCAATCCCGCGCTGCGCCAGCGGCTGGACGACCTGGGCGCGCTGCGCATCAGCGAAATGGACGAAGCCGGAATCGACGTGCAGGTCATCTCGCACGGCGCGCCCTCGACGCAGCGCCTGGACGCGGCGACCGCAGTGCCGCTCGCGAAGCGCGCGAACGACCGGCTGCACGAGGCGGTGCGCGCGCACCCCGACCGCTTCGCGGGGTTCGCCGCCCTGCCCACCGCCGATCCCAAGGCGGCGGCGGAGGAGCTGGAGCGCGCCGTCGCCAAGCTCGGGTTCAAAGGCGCGATGGTGCACGGGCCGACGAACGGCGTGTTCTTCGACGACAAGCGCTTCTGGCCGATCTTCGAGCGCGCGCAAGAGCTGGACGTGCCGCTCTACATCCATCCGTCTTCGCCCGTTCCCGCGGTCGTTGAAGCCTACTACAGGGATTACCTGAAGGAGTTCCCCCAACTCCTCACCGCAGCCTGGGGCTATACGGTCGAGACCGCCACGCACGGCATCCGCATGATCCTGTCGGGCGCATTCGACAAGTATCCGCGCCTTAAGATCATCCTCGGGCACCTCGGCGAATCGCTGCCGTTCTCCGCCTGGCGCATCAACATGGCGCTGTCGCGCGGCGCCGAGCGCCCGAGCAACTTCCGCGACACCTTCTGCGAGCACTTCTGGATCACCACCAGCGGCAACTTCTCCACGCCCGCGCTCATGTGCTGCATCATGGAGATGGGCGTGGACCGGATCCTGTTCTCGGTGGACTACCCGTTCGTTCCCAACCCGCCCGGCACGAAATGGATGGCGGACCTGCCGCTCTCCCTCGAGGACCGAACCAAGATTCTCTCCGGTAACGTGAAGCGGCTGCTGCGCATGTAAGGAGCGGCGTTGCGCACGGCGCGCTCCGCATACCCGGAACACAAAAAAACGCGCGCGCGGGCTCGAGTCAGGTGCCCGGCGCGCGTCCTACGGCACTATCGCAAACGCGTTGGCGGCCGCGGCAAATTCCGCGATGCGGCTGCCTCCGATCCAATCCACCGCGCAGTCGATAGCTTCCACCGCGCCATCCGTTGGCAGTGCGAGCGGCGCGAGAAGCCCCAAGGCAAGTGCAGCCAGCAAATTGAGTTTCGTCTTCACATGACGCAATTCAGCAAGCTTCGTGCCCGTCGCGTCGGCGGTGTAATTGAAGCTGGATTGTCCATCTGATACAGCGCGTTAGATTTTCAGGACCCTGATCGCTGCAGGTGCTTCGCACGCACCGTTGTGGTTCAAAAAGAAGACGCGATGCACCGAAGTGCGTCACGTCAGCCGTTCGCGCGGACTGCTCGGATGGAATTTTTTGCGCCCCACAGAGAAGTTACGCTTTATTTCCGTGATTTTTTCAGTCGAAGAAGATCCAGGTGCCGATCAACCCCTGCTGCTCGAGGCCGGGCTCGGACCAGTCGCAAACACCTGACGGGAAGATGGCCTGCAGACGCGCCCACTGCGCCGGAGTCAACGGCACGGCGTAATCCGACACCGCCAGTGGCTTGAGCTGGCACTTGATGATATTGGCGGCGACGGCGGCGCCAGCCACCTCGCGGGGGAAGGAGTTGGTCGGATAGAGCTGGTTGCAGGTGGTGGCGCGCTCCTGCTCGCGCAACTGGATCTCAGGGTTGAAGACTGGCGTCGCGTCCTTCGTATAGCAACCTTCCACCACGTCGGCCGGCTTGTTCTGCACCACCTTTTCGATCTGCTGGATGTCGCGCGTGTCGGCCTTGATCGCGGTGATCCAGCGGTCCATCTTGAGGATCGCCTCGCGCAGCAGCGGATTGTTGTTGCTATACAGCCCGAAGCGGTTGTCGTTCACCACCATGACCTGGTTGTCGTGGCGCCCATTGGCCTTGTCCAGGCGCTCGCGCATCGAGAACGAGTGGTAGCGCACGTGGATGTCGCCGCCGGGCAGCACGTCGTTGTAGTCGCGGAAATCGATGATCGGAATCGAGGCGAGCCCGCCGCCGGCGTTGGTAAGTCGGCCGGTCTGGTACGCGGCGCGGGCGGCGACGAGATCGGCGACCGTGCGTTGCGGCACGATGGTGGCGTCCTTGTCGAAGCCGCCGATCTTCTCGTTGAGATCCAGGAATTGATCGACCGTGATGCTGCCGTCGTTCAGCGTCTTCAGGCCATACTGGATGCCGACGTTGTCGAGTGGACGGCGCACGAAGCCGGTCGCCGGATCCTTGCCATACACGTTGACGGTGTGGTCATACACGGTGCAGCGCACGCCGGTGGGGTTGGTCGCCGGGTCGTAGCGCTGAGCTACCGGCACCGAGGCGCAGCTCGTGGAGCCGGGTTTCGGGTCGATGCGGCGCGCGCCGACCGCCACGTTCGGCGCCGTCGCTTACTGCAGGAAGCCCGTGACACGGCGTTTCTGCTCGTCCGTCCACGGCACGCCGGCGCCCCCGGTGAAGTAGTTGTCGAGCAGCCAGGCGTCGGTGATGAAGTTGATCGTGGCGAAGCCGACTTCCGGGAACGAGCAGCCGGGAATGATGCCTTCGAGCAGGCCCGGATAGTTGTCGCCGATCTGGTGCTGGGCGTAGGAGCCGCCCGAGCAGCCCCAGCCCTGCGTGTGGCTCGGCACGCCGTAGGCCTCGATGAAGCGCTCCTTCACCATCATCATGGTTTCGGCCGCGGTGAGATCGTTGCAGTTGTTGCCGAACACGTTGAGCGTCGAGGACGCGAGCGCGTAGCCGCTGGACAGCATGAAGTTGTCGGTCACGCCGCCGGTTGAGCTGCCTTGCCGGTACCACCCGCCGATGCAGCCGCCGCCGAAGGTGTAGATGAGGCGCTTGTTCCAGCCCGAGGGCTGCGCGTCCCACGACGGCGCCGGCTCCCGGAGCGGATCGTGCAGCACCGCGGTCTGGTAGATCGCGCGGTTGATGGTGCCGGTCTCGATGCGCACGATATAAGGCACCGTGGCGCCGAGCGTGGTGATGGTCTGCACCATGTTCGCCGGATACGCGGTCGCCCCGGCCGGCCACGCGGCAAAGGCGTTAGAGGTAGTGCGATAGATGTAGTCCACTCGCCGTTTGATCGAGCAGTCGGCGTCAAGCGGCGCGCCGAGGTTGCCCAGGCCCGCCGGCAGGTTGAACTGCTGTGTGGCGCAGGCGAACGGCTGCTCGTGCGGCCCGGAGAACACCGGCCCCTCGATTGGATGGTTGACGAGGATGATGTCGGCGTCGGCGCGGCCCTTGCCCTGTACGTTGCCGCGCGGATCGATCACCTCGAGCAGGTTTTCGCCGAGCCGCATGCCGCTGACGAGGCCCGTAAGAGTGCGCGCCACGCCGTTCGCGACGAACGCGGAAGTGACGTCCGCCGCGTTCAGCTTGATGCGCATCTCGTCGAGCGGCACGTTCTTGCGCACCGTTACGCGCACCAGCGCATCGCCGCCGGCGATCGTATCCGGACGGCCCGACAGCACCTCGATCGGGAACTGCGTCGAGCCGTGGTGGCGGTCGGGACGGTCGTGCGCGACTTGCGCGAGCGCCGGCAGCGCAGCCGCGGCCAGCCCGAGAAGCGTTGCAGCAACAGCCTTATGGATCGTTCCCATGATCATTTCTCCGCTCTTTGCGTGAAGTTCAGTCCGGGTTCGTAACGTCAAAGACGAGGTTGTCAGGCGACGGACGGTTCACGACGCCTCCTTACGGCGCGGCCGGATTGCACTTGCCGCCGTCGGTAGGCTGGTTGCAGACGTTGCTCGCCGTCGCCGCGTTAACGAGGCCCACCCAGTCGTCCGGAAAGCCCGCCGGGATGGTGCTCGTGCATTTCGCACCCATCAGCGCGGCGGCCGGACCGGCGAGCAGATAGCCCTGGCAAGCCGCGTTGTCCGCCGCTGCCCGCACCGCAGCGACGTAGCCGGCATGCGTGCCGTAGCGCTCTTCGAGCGAGAGGCGCGGATCCTTGTTGGCGAGGCGCAGCGCCTTGGTCTTTGCGAAGGGGACCATGCCGCCGACGTAGTTGCAAGTCTGGCCCGCGTGGAACGGCCGTCCATCGTAGTACGTAACGTCGCTGTGACCTGCAGTGATGTTCCAGCCGAGATACGTCCCGAGCGGCGCATCGCGCAGCACGGTCGGCACGCCGCCGAGCTCGTTGCCGTCCGCATCGACGCGCGGCACCAGCATCTTGATCACGCTCCTGACCGGCGGCGGCACGTTGGTGGGATCGCCTGTCGCATCGAACTCGTCGAAGTCCGGACCCCAGTCGTAATCGAGCACCGGGTTGACGAAGTTCTCGGCGAGGAAAATCGAGTCCGGAATGCCGGGTACGCCGCTCGGGAATCCCATCGCCGCCTTGGTCGGCTCGACGAGGTTGCGCTCGTTCTTGGCGCCGTGCAGCAACGGCCAGCGGCTGGCCGGCGGCGGCGTATCGTTCATCACCCACTCGCGCAAGGCAACGCGCATGCGGTTGACGAGCTGCGTCGCAGGCACAGGATTCGCCCTTAACGTCCCTCTGCCCCAGTTATTGCCGGGACAATTGATTGCGAACAAGTCTACGGCGTCCGGTGGGTTCTCCGTCATCGCGCCGTTGCCCCCGCCATGCGTCGAACTGGGCAGGTAATAGCGGCGCACGTTGTCAGGCAACGGGATGTCGTTCTTCGGATCCGTGCCGACCCAGGACGTCGTCATCTTCAGAGCGAACACCTCCGCCCCGCCGAAGGTCTCGATGATCTTCGGGCAGGTGCCGGTCCGGCTGCAGCGGTCGAGAATGCCGCCCGGATGCAGATTGCGCGCGCGATCCGGAAAGCTGTGCCACCACTGCGGACCTTCGCTGCCCATCTGGTAGAGCTCGAGCACGCCGTCGGGCTGCCCCCAGCGGGAGTTGTTGGAGACACGCCGCCCGGCGATCAGCGGCCAGGCGCCTTCGTGCACGATGCGCCCTGCCTCGTCCTCGTTCATGCCGAGGTGGATCAGGTGGCGCGTGAAGTTCCCCGACTGCGACGAGCCTCGAATGATCGCCCAGCGGATACTGCCGGCAAGCGGGTTCGCCGTGCCGAAATCGTCCGCCGTCGCGTACCTGAAGAACGAGGCGACGTCGCGGAAGGCGGCGGTGCCGGCACCGAGCACGTAAGGATCTTTGGCGGTGTACACGAGCTGATAGAGCTTCGCGGGGTCAAAGCCGTTCCTCAGGCATACATGCACAGGCAGGCTGCCTGGCAAATGAGCAGGGTCAAGATCTTGTGGCGTCCCCGGGAATGCGCCGTAGTTGACCGGAGGCGTTCCTTGAATACCGCATCTTGCGAATGCCCAGTCACTGCTCGATATGGTTTCACCCTCGGTCACGACGCCGTCGATCGTCTCCTTGGTATGCGTCACCAACCTCGCTTGTGTCGTATCGAGCGAGGCCGGCAGATACGGAACGGGATTGCCCATCACATTGAGCGGCTGCGAGTTCGTGCCGCTGCGATTCACGATGCGGCCGAGGATCTGCCCGGTCACCCCTGAGATTACTGGCGTCTTCACCCACTCGTTGCTGCTGGGTGTTACCGGCGTAAGGCTCGACGCATTCGCGGGAACCCTCGTTGCCGGCGAGGTATCCGAAGCGCCGGCATTGTCGCCCTGCCAGCCGCTGCTCAAGCCCACGTCGTGCGAGTTGCGCAAATCCGAGGTGATGGTGATCCTGCCGCCTCTGTTGGGCACGTCATGCCACATCAAGCCGCTTGCCAGCGACATGTCGACCGGTTTGACGATGAAGAAGCTCGCGATGTATTCGGCCTTGCTCTTCTGGTTCCTCGGCGCGACCTGGATATCGGTGATGATGGCGTTGTGCGGATCGTTCGGATCGAGCTCGCCGAATGCGCGTCCGGTGAGCGTCTGGTATGCGATGGGCTGACCGGTGAGCGTGCCGGTCGCATCGATGATGATCCTGGTCACCCGGGCCTCGGCGCCCGGCTGCCAGGCGGCGAAAGTCGCCGCGACGCAGGCGGCGAGCGGCACGCGAAAAGCTTTAAAAGGTTTGCTTAACATGTTCGCTCTCCTTATTTGAAGTGATCGCTGCGCCCGGCGCGCGACATCTCGCAGTGCGGGAAGGTTTCTGCAGTCGGAACCGCATGCGTAGCGGCCGGCACGCCGCGCGCAGTGCCGTTCGCGACCAGCCGGTTCAGCTCGGATTGCGCGTCCTCGCACAGCATCAAGCGCTGCGCGATCAGATCGTCGATCGCGTTCACGACCTTCGGGTAGTAATCATCGAAGGTCGGATAGCGCTCGGCGACGGAGTCGCGCGGGTCGCCGGCGAGCGCGCGATCCGCCTCGGTCCTCGGGAACGCGATGCTCTGCCCCGAGCCTTCGCAGCCGTCGTTCGCCTGCGGTCCGGCGCGCAGGCCCCAGCCGGTGTAGGTCGCGAGAGGCACCGTGACGTCGGGCAGCCGCACGCCAGCGATGTCGTTGCCGTCGCTGTCGGTCTTCGGCACGTAGCTCGGATAGATCGGGCCGTTCGCCGCGTTGTCCTGATATGAGGGTGTCGTGCTCGGGAACACCGGCGGGTTGATCGTAGCGATACCGGTCTCGTAAAAGTCGAGCCCGTAGTCGAAAAGGTAGCGCGTCGTCTTGAGTCCGGTGTAGGTCACGCCCGGGATGCTCGGGAAGCCCATCCCCGACTGCGGCAGCGGCGGAACCAGCGTGCCATCCTTGAAGCGCGGCACCCGGCTCTCCGGCGGCTTGCTGTTCGTCGTCGCCCACTCGTCGAGCGCGACCCACAGCGCGCGCTGCACCGGCGCCGAGTTGAGCGGGTTCTGGAACTGCTGGCAGGCCCCCTTGGACGTTGCGCTACCCGTGCCGTGCTGGTGACTGGAGATGAGATAGTTGCGCGCATACTGCGAATCGGGCAGGTCGCGCGAGCCCGTCGGGTCGGTGTGCAAGAGCGACGCCGCCTTCACCCAGTACTCGTTCGCCGAGTAGATCTCGACGCCGAGCGGGCAGGTGTTGCTTTGCTCGCAGCGGTGATACCGGCTGTCGGTCTTACCGGTGATCGGGTCGTGCGTCATCACGTTGGCGAACGGGAACACGCCTTCCACGTAGAGGTGGTCCTGGCGGTTGCGCTCGGTGCGGCCCGGCTGCGAGAAGCGGTAGTTCATGTTGATGCCGTCGCCCGCCGCGATCCACTGCATGTGGCCGTCGAACACCTTCCTGCCGTTCTCCGCCTCGTTGAAGCCGAGGTGGCGGAAGTCATTGAGCAGCCGCCCGGGCTGCGACACCACCTCGGTGTAGACGCGCTGCACGTCGCCGGCCAAGGGATTGCCCGCGCCGTAGTCATCCTGCGTCTCGTAGCGCAGCCACGCGACGAAGTCGCGGATCGCCGCGAAGCCGACGCCGTTCACCGCCGGATCCTTTGCCGTGTAGTTGAACTCATAGATGTCGTTCGAAACGAAAGTGCCGCTCGTCAACGTGATCGCCGTGCCCGCCGCGTTGTAGCTCCAGTTCGCGTTGTCAATGACGCTCGGGGCATCGTTCAGGTGCACGCGGTGGGTGAGCTTCGGTGTCGTCTTGTCGTTGCGATCCGCCGGCGGATACGTTAGCGCCAAGGAAGTCCCGCCGTTGCCTGTGAAGTATTCGTACGATGGCCCGGTGATCGTGCCATTCGGATTCGACGGCGTCGGCGCCGCGTGCGCGACCTTCAGGTTGATCGTAAGAGGCGAAGCCGCGGTCTTCGTCGTGTTGCTGCCCGCCGAGGCGTCCCAGCCGCTCCACACCATGGTGTAGCCGCGCGGCATGAGGAAGCTATTCGCGAGGGTGGTCGGATCGGTGATCGAGCCCGGATCGTTGCCCGCGGGCACGCGCCCGAACGTGTCCCAGGTCTTGCGCCCGCGGTTGGGCGGCTCGTACATGACCTTGTGCGCGCCGTTGGCCAGGTTTTTCGGCTTGAGAATGTAGAAGTCGAAGAAGTATTCGACGTTGCCGCTCGCGTTGCGCGGCGCAAGCTCAATGTCGACGATCACCGCGTTCCTCGGATCGGCGGGGTTCACCTCGCCGTATGCGGTGCCGATGATCTTCTCGTACTGCCCGACCCCGGGCCACGAGAAGCCGCCGAAGGTGGGCTTCTGGGAGAGCCCGGGGTCGACTACGACTTTCGTGATGCGCGCATCGGCTGCCGAAGCAGCCAGCATCGCGCCTGCAGCGAGCATGAGCGCGATGTTCATACGGTGTGCGGGTTTCATCATTTCTTGCTCTCCTTCGGTTAATGGCGAATGCTTCAGCGCTTGCCCCGGCGGAGTGAGGTCGATGCCGAGCGCGTCGTTGTGAACGTCTTCCGCGTACTCCGGAAGCATCCAGCCCTCGCGAGGAGCGAGAGCGCGGCCGCGCAAGCGAAAGCTTTACTGGCAGGCATAGCTGCTCGCCTGGCTGATGTCGCCGGAGCCGTTGTAGCGCAGCGTCTTGGGATACGGACACAGCGGCCGGCTGCGCGTGGTATTCGACAGGCCGGTGTACGGGCCGATCGTCGCCGGGAAGCGGTTGCCGGTCGCGATGATCTGCTCAGGCGCGACGCCGTTCTCGATCCAGTTCACCATCGGCGTCAGCATGTCGAACGAGTCGGTCGCCATGTTGCCGCTGCAGTGGCCCATGTTCGGAACGAGGTAGAGCTTCATGAACTTCGAAGCGCCGGCCATGCCGCCGTTCTTCACCGCGACGTCGTGGAAGTACTTCTGCGTGTACGGCCACGGCGGGCCGGAGTCGGAGAGCCCGTGATAGAAGATGATCTTGCCGCCGCGACCGATGAACGGGCCGATCTCGGTCGAGTTGTTCACCACCGGCGAGGCCGGCGTCACCAAGTGGATGTCGAGGTCGTAGTTCACCGTGAGCGGGTTGTAGGTCGGATCAGGCGTCGCGAACCAGAATAGCGGCAGCTGCCCGGAACCGAGGCCGATGTTTCCCGGCGGCGAGTTCCCCGAGCCGATGTCGCGCGTCGGGACGCCCGAAGGCTGCATGAAGCCGCCGTCGAACGGATAACCCGAAAGCGGCGTGCCGTCCGGCGAGGCGATGCGCTCGCCGCTCGAGGTGCGCGGCCCTTCCGCGATCTTCTTCGTCGCGTTCACCTGCGCCGGCGTGAGGCAGGTCGACGTCTTGTCGCCGGTGCACTGCAGCGGCATCCCCGGCGCGATCGAGCCATAAACGCCGGACGACGGGAAGACAAAAGTCGCCGGATCGAAAGTGCACGCCGCCATGTTGTCGATCACGCCGTCGATGAGGCCGTCAAGGTGATCGCAGGCGGCGAGGATCGCGTTGGTGAAGAGATTCTGATCGGCGAGCGGGAAGCCCTGCTGGTATTGCGGGGTGCCGTTGACGATCGGCGAGATCGAGATGATCTGCTCCAGGCCCCAGGTCTCCGAGAGCGAGATATCCGGCGGCAGGTAGAACGGGTCGCCCGCGACGATGCCGTCGTAGTGCTCGGGAAAGCGCTGCGACATCGCCATGCCCTGGCGGCCGCTCGTCGAGCAGCCGACGAAGTAGGAGCGCTCCTGTGGGCGGCCGTAGTACGCGTTGATCAGGAACTTCGCCGTCTGCGTGGTGACATCGATCGAGTTGTATCCCCAGTCCTTCACCGCCTGCGCGTCGGGGAAGAACATGTTCCCCGAGATGACCTGGATGTGGTTCAGGTCGGTGGTGGTGGAGCCGGGCGGGTACGACGGCGGCAGCTCAGAGTTGGTATGGCCGCCGTTCTGGCTCGCCACGGCGAAACCGTTTCTCAGGATCGTCAGCCCTGCCGTGCCGCCGATCTGCCCGGTCGCGCCGGGTAGACCGCCCTCGGTGCCGCCGCTGCCCTGGAACATGTAGCGGCCGTTCCACGCCGTCGGTAGCCGCACTTCGAAGCGCGTGCCGTAAGGCTGGTCGGCGCGGTACGACGTCGTGCCGAAGATTCCGGCGATGCCGGTGCGCTCCTGGATCCTGCCCTGGACCAGGCAATACTCCGGAGTCGTGCCTGCCGGCGGAGTGAGCGTCGCCTGCGTAATGCGAGCGGGCTGAACGGGAAAGTCGGTGAGCGTGGCGAGCGATGCACAGGTCACGGCCGGGGCGAGCGCCTTCATGACGGTGAGTTGCGCCACCGGCTCACTCGAGTTCCTCGACCAGAGCTGAAAGACGTTGGCGCCGGGCTCGAGGCCGGCGACGACGCCGCTCATCGAGCCGGCGCCGTCGGCGTGCACCTGCGACGTGACGTCGAGGCCGTTCAGCTTGAGCGTCGCGCGTGCGAGCAGCGCGCTCGACGGAGCTCCGAGCTGGATCGTCACCGAAGCTGCGGTGACCATCCCGGTAAGGACGGTGTCCGGCGTCGAGATTGAGTACGCCGCCGCGAACGCGTTCGCCGCGCTCAGTAGCATCAGAATCGCGGCGATGCGTGCGGCGGGCTTGGAACGATTCATAAAGCTCCCCCTCATCGCTTCTTCAGCGTACTGGAACGTTGGAATTGGCGTTGCACGTCGCCGGATTCGCCAGGCCGTCGGTATCGAGCGCATTGGACCCCTCTTTCTGGAACTGGGTGACGAGGTCCATGCAGACCGTTTCCTTCGTCTTCAGGCTGCCGCCGCAGTGCCAGCTCGTCATGAGCTTCGGATCAGCGCCGTTGCCATTGTAGATGGCGACCTGCGGATACGGGCACATCGGCCGGCTGCCGAGCGTCGCGTTCGTCGATGTGATCGAATCGGGCGCATTGCCGCTCTCGACCCAGTTCACCATCACGTCGAACAGGTTCTGCGGCTGCGGTCCGGCGCCGCCGCCGCAATGCGTGACCCCTGGCGCAAGGAAGAAGCGGAACCACGACGCCAGGTTCTCGTATCCCTTGTAGCGGAACGCGGCCTTGTCGTAGTAGTGCACCGATTGCCGCCACGGGATCAGCTGGTCCGCACCGCCGTGCCACATCAGGACCTTCGCGCCGCTATCCCTGGCCCTGTCGAGATCGACGCTCATGATGTCGCTGTAGGGCGCGACGACGTTGGTCGCGAGCTCGGTCTCGTTGTCGAACTCGGAAAGCGGCAGCGACGTGAAGTCGAACGTGGTGTCGCGGTGCGACCAGCAGAAGATGCCGAGGCTGCCGCACGGGCCGCCGAAGGGAGGCGAGTTGGTGACGCCGGCGTTGGCGCCGCGGCCGAACGGGAACCAGATGCGCTGGCCGCGATCGTTGCGCGGTCCGTCCCAGATCCTGTTCACCGCCTGCGCCTCTGCTTCGGTCAGGCACAGGACACGGCCTTGGGCATCGGTGGTCGGCGCGTCCGGCCGGCCACAGATATTGTTGGCCGCGTCGAACTTGCAGGTACGCGAATCCGACAGGATGGCGTCCTTCAGGCCGTCCTGCTCGTCGCACGCCGTCACTGCGGAAGCGTTCGCCGCGTTCATCTTCTGCTGCGTGAGGGTCGCGGTGCCGGTCAGCTCCTTTTGGACCCAGAACGGCCAAACGGTGGCGACCTGCAGGCGCGTATGGAAGTTCGCGGGCGCGCCGGTGAGGAAGCCGTCGAAGTCCTGGCCAAAGTTGAGCGCCAGCGACAGGCCTTCGCGTCCGCCGGTCGAGCAGCCGTCCCAGTAATTGCGCGTCGCCGGCGTGCCGTAATAGGCCTCGGTCAGGGCGAGCGCCCATTTGTATTGCTGGTGGATGCTCTCGCGCAGGAAGTCGTCGAGCCGGCCATAGTTCAGCTCGTGCGTGTCCTGAATCACGGGAAAGTTCGGGTTGTCCTGAGTCGGGTGGCCGGTGTCGGTGTTCGAGCCGACATAACCGGCGCTGGTCGCCGTAGTGATCGCGCTCAGGCCGCCCTGCAATCCGCCGCCGCCGATGTTGCGCACCTTGCCGTTCCAGCTGCTCGGCGCTCCGCCGTTATCGGCGCTGTTGAGGGGGAAACCGACGCGGATGCCGATGCGCTGGTTTTGACCGATCGCGTAACCATCCGCCGGGCCGCTCCGGGAGGAGTAGATGAAATTCGCTTCGCACCGTGTGATGCCACCCGTTGCCAGTAATTGCGTAAAAGGCACGGGCGTTTGCGCCTGCGGTAACGGCGGGACGTACTGCGAAATATGCGGTTGCGACGCCAGATAGCTCCCGAGCGCAGCGCAGGTCATTTGCGCCAGCGCGCTCGCGGGCGCAAGCGCGATGATGGCGAAGGCCAACAGTCGTCGTTGCATGATTGCCTCTCTACAAAGCAAATGGATGCTGGGTCAGTGGCATTGCGAAGCGACGCGGCGGATTTGCTCCTCGGTCTTCGTCCAGCGCTTGTCGCCGGGATTGAAGACCTGCGGCACCATGAAGTCGTTCGGGTCGATGAGCAGGCGGAACTCCGGCCACTCCTCCGGCATGTAGCCGATGTTCACCGCCGTCTGCTGCCAGCTGATCTTGTGGTAGAGCGCCGAGCCGGCCTGCGCCACGTCCGTGAGATGGCCCGGGTAATAGACCTGGGGCTTGAGGCGCTGCGTGTATTGGATGATGTCGCGCTGCTGGTTCTGTGCTGATCCCAGGCTTACGATCGAGCCGAGGAAGACGTCGGTCTGCGGCAGGTTCTCCATGATGGAGAACAATCCCTTGCCGATTTCCGCAGCGAGCGCGATGGCGGGGCCGTTATTCACCGGATCGTTGTATTGCGCGAGCGAGATGAGGCCCGGCGAGCCGCTGCCGATGCCTTCCTTCACCGGGCCCGCCGAGTTGACGAAGGCGAAGGTGAAGTCGTGGTCGCCCTGGCGCACGACGAAGTGATACCAGATCTCGATGATTCCGGCGCTGCCGCCAAAGCCGGTCGTGCGCGTGTCGAGCTGCCCCGGCACCCGGGACGCCGGGTTCGTGGGCGGCGTGAAGGGAACCCCCGTGGGGAACATCGCCGGGAAGTTGAGCGGCGGCGTGGTCGTGACCAGTCCCGAATAGCGCGGATCGCCGAGATTGAAGAACTCGGCATGCTGGAAGGACGGATCGGCCGGCGCGGTTCCCGAGTGGATGTGCTTAAAGGTGAGGATGCAGACCTGCGGGTCGAACTGGGTGATGCGCCGCACCGTCGTGGTGCCGCCGGTCGGATTGGCGAGCGTGCCCGTGTACTCGCCCGGAGGCGAGTTGCGCGGCACGGCCCCGATGCAGTTCACCGGGTCCCCATTCGGGATCATCTTCACGCCGCCGTTGTGGAGATTGGGATCGTTCCACATCCGCTGCACGTCGAGCTGCATCACGTCGCAGGTCTCGGGCGAGGCGTAAATCGTCGCGCCGGTCCACTTCGCGACGTAGGCGGCGTTGTCGGCATGGTCGCCGTGGCCGTGGCCGAGGAAGATCGCCTCGGGCTGCGCGTCGATGAAGTCCCGGGGCAGGATCTTCGTCCTGCGGATGTCGATCGGCGCGCTCGGCAGCTCGGGGCGGTTGATGTAACTGTCGAGCAGGACAACGCGTCCGAGGAGCGATGCGACGTAGCTGGTGTTGGTCGCCCAGGAAAAGATGACCTTGTCCTGCGCAACCCTGCCTTTCTCGTCCACGTTCTCGATGCCGAAGAACTTCTGCCGCGCCTTGACGAGCGCCGGATCCGCGTCGGCGGCGGCGGCGAACGTGGACAGAGCGCACAGGACACCGGGCAAGACCGCGGACAGGAATCGAATGCATTTCATGGGGAGAGCTCCTTTTCGGTCGGTATCGCAAATACAAGCGCCGGTGCCAGCAGCATGGTCCACGGCAGCAATAATCTGGTTTTCATCCTGCCTCTTTTCGCAATGCAGCGCGGGATAGCAAAACTCACGCTACCTCTTGCTTTTGAAATCCTTATGGGATTGCTGCAGTGCACCGGACGGCGCGGGAAGGGGGGCGGATAATTGAGTTTGTAAAAACGTCCGCGTCTGCTCCCCCGCCGCCTCCTCTTCAATTCTTTCTTCGGGACCACGACCGCTCGTTCCGTTGTTAAAATTAGCACCCGGCGATTCACGACACAAATTGAAGTAACTCATCAATTAATCACTGATCGCCATGAATATCAGCTCGCGGCAACTGAAGGCGTTCGTGCTGACGGCGCGCCATCAGAGCTTTTCCCGCGCCGCGGAGCAACTGTTCATCACGCAGTCGGGGATGAGCGTGCTGATGCGCGAGCTCGAGGGGCAGCTCGGATTCCGGCTGTTCGACCGCACTACCCGCAAGGTCACGCTCACCGAATTCGGCACCAAGTTTCTGCCGATCGAGGACCGCAGTTTGCTCGAGCTCGAGGCGGCGGCGTCGATGATCGGTCGCGCCGCATCCA
>WNFV01008783.1_pt1 | contig 20873 bp, 25 predicted proteins | sample 5400101 | NCBI WGS metagenome assembly WNFV01 (sample SAMN13153361, study PRJNA577476) | soil metagenome | isolation source: 115 cm soil or saprolite under grassland replicate 1 | place: USA:California | collected 2016-06-15 | reverse complement strand
CGACCACGTTCCAATACCCGCCGGTTCTTACACACCCCTTACGTGAGCGGCCGGCGCAGACGCTTCGTTTCGGCCCGCCGGCGCTTATCGTCCAGGCGCCGCTGCCGGGACGCCGCCGTCGGGCTCGTCGGCTTGCGCCGACGCTCCACCCGCAACGCCTCGCGCAGCCGCTCGACGAGCCGTTCGACCGCGAGCTCTCGATTCCGCCACTGGCTGCGCTCGTCCTGGGCGACGGCGCGCAGAACCGGCCCGGTACGCGCGGCCACGCGCCGTTTCTGGACGGGCGTGAGCGCCGACGAGGCCTCGACGTCGAAGATCGCCTCGACGCGCGTCTCCGAGCGCTGCGCATGCTGGCCGCCGGGGCCGCTGGAGCGCGAGAAGCGCAGTTCGATCTCGTCCACGGGGAGAGTCACCGAGCGGGTCACGCGAAAGCCGGTCGCGGCGGTGTTGCCTCCGCGCGGCCGGTGCCCTGCCTCACGTGGCGAAGCCACGCGGGCAGAATAGACTCGGCGGCCATGGCTGCCATTCTGGTCGACATCGACGGGGTCCTCCACGTGTCGGGCCAGCCGATCCCGGGGGCCATGGAGGCGGTGGCGGAGCTGCGCCGGCAGGGACACCGGCTGCGGTTCGTGACGAACAACACGACCCGGTCGCGCGCGATGCTGGCGGAGGAAATGCGCGGGTACGGGCTCGAGCTCGACGACTCCGAGTTGCAGACGACCGCCGTGGCCGCCGCGCGGGCGCTCGCGGGCAAGCGCGTGCTCGCCCTCGTGATCGCGGCCGTCGTCGACGACCTGGAGGGAATCGAGCTCGTCGGGGGAGGCGCTGAGGCCGTTCTGCTCGGAGGGGCCGACGAAACCGAGGAGACAGGGCGAGTCTTCAGCTACATGAACCTCGCGCGGGCGTTCGCGGAGCTCGAGCAGGGCGCCGACCTCTACTGCTTGCACAAGAACCAGTGGTGGCAGACCTCGCGTGGCCCGCTGCTCGATTCCGGCGCGTTCGTCGCGGGGCTGGAGTACGCGGCCGGCGTGGAGGCGACCGTGCTCGGGAAGCCCAGTCCCGCCTACTTCGAGGCTGCGCTGGCGGCGCTCGACGCGGAGCCCGACCTGACGTGGATGGTCGGTGACGACCTCGAGTCCGACATCGCCGGCGCACAGCGCTACGGCCTGAAGACCGTCCTCGTTCGCACCGGCAAGTTCCGGCCGGACCAGCTCGAGCGCACCACCGTCGTCCCGGATGCGGTCGTCAGCTCGATCGCGTACCTGCCGGAGTGGTTGGAGCAGCTGCCGTGAACGTCGCTCGCCTCCGGCTCGCTCCCGTGGGGGACCACGCGGGGGAAACCATGTTTCCCCCGCGAGCCCCCTTCTTGGAAGGGGAACCTCCCGGTTCCCCTCGGACCCCTCCCCACGTTCATGGGCCGGGGGCCGGCCCATGAACATCGCCAACGTCGGCGTCGACCTGATCGAGATCGAGCGGGTCCGTCGCGCGCTCGAGCGGTATCCGTCGTTTCGCGAGCGCTGCTTCACTGCCGCCGAGCGCAGCTACTGCGAATCACGGCCGAACCCGGCCCAGCACTACGCGGCCCGGTTTGCCGGCAAGGAAGCGGTCGGCAAGGCGCTCGGCTTCGGCGTCGCGCGGGCGTTTGCCTGGCGCGACGTCGAGATCGTCGGCCGGCCGAAGCCGGATGTCCACCTCTCCGGTCGGGTCGCCGCCTGGGCCGAGCGGGCCGGCGCGGGCCGGCTCGACCTCTCGATGACGCACTCCCGCGAGCTCGCGGCCGCGGTGTGCGTTTGGGGTCAGGTCTTGCAATCCCATACCAAGCCTGCCGGAGGTGTGTGATTGCAAGACCTGACCCCTTTCGAGCCGCTCTACACCGCCGAGGAGATGAAGGCCGCCGAGGCGGGGCACGAGGTCTCGGAGCTCATGCAGCGCGCAGGACGCGCGGTCGCGGAGGAAGCGTTGCGCCGGTTCCCCGAGGCCCGCACGTTCGGTGCCGTCTGCGGCGGGGGCGCCAACGGGGGTGACGGGCGGATCGCGCTCGAGGTGCTCCGCGCGGCAGGACGCACCGCGGAGGAGGGCCTCGAGGGCGACGTCCTGATCGATGCGCTCTTCGGCACGGGCTTCCACGGCGAGCCCCGGCCCGACGCGGCGGAGCTGATCGAGCGCATGAACGCGTCCGGCGCGCCGGTCGTCGCGGTCGATCTGCCGTCCGGCGTGAACGCCGACACGGGCGAGATCGCCGGGGCGGCGGTGCGGGCTGACGTGACGGTGACCATGCACGGCAGGAAGGTCGGGCTCGAGGTCGCGCCGGGGCGGTTCCACGTGGGCGAGGTCGTGGTCGCCGACATCGGGCTGGAACCGCGTGTGACGAAGGCGCGCTTGGTCACGCGAGAGATCCTCGGGCTCGTCCCGCGCAAGCGGCCGCAGGACACCAAATACACCTCCGGCGCCGTGCTCGTCGTGGGCGGCGCGCCCGGGATGACGGGCGCCGCCTGCCTGGCGGCGACGGCGGCGTTCCGGGCGGATGCCGGCTACGTGACCGTGTGTGCGCCGCGCGAGTCGCTGCCGGTGATCGAGTCGCGCGTCCTCGAGGCGGTGAAGCGACCGCTGGAGGAGGCTGTGGAGGCGGTTCCGCGTCACTCCGCGCTCGCGCTCGGGCCGGGGCTCGGCCGTTCCGAGGAGCGGCAGGCGCTCGTCCGCCGGCTGCTCGAGACGACCGATCTGCCAGCCGTCGTCGATGCGGACGCGCTTTTCCAGCTCCAGCCGTTCGAGCGCTCGGCTCCGACGGTGCTCACACCCCACGAGGGTGAGCTCGGGCGACTGCTCGGCCGCGAGTCGTCGTGGGTGGCCGCGCACCGTCTCCAGGCTGTGCAGGAGGCGACCGAGCGCTTCGGCTGCGTCTGCCTGCTGAAGGGCGCCGATGTGCTCGTGACTGCTCCGGGCAGTGGCCTCCTCGTCGCAGACGGCGGCCCGCCGTCTCTCGCGACGGCCGGCACGGGTGACGTGCTCACCGGTGTGACCGCCGCCTTCCTCGCCAAGGGCGTCGAGGCGCAGGTCGCCGCTGCGGCTGCCTCGGTCGCGTGCGACGTCGCCGCCAGGCGTGGTCCCGCCCGGGGGCTGGTCGCCTCGGACGTCGTGGCGCTGCTCCCGGCCGCGCTCGAGTAACGGGGAGGATTACGTGTCGGAGCCGGCGAGAAATTGGAGGCGGTCATAGCCAGGTCCGAGCTGACGATCGACATCGGCGCAGTGCGCCGGAACGCAAAGACACTCCTCGCCGCCCTGGGCGGCGCCGAGCTGTGGGCGGTGGTCAAAGCCGACGGCTACGGCCACGGCGCGGTCGACGCGGCCGGCGGCGCGCTCGGTGCCGGCGCGACCGGGCTCTGCACCGCCACGGTCGCGGAGGCGCTCGTGCTGCGTCCGGAGTTCCCGACCACGCGCATCGTCGTCATGGGACCGGCCTCGAACCGGGAGATCGGCCAGGCGCGGGAGGCGAGACTCGAGCTCGTGGTCTCGGACGACGGGCCGCTGCCCGAGGACATCGGCCTGCACCTGAAGCTCGATACCGGGATGGGTCGCTACGGCCTCTCCGAGCTGTTCGCTCCGCCGGTCCAGCTCGTCGGCTTCATGTCGCACCTCGCAACTGCCGACTCCGACCACGCCTTCGCCGAGCAGCAGATCGAGCGCTTTCGCGAGGCGACGGCCCCGTACCCAGGGTATCTCCGGCACATCGCAAACAGCGCGGCGGCCCTGCGGATCCCTTCCGCCCGCTTCGACGCGGCGCGCTGCGGGATCGCGCTCTACGGCCTGTCGCCCTTCGGCACCGACCCCGGCGGGGACAGTCTCGAGCCGGTGCTGAGCTGGCGCAGCGAGCTTGCCCAGGTACGCCTTTTACAGCCGGGCGAGAGTACGGGCTACGGGCGGACGTTCCTCGCCGGGCAGCCGACGTGGATCGGGATCGTGCCCGTGGGCTACGGCGACGGCTTCCGCCGCGACCTGACGGGGACGCAGGTGCTCGTCGGCGGCGAGCTCCGGCTCGTTGTCGGGACGATCTCGATGGATTCCTTCACCGTCGAGCTGCCCGGCGAACTCCCCGTCGGAACGCCCGTGACCGTAATCGGCGACGGTCTGCTCGCCGAGGAGCACGCGCGGGTCGCCGGGACGATCACCTATGAGCTGGCCTGTGGGATCAACTCGAGCCCGCAGCGCGCATACCGCGCCGTTGTCGATGCATAGCCTGCAAGAGGAGGTTCAGGCCGTGCTCGCGCGCGAGGACGCCTGGGTCGTGGGCGGCGCGGTCCGGGACGAGCTGCTCGGCCGGCCGGTCTTCGACCTCGACATCGCCTGCCGCGAGCCGGAGCGGGCCGCCCGGGCCCTTATGCGCCGCTGCGGGGACGCTGTCTTCCCGCTCTCGACGCAGTTCGGCGCATGGCGGGTGGTCGTTGACCGAAGCCGCACGGTCGACTTCTCGCCACTTCAGGGTGGCTCGATCGACCGCGACCTGGCTGCCCGTGACTTCACGGTGAACGCGATGGCCGTACCGCTTGCCGGCGGCGAGCCGCTCGATCCGTTCGGCGGCCGGGCGGACCTCGAGCGCCGTGTCCTTCGCCCCGTCTCCGAGCGCGTGTTCGACGACGACCCCGTGCGGCTCTTCCGCGCGGTGCGGCTCGAGGACGAGCTCGGCTTCCGGCTCGACCCGGCGGCCGAGGAGCTCGTGCGGGCGAGGGCGGGTCGCGCCGGCCGGCCTGCGGGCGAACGCATCCTCGACGAGCTTGCGCGACTGTCGGCCGGAGGCTTCGAGCGCCTGGCCGAGCTAGGACTGCTCGAGCCGCTCGGCGGCCGGCCCGATCCTCGACTCCGCGAATTCGACTCGCCGTGGTTCAGGCTGGCGGTGACGTTCCGCGAGAGCCTGAAGCGGTTCCCGATCTCGAACGACCTGCGCCGCTTCGTGGCCACCATGCTGCGTGCCGAGATGCCCGTCGACGACTCCCCGCGCGCGATCTACCGGTTTCGGCGGGCGACAGAACCGTGGGCGCTCGAGGCGCTCGCGTTCGTCGGTGCGCCGAAGCTCGCTCGTGCCGTCGAGCAGGCGCGGAAAGAGGAGCCGGCCGAGCCGCTTCTACGCGGCGACGAGCTCGGCATCCCGCCCGGCCCGGAGGTCGGGCGGCTGCTCGAGCTGATCGCCGAGGAGCGCGCGGCGGGCACGATCTCTACCCGGGACGAGGCGGAAGAACTTGTCAGGCGATCGCTGGAGTAGGACGGCCACGCAGCTCGCCGAGCTCGAGGAGAGCCGGCGCGCCGACCTGACCGAGCACGTTCGGGGCTTCGTCCAGCCGTCGGGGGACGAGCGCGCTCTCGACGCGGGCACGGGCACCGGCGCGCTCGCCTTCGCGCTCTCGCCGCACGTCCGCGAGGTGGTGGCCGTCGACCGCTCGCCGGAGCTGCTGGCGGAGGCACGCGCGCGGGCGGGGCCGTTCCCGAACGTCGCCTTCGTCGAGGGGGACGCAACCAGGCTCGAGCTCGAGAGCGCCTCGTTCGACATCACCGGTTGCGCCCGGACGCTGCACCATGTCCACCGCCCGGAGCTCGTGGTCGCCGAGCTCGCGCGGCTCACCCGGCCCGGCGGCCGCGTGCTCGTCATCGACCAGATCGCGCCAATCGACCCCCTCGTCGCCTTCGACGTCGACCGTTTCGAGCGTGCCCGCGACTCCTCGCACGAGCGTCTGCTCGCGGACGTGGACGTGCGGTTGCTGCTCGAGGCGAACGACCTGGTCGTCACGCGCACCAAGTTCGCCGAGGAGCGGCGCGACCTCGACCGCTACCTCGACCTCGCGGGCTGCACGGGGGAAGCGAGAGACCGAGCCGCCGCTCTTGCGCCGCCCGGCTACACGGCGCTGGCCGGCTGGTATCTGGCGGCCAGGCCGGAGCCGCGCACGTAAGCTGCGCCGGTGGACCGGGCGGACCTCACCGCGCGCCTCGCCGACATCGCTGTTGCCCTCGGCGCGAACGTGCAGCCCGGGCAGATCGTCACCGTCGGGGCCGATCACGGGCAGTACGAGCTTGCCCGCGCGGTCGCTGAGAGCGCGTACAAGCGGGGTGCGTCGTTCGTGGACGTGTGGTACTTCGACCCGTACGTCAAGCGCGCTCGGATCGCCTTCGCGGAGGAGGAGAGCCTGCCGTTCGTTCCCTCCTGGTATGCCCACCGAATGCTGGCGCTGAGCGAGCAGCACGCGGCACGAATCTCGCTCGCCGGGCCGACCACGACCGGGCTGCTCGACGACCTCGATCCCGAACGCGCCGGCCGCGACCAGCTTCCGTTCATCAAGGAGATCCTGAGCGTGATCTCCGACCGGACGACCAACTGGACGGTGGTGCCGTGCCCCACCGAGCCGTGGGCGCGGCTCGTCCATCCCGACCTGCCGCCCGACGAGGCTCTCGACCGGCTCTGGGAGGAGGTCGCGCACGTGTGCCGGCTCGACGAGCCGGACCCGGTCGCGGCGTGGGGGGAGCGCGCCGACGCGCTGTCCGCGGCAGCCGCGCGACTGAACGAGCGCCACTTCGACGCGCTCCATTTCGAGGGCGCCGGCACAGACCTGACGATCGGGCTGCTCCCCACCTCCACGTTCCAAGCCGCGCGTGACGAGACCGTGGACGGGATCGTGCATCTCGCCAATCTGCCGACGGAAGAGGTCTACGCGACCCCCGACCCCAAGCGGGCGGACGGCCGGGTCCGCTCGACGAAGCCGCTCGTCCTCGCCGACGGGACGATCATCCGCGGCCTCGAGGTCAGATTCGAGGGCGGCCGCGCCGTCGAGATCGACGCCGAGCAGGGTGCCGGCGTGATGCGCGCCAGGACTGCGTTCGACGACGGAGCCGCGCGGCTCGGCGAGGTCGCGCTCGTCGACCGCGAAGGCCGCATCGGCCGGCTCGGCACCGTCTTCTACGACACGCTGCTCGACGAGAATGCCGCCAGCCACATCGCGATCGGCGACGGCTTTGACGAGGGGTTGTCCGAAGAAGACCGGCTGCGACGGAACCGGAGCTCGATCCACATCGACTTCATGATCGGCGGCGACGACGTCACAGTCACCGGGATCACTCGGGACGGCGACCGCGTTCCCGTTCTCCGCGACGGCAGCTGGCAGCTCTAAACGGCGCCGGGCCCGCCGTACTTGCCGCGCGAGAGCACGCGCGCGACGAGTGACGGCGTCACCGCCTGCAGCAGGGCGACCGGCCGGTACCACCAGGGCACGAAGCTCTCGCGCCGGTCGCAGCGCACTGCGGCGACGATGGAGCGGGCGATGCGCTCCGGGCCGATGATCGTCCACTCGAGCGCCTTCGGGATCACGCCCCGCTGCGGGAACCCCGGCGTTTCGGCGAAGCCGGGCAGCACGGTGTGCACGTTGATCCCGCGCCCACGCAGCTGAGCGGCCGTCGCGCGCGAGAAGGCGAGCTGCGCGTGCTTCGACGCTCCGTACGGGCCGGAGGGCGGCATCACCACGGTGCCGGCGACAGAGACCACGTTGACGACGTCGGCAGGCGCTGCTGCCTCGAGCGCCGGTAGAAAGGCGCGCAGGCACCACACGCCGCCCAGGTAGTTGATGCGCATCACGTTCTCGATCCGCTCGGGATCGCCCGCGAGGAAGTCTGCTCTCCCGGGAACGCCCGCGTTGTTGACGAGCAGCTTGATGCGTGGATGTCGCTCCATGACCCGCGCGGCAAGCCCTTCGACCGCCGCGCGGTCGCCGACATCGCAGACCTCCGGCTCAGCTCCGAGCACCTCCGCCACCTCCCGCAGCCGCGCCTCGCTGCGGGCGACGAGCACGCACCGCCAGCCGTCGGTCACCAGCAGGCGGGCAAGCTCCGCGCCGATCCCGCTGGAGCCGCCCGTGATCACTGCCACGCGCTCGTCCATGCCAGTCGAGGCTACTTCTTCTTGGGGCAGACCTTCACGCTGATGTCGGCCGTGCGGGTCGCACCGCCGGCGTCTTCGACGACAGCCTGGAGCCCGTGCCTGCCCGGCGCCAGGCCCTTCGGCGCCCAGGTCGTGGAGTAGAGGCCGGCGGCGCCGCGCGTGATCGTGGCGATCGGCTTGCCCTCGACGAAGAACTGCACGTGGCGGATCTTCTTCGTCGCGCTTGCGACCACGAGCAGGCGCGTCCGCGCCGCTGTGCACTCGCCGGCGCTCGGAGCGAGCCAGGTCACGGTCGGATGGTTCACCACGTCCAGCTTCACGGGCACGAACGTCGTGTTCGGCAGGATCGAGCTGATCTCGCCGGCCTGGTCGACGTTCTTGTCCTCCTGGAAGTCGCCGGCGACGAAGATCAGCGGCGTCTTGCCCGGCTTCAGCGCGGTCGCGGCCGGCGGCAGCGGGAAGATCCCGATCCCGGAAATCGGGTCGTAGGCGGCGGCGCCGACCAGAGTCCGGCCGTAGGCGATCACCAGCGAGAGCGGGTCGACGCCCGACTGCAGGTCGAGCGTCCGCGCGACGATCGTCGGCCGGCCGGCGGCGACCGTCGTTGTGATCATCGCCGCGACCGGCGGGCTGACGTCGTTCAGCCAGGCGCGCAGGACGTAGCGGCCCGCGAGCGACGTGCCGGTGAAGTCGCTGTGACCGGAGTCGACGGCGACGTAGTACTGCCCCTGGCGCGGGTACTGGATGCCCGCTGCCTGGACGTCCGCCTTGTAGTGGAAGAGGTAGCCGTTGACGTTGACGGGCGTGCCCGTGTAGCCGGTGACGTCGTTCTCGTCACGCGAGCCGAGGAAGAACGGGTCGATCAGCGAGTTGCCGGTCTGGAGGACGACGGAGACGCCCATGTTCACCGCCGGCTCGGCGAGGTTGGTCACGAAGAGCTGCTCGGCTCCGTCCTCGTCCGTCGGCGGCCCGACGTAGCTCGGCGGCGGGCCGAACGGGGCGGCCGGCCAGCGGTAGACGTTCGCCCTGCTCGCTCCCGACCGCGTGTCGCCGATCTGGAGCGACTGGAGCTTCACGGCCGGCACGGACTCGAGGCCCGGGCGCTCGACGGTGAAGGCGTACGGGATGCGCCGGGTCACATTGTCCTTCCGGAGCACGATGAAGCCGTAGTCGTCGCCGGCCGGGGCGGAGGCCGAGGCGCGCGCGACGGCGGTGAGCAGTGCGTCGCCGCCGGGCGAGATCGTGATCGAGGCGGGAAGGTCGATCTGCGTTCCGGCCGTGGCCGATTGCGGCCTGAGCTCGACCTGCCAGGTTCCGGCGCCGCCCCCCGCGTCGGTGATCGTCGAGAGCAGTGGGCGTGAGGACGAGCCGCGGTTGACGTTCAGGTCCTGGAACGACAGCGACGACGGGTCGGTGAAGACCAGGGGATTGTCGGCGCGGCCGACGTTGACCAGTCCGGCGCCCTCGAGCAGGACCGAGGCCTCCGTGATGCGGCTCGTGTCTCCCCAGGCGGGCCCGGCCGTGGACATCAGCGCCGACTTGACCTGCGGTGCGCTCCAGGCCGGATGGCGCTGACGCAGCAGGGCCACAGCCCCGGCGACGTGCGGTGCGGCCATGCTCGTCCCGGCTTGAGGTCGTGGCCGAACGGCGTCAGGCCCGCGGAGGAGAAGCTGGTGGGCGTGCCGCCGCGGCCGGTCTCGATCTCGAGCGGATCGCGGCCGATGCGCACCGTCGCCTGACCGCCCGTCGCGGCCATCGCCGCGCGCAGGCGTGCGCCGTCCGCGTCGGCGATCATCCCGGCCGGAAGCGCGACCTGGACCGGAACGCTGTTTGCCTCGCCCGGGCGGTTGTCGACGTACACGATGCCCTCGGCCCCGGCCGCTTTCGCCCGCAGCGATTTCGAGACGAAGCTGCAGTACCCGCGCGAGACGAGCGCGATCGACCCGCTCAGCGAGTCTGACGGAAGTGTGCTGGCAGGTGCCTCGAGGTTTTTCCCCGGGCCGCACAGGTAGCGGTCGACGGGCTTGCCGTCCGTCCCGACGATCGCGCCGACATCGACGAGCTTTTCGTCGATCACGCCCCAGGCCACCGGCGTGGGGCTCGCGCCGCGGTTGAACGGGATCGGGGGCAGGCCCGCCGGCGCCGACACCGTCAGCGCAGGGGCGAAGACGTGCGAGTTCGAGACGGCGGCGACGCTGATCGCCTCCGGCGCCGTGCCCGGCGCCCCGACGCTGCCGAGGCCGAAGTCGTCGCGGTCATTGCCCGCCGCGATCACGGGGACGACGCCCGCCTCGGAGACGTTGTGAACGGCCTCGACGAGAGCGTCGTTGGCGGGGTCGTTCATCGGCCCCCCGCCGGAGAAGTTGATCACGTCCATCCCGTCGGAGACCGCGTCCTCGAATGCGGCAACGATCTGCGGCGTGTACGCGCTGTTGCCGACCGGGGTCGGGACGTTGAACACCCGGTAGCTGCCGAGCCACGCCCGCGGAGCGACCCCTGAGAGCCCGTGCACCTCGGGGTGATCGGGGCCGGCGGGTGCGGTCGTGCCGGCGTCCCCCGCGGCGATCCCCGCGACGTGGGTGCCGTGGAACGAGGTCTTCCGGTCGAGCGGAAGCTGACCCGCCTTGCCCGATCCCGGGCCCGGGTACGAGCGGGCCACGATCACCTTCGTCGTCGTGTACGCGAGCTGGCCGCGCGGGAAGCCGGCCGGGAACGTGTACCCGGTGGGATCGAGGAACGTGCTCGTCTGGTCGATCCCGTCGTCGACGACCGCGATCTTCACGCTCTGGCCCGTGTCGCCGGTTGCACTCGAGAACGCAGTTGCGCCGATCAGCCCCGGGCTGTCGTCGAGGTTGAGGGTGAACCGCGTGCTCGGGTAGACCTCGTTCACGAAGCCCAGCGTGTAGAGCTTGGGCAGCTGCTTGACGGGCAGCTCGACCGTCAGCGCGTCGAGGATCACGGTCAGCCGGCGCGTGACCGTCGCTTGGGGGATCGCCCGGCGGAGTTGCGCGACGGCGCGGGTCTGCAGCCGGTCGAGCCTGGCGAGGTACGCGCGCGAGGCCGCGGAGTGGACGTCCAGGCGGCGGGCGCCGGTGGAGGCCGAGAGCGTCCGGCCGAAATAGGCCGCGAGCGGCGGCTGTTCGAGGGTGACGATCATCGTCACGCGGCCGCGCGCATGACGCGGCGGAATTGCGATCGTCCCCGCCCGCACGCGCGGAATCTGCAGCTCACCGAAGTCTCGGCGGACCGGCTGGAGCGCTGCCGAGGCCGCTGCCGAGGTAACGAGCGCCGCTGCAACCGCAAGAAGGACGAGGTGGCGGCGCAAGGCGGCCAGCGTATCGGAACCGGGTTAGACTCGCACCCGCGTGGCTACCGACTTCTCAGGCAAGCGCGCGCTGGTGCTCGGCGTCGCGAACAAGCGCTCGATCGCGTGGGCGATCGCGCGGCGGCTGGCCGAGGGCGGCGCACAGCTCGCCTTCACCTATCAGGGCGAGCGGATCGAGGCGGGCGTTCGGCAGTTGGCGGAGACAGTGGCCAGTCCGCTTGTCACCGCCTGCGACGTGTGCTCGGACGAGGACGTCGCCCGCGTGTTCGCGGAAGTGGGGGATACGTTCGGCGGCAGTCTCGACCTCCTCGTCCACTCCGTCGCGTTCGCGGCCGCGGAGGACCTCGAGGGTCGCTTCACCGATACGCCGCGAGACCGCTTCTGGATGGCGTTGGACGTCAGCGCGTACTCACTCGTGGCGTGCGCCCGTGCAGCGGAGCCGCTGATGGAGGCCTCCGGGGGCGGGTCGATCCTGACGATGACCTACCTCGGGGGAGAGCGCGCGGTTCCGCACTACAACGTCATGGGCGTGGCGAAGGCGACGCTCGACGCATCCGTCCGCTACCTGGCCTGGGACCTCGGCCAGAAGAACATCCGCGTGAACGCGATCTCCGCAGGGCCGGTGCGGACTCTGGCCGCCCGCTCGATCGCGGGCTTTCCGACGATGGAGGCCCTGGTCGAGGAGCGGGCGCCGCTCCACCGCCACATCGACTCGGACGACGTCGGCGCGGCCGCGGCCTACCTGCTTTCCGACGATGCGGACAACGTCACCGCGACGACGCTCTACGTGGACTCCGGCTACCACGCAATGGGGATGTAACGCAAAGGAGGAGCAATGACCCCGATTACCGCTTCGATCGAGATCGCCCGCCCGCCAGAAGCCGTGTTCGCCTACATCGACGATCTCTCGCGCCACGGCGAATGGCAGGCGCAACTCCGGGAGGTGAAGGTCGAGACAGAAGGCCCGACCCGGGTCGGCAGTCGCGCCCGCGAGAAGCGGAAGGTCCCCGGCGGTGTGCGGGAGATGACCTACGAGATCACCGAGCACGACCCCCCGCGACGCGCGAGCTTTCGCGGCATCGACGGGCCGGTACGGGTCGTCGGGACCGTCACGGTCTCACCGTTGGACGGCGGATCACGGCTCAGCCTCGAGCTCGACTTCGAAGGGCATGGGCTCGGGAAGCTTCTCCTCCCGCTCGTCCGCAGCCAGGCCCGTAAGGAAGTGCCGCAGGACCAACAGCGGCTGAAGGAGCGGCTCGAGGCCCAGTAAAGCGCCGGCTACGCCACGGGCTCAACCTGGCGGCAACATGTACCCGACGATGCGCGCCCCGCGTGGTTTGCCGCCGATCTCCGGCAGCTGGGGCGTGTCGAAGGCAAGCAGGTGCCAGGCGTCCTGGGGCAACCCGATCCGCACCTCGGTCAGCCGGTGCGCGGTCAGGCGCGAGTGGAAGCGGCCGTCGAGCGAGAGGCGCACGGCCAGCGGCTCGGGGGAAGCGACGAAGAGCCGCACGATCCCCTCTCCGTGGACCCACAGCGCGGCGTGGCCGCGGCTCATCTGCCGGCCGCGGGAATCAGGCAGGTACCAGCCCTCGCAGAAGAGGGCGTCGTTCTGTGGCGGCTCGGCGAACGGTGGGGTGGCACCGGAGCTGCCGCGGCCGAATGACGTGACCGCGCCGTCCGTGGCGAGCGGCCGCCAGCCGTGCGCCGCCAGCGCGCGCCAGGCCATCCAGGCGGTGTCGGCGAACAGCGCGTTCTCGTCGTAGAGGCCGCGGTGGAGCGTGACCGACGACACGCCGAGCCGATCGAGCAGCTTGCCGGCGCCCGTCGTCCAGTCGCCGCAGCTGAGGGGCTGCAGCTTGCGTGCGAGCTCGTCGGCCTGGCGGGGCGCCGTGGTCGAGTACCCGCCGGGGCGCTGCCGCCGGACGCGCTCGTCGTAGTAGAGGTAGACGCTCCCGTAGTGGACGTCCGGGAGGAACACCGGCAGCTCCAGTAGGCGGCCTGCCGGCTCCTTCCGCACGGCCTCGTAAGCACGGTTGGAGCCATCGGCCGCCGAGGCGCCGAAGGCACGGACATGGAGGTCGGCCATGAGGAGCACGGCGACGGCGACGGCCAGGGCGACGCGCGGGACGTGCCTCGCCTCGCGACGGCGCAGGCCTGCGTCGATCGCGAAGGCGACAAGGGCGGCGAGCGCGAGGCAGGCAATCGGCATCAGGCGCTCGGGCACGCGCGGATACCGCAGCGGCGGCAGCGCATGCCAGAGCGGGGCGTAGAGCGGGAAGTGCGTGCCGAGCGCGAGCAGCACCGGCACGACGGCGCCGAGGCCGAGCGCGGCGGCGAGCCCGAGCTCGCGGCGCCGCGTGAGAAGCGCGAGGCCGGCGATCGCCAGTAGCGGCGTCAGCCAGCCGAGGAAGACGAACGCCTCCGCCCCGTGGCGGACATGGCGCGAGACCAGGTCGAGCCCGTCCGCCGAGTAGAGCTTGACCTCCTTCAGCGACCGCCCGCGGTCGTCGATCGAGCCCGAGATCACGGTCAGGCGGATGAGGACGCCGGCGAGGATCGCGGCTGCCGCGCCGATCGCGGTCTCGAGCCAGACGCGCCGGTCGCGCGTCCGGCACAGGGCGTAGAGGACGTAGAACGGGATCGCGCCGAGGGCGAGGTGCACCTGTCCGGAGAGCGGGATCGAGACCAGCGCGGCGCGGGACAGCCACCACCACCGCTGTTCGCCCGTCTTCCGCGCCCGTTCGAACGCCCACAGCGCGAGTGGCAGCAGCAGCGAGATCGGCCCGAGCAAGTGTCCCCGACTCTGCATCACCCGGTATGGCGCGACCTCGAAAGCGAGCCCGCCGGCCGCGGCCGCGAACCGCGACAGCCCCAGCTGGCGCAGCCAGAGCAGTGCGAACGCGCCCCCGCCGAACAGGCACAACAGCGTGAACACATTCCAGGCGAGCACCGGCCCGAGGGCCCGGACGAGCGGCCAGTACGGCAGGCCGAACGGCCACCAGGCGGCGTTCGCCTGCGCCTCCGCCTCGGGGCGGAAGCTGTACGGGTCGACCCAGGGTGGCCGCGCGTGCTCGAGCTGGTGTCCCGCCAGCCAGAGCCGGTACCCGGTCTGGAGGTGGTCGCCCGGCGCCGCCTCCCCGTGGCCGGGCGCGCCGCCGGCCATGAAGCTCGACCAGCCATGGACGACGGCCGGCTCCGTCGCGACGACCGCCGCGACGAGGTAGAGGGCGCAGGCGAGAGCTACAAAGCCCGGGCGGCTTCCAGCAGCTCGTCGAAGTCCGGTACGAGCTCGTTCCCGTAGCTCCACGCCCCTCGTACCCTCCCTTCCCGGTCGATCAGAAATGCGGCCCGTTGCGGCACGTCCTCCATGCCGCGCCAGACCTGCGTGACGTCGAACCCGCGGACGGCCTCGCCGTTCCAGTCGGAGAGGAGCCCGAAGTTGAGGTCGAGCGCCTGCATCCAGGCGATGTGCGTCCACGGCGAGTCGCGCGAGATCCCGAGTGGGCGGACGCCGGCGGCCTCGAACTCGGCGCTCCTGTCACGCAGGAGCTCCATCTCGTTCGTTCACGTCGAGGACCAGTCGAAGAGGTAGAAGAGAAGCAGAACGGGGCCATCCGCGACGATCTCCTCCATCGTGTGCTGCTCCCGCGGGCCGACCCAGACGGTCGCCCGAGGGATCCGCTCGCCGAGGGCCAGCATCAGTGCTCCACGACGCGGATCGTCAGCCGGTGGTCGTAGGTGTCGACGGTGAGCACATTGCCGTGGCGCACGATCCGCTCGGGCCCGGTCGGCAGCAGGACGCGTGCGGCGACGCGCCCGGTCGCGCAGTGGATCGCGTACAGGTAGTCGGACTCGGCCGTGAATCCGTAGCCCGAGACGATCAGGCCGTCGAGCAGGACAAAGTTGTCCGCGTTCGCGACGAGCGCAGGGCTGCGCCAGCGCAGCTTCTTCGTCTTCAGGTCGATCGCGTTCAGGTACGCGTTCAGGCCGTACGACGACTTTGCGTAGGTCGAGTGGGCAGTCTCGACGTAGAGAATCCCGGTGTCCGCCTCCTTCGCCCAGACGACCTGCTCGTAGACGAACTCGCGGTCGCCGGGCACGATCCGAGGGGGCCGGGCGTAGTTGCGGAAGTCGAGGGCGTACCGGCCGGGGGCGCGAACGATGTGCGCGGTCGAGCCGTCGGGCCCTTCGATCAGCAGGCCGCGCGGCTTCGGCGACGGCGTCAGGCGTCCCGGGTCGAGCGACTTGGAGGAGAGGATCTTGAAGCTGACGCGCCCGGCCGCCGGCTTGCGTGCCGGCGCGTTGAACCGCGGCTTCGGCAGCACGGTGACGGGTTCGCCGGCGGCAGCAACGGTCCCGGTGAGAACGAGCGCGGTGAGAAGGACGATCAGGTGGCGCACGCGGGCAGCCTACGCTTCCATCGGGACGACTTCGGTCGCGTCCGCGATCTCGCGGACGACTTCGACGATGTCACGGTTCGCGTTATAGATCCGCAGCTGCCGGTCGGTGCCGTTGCCGTGGTCGAGGATCGCGCGGATCCCCTCGAGCTCGCGGTCGGAGCCGAGATCGCGCGCGTGCGGCTCGAGGTCGCGCAGCGTCCGCCGGATCAGCTGCGCTACGGGGACACGGTTGCGCCGGCCCGTAGCGAGGTCCATCACCGGGGCTTCCAGCCCGTAGCGGGCGGCCAACCATTTGTTCTCCGCGGTGAGGATGCGGTGGTACGAGGGGATCTCCTCGCCGCGGTCGAACTGCTCGGAGTAGAGCTTCACGAGCGCCTGGCAGAAGGCCGCGACGGCGACTGCGTCCTCGACCCGTGTGACGGCGTCGCAGATTCGCACCTCGACCGTGCCCAATCTCGGGTGGAGCCGGATGTCCCACCAGATGTGCGTGTAGTCGGCGATGCAACCCGTCCGCTCGAGCTGGCCGACGACCTCGGCGTAGTCGTTGTAGTCCCGGAAGCGCGGCGGCAGGCCGGAGCGGGGGAACGCGGCGAAGACCATCTGCCTGCTCGAGGAGAGGCCGGTCGTCTCACCGCGCCAGAAAGGCGAGCTCGCGGTCAGGGCCAGCAGCTGCGACAGATGGCCGAGCAGGCCGTTCACGACCTGGACCGCCTTCTCCGCGCCGTCGACGGCGACGTGGATGTGCATGCCGAAGATCAGCTCGCGTCGGGCGACGTACTGGAGCTGGTCGACGAGGTTGCGGTAGCGGTCGCGCGCGGTGATCCGCTGGCGCTCGAAGAGGCTGAACGGGTGCGTGCCGGCCGAGCCGACGCGGAGCCCCTTTGTCGCCGCAACCGAGGTCACGTACGAGCGGAGCGCGGTCAGCTCCCGCTCGACGTCGGCTGGGCTCCGGCACACGGGCGTGGTGATCTCGATCACGGACTGCATCAGCTCGGCGTTGATCCGCTCCTCGAGCTCGTGCCCCGCGATTGCAGCCAGCACCGTGTCGATGTGCTGGACGAGGTCGAACGTCTCCGAGTCGAGGAGCATGTACTCCTCCTCGACGCCGAGCGTGTAGGCGTCGCTCTGGCCGAAGCTGTGGTCGAGCACGCTCCCGCCGTGCGGAAACGCCGCGCCCTTACCCGTGATGCTGGGAGGCGTGACCTGCTTCACTCGACGAGCGCCTCCGCCTCGATCTCGATATGCCAGCGGGGGTCGACCAGCTGCGTGATCACGAACGTGCAGGCCGGGCGGACGTCGCCGAACACGGCGCCGTGGGCGCGGGCGACCTCCTCGAAGATCCCGGCGCTCGTCGCGAAGATCCGCGTCCGGACGACGTGCTCCGGCCCGGCGCCGGCCTCGGCGAGCGCGGCGACGATGATCTCGAGGCAGCGCTTCGCCTGGCCGTAGGGGTCGGGCGGCAGCTCCTCTCCCTCGGGCATGACCGGCGCCGTCCCGGAGACGTAGACGTGTGGGCCGACGCGGACCGCACGCGAGAAGCCCATCACAGGCTCGTACGGCGATCCGGAGGCGATGTTCTGCCGTTTCATCGACCTAGTATCCCGCGAAGTGGACGCTTTGCGAGCCGTCGAGGGCTGGCCCGCCGACCACGTCTCCGTCGGCGTGGTCTCGGCCGACGGCACGGTCGCCACGCACGGCGACGCCGGGCTCCAGTACTCCTGGGCCTCGGTGACGAAGCCGGTGACGGCGCTCGCCTGCCTCGTCGCCGCCGAGGAGGGGACGATCGACCTCGACGAGCACGCCGGGCCGCCCGGGTCGACCGTCCGGCACCTGCTCGCCCATGCCTCGGGGCTGCCGCCGGAGGGCTCGAGCCCGATCGCGCGCCCGGGCGAGCGGCGCATCTACTCCGACACCGGCTTCGATGTGCTCGGAGCGGCGCTCGCTGAGCACGCGGAGATGGAGTTCGGCGAGTACCTGCGCCGCGCTGTGCTCGATCCCCTCGGTCTCGGCGCGCGCTTCGAGGGCCGTCCGGGGTCGGGGCTGCACGGCTCGCTCGACGACCTGCTCGCCCTCGGGCGCGAGGCGCTGGCGCCGACGCTCGTCTCGCCGGAGACGTTCGCGGAGGCAACCTCCGTCCAGTTTCCTGGCCTCATCGGCGTGCTCCCCGGCTTCGGCCGCCAGGAGCCGAACGACTGGGGGCTCGGCGTCGAGCTCCGCGACCGCAAGTCGCCCCACTGGACCGGGGCCCGAAACTCGGAGAGGACGTTCGGTCACTTCGGCCGCAGCGGCACGTTCCTCTGGGTCGACCCCGAGCCCGGCGTGGCGCTCGCGTGCCTGACCGACCTGACCTTCGGCGAGTGGGCGGTGGAGGCGTGGCCGGCCCTGTCCGACGCGGTCCTGGCAGAACTGGCCGGGTGATCCAAGTAACAGACTGTTACAAGCGCTCGAAACGCCCTGCACTCAGGCGGTGTGGACGCCGTCGCGGACTTCGTAACAGTCTGTTACTTGGGCTCGGAGGGGTGCTCGTGCTGGTTGCTGCCGGATGCGGCTCCGCGCCGCCGCCGCCGGTTGTCCACGGCGATGTGCAGCTGCTGCGCGACGGCGACGTGCCCGGGTGGAAGGCCGTCCGGGCCGAGCCGGGGCTTGTCGAGCTCGCGCCCGGGCTCTCGGGGCTGACCGTGACCGGACGCGTCGAGGCGCCGGCGCTCGTCCACGCAGGCGACGCAGCGCGCGTCACGGCGCTCGTCTTCGCCACCCCTGCCGATGCGGCCAGAGCGCTTGCCCGGGCAAAGGAGCCGGGCTACCGGCCGTTCCTCGAGCACGAGCTCGGGGGCGCCGTGGTCGGACGCGGGCCCGGCACGAGTTATCGCCTGCACGTGACGCGGGCGGCAGAGCCGGGCTACGACACCGTCGAGCTCTACCTCGTGCGCCGGGGCCGCTCGGTGGCGCTCGTCGAGCTGCTCTCCGCCGAGGGCTTCGACCGCCCCGACCGCGACCGGCTCCTAGGCCTCGTCGGGTCCAGACTCAGTCGCTGAACAGCGGCCGGACGAACTCGTCGAATGTCTCGCGGTCGCAGCTCGCGACCACCGACGGCGTCAGCGCCCGCACCGAGGCGGTGCGCGGAACTTGCATCGCCAGCGCCACCTCGCCGAAGTAGTCCCCGGGCTTCAGCACCCGCCGTGGCCCCATCGCCTCCTGGCTGACACTGAGCATCCCGGAGAGGACGACGTAGAAGCGTTCGCCGTCGTCACCCTCCTGCAAGACAGCCGCGCCGGCCGCAACCTGCTCGCGCCGCATCAGGCCGGAGAGCTTGCGCAGGCGCTGGCCTGGTAGCTCGGCGAGGAGGCCGATGCGGCTGAACTCGTGCTCGCGGATCGGGCTCACGAGCCGTAGGCTCGACGGAGGCGAACAGAGAGCGGAGGTGCCGGCTTGGCCGGCGCCGGAGCGGGCATCTGTGCAGTGTGCCTACTTGACTTGCGCGAAGCCTCTGGCAGAGTCGCCGTGTGCGGTTCCACACGGCCGCCCTGATCGCAGCGGCTCTCGCCGCTGTCCCCGCGGCGGGGGCCTCGATCTTCGCCGCAAACGACGCGGGCGGGCCGCGCTTGGCGGTGGACGCACGCGGGTCCGCCCTGATCACCTTCACGCAGGGCGGCGCGAAACAGGCGCCGTGACAGTGCCGCCGAAAGGGCAGCTCTTCCACGGAGGCAGCCTGTCGGGCCGCGACGTCTCCCGGCCGGCCCCCGGGGTGCGCCTCCCGCTCGCGGCGATCGTGCGCCGCGGCCCGGGCGGCGTGCTCTATGCGCTGCAGCGCTGGCAGGTCCAGCCGGGGCGCCCGGGCGAGCTGCACTTTGCGGCCTGGAAGGGCGCGCCGCCGGTGCTCCGCCTCGCCGACGACGGGCTGCGGCTGACCGGCTCAGCCACCTTCCAGGGCAGGCCGGTGAGCGGGTTCACGACGACGCTCGAAGGCAAGCGGCTCCGGATCTACGTCTACCTCGATTGCCTCGGCTGCCCGGGCACGAGCGGCTGGAGCCGGATGATCGGCATCGTGCCGAAGGCGGACGGGTCGTTCGCCGTCCGGCTCCGGCCGGAATGGCTCGGCCGCCGTTACCGGGCGACGGTCGCCGGCCCGAACGTCGGCACGACCTATGCCCCCGACGCGCAGGCCGAGGTCGCGGCGCCGTAGTGGGCTTTCTCGACGGGTGGCGCTTTTGCCCCCGCTGTGGCTCGCCGGTTGAGCCGGCCGAGGGCCGCGCCGAGTGCGGCGCCTGCGGCTACGTCGTCTACGCCAACCCGGCGCCCGCCGCCTGCGCGCTCTGCACCGACGACGCCGGGCGCATCATGCTGACGCGGCGTGCATGGGAGCCCTACGCCGGCATGTGGGACCTGCCGGGCGGCTTTCTCCACGAGGACGAGCACCCGCTCGACGGGCTTCGCCGCGAGCTGGCCGAGGAGACCGGGCTCGAGGTCGAGCCGACCGAGTGGTTCGGCGCCTTCATGAAGCCGTACGGCGACGGGGGCACGCGCTGGGTGCTCAACCTCGTCTGGCGGGCCCGGGTGGCCGGCGGAGAGGAGCGCGCCGCGGACGATGTCTCCGAGGTTCGGTGGTTCTCCCGGGCGGAGTTGCCTCCGCTCGCGGAGATCGCGATGGCGGAGCCGGTGGGCCTCTGGCTCCGCGAGCGTGAAGGCTAGGCGGCTTCGGAGGAGAGGCCGAGCCCCTTCTCGATCGCGCCTTTGGGTTGCGCGCCGATCACGGCTGCGGCCGGGGCACCGTCCTTGAAGAGCACGATCGTCGGGATCGACTGGACCCCGTAGCGGATCATCAGCTCCTGCTCCTCGTCGACGTTGATCTTGACGAGCTTCAACTCGTCGCCCCGCTCCTCGGCGATGCGGTCGAGAATGGGCGAGACCGCGTGACACGGCCCGCACCACTCGGCCCAGAAGTCGACGATCACGGGCTTGTCGCTCTGGAGGACCTCCTGGTCGAAGGTCTGCGTGGTCACTGCGGTTGACATCGGTTTCCTTTCGTTTTTCCGGGGGCTCTAGTGGTAACGCTCGGGGCGGCTGGACTCTTCCCGGCCGCCTCCAGGAGGGCTTGGCGAAACATGGTCTGTGCCGCCGGGCCGCGCTGGGCGCCGCGCTGCCTCCCGCTCCGGCGGCGGCAAAGCCGCCACCTCCGCTCCTTGGCCGGCTCCGGCAAGCCTACGCCGGCTGCGTCCTCAGTCGCCCCGATAGTGGA
>WNFV01003271.1_pt1 | contig 20873 bp, 21 predicted proteins | sample 5400101 | NCBI WGS metagenome assembly WNFV01 (sample SAMN13153361, study PRJNA577476) | soil metagenome | isolation source: 115 cm soil or saprolite under grassland replicate 1 | place: USA:California | collected 2016-06-15 | reverse complement strand
AGCTCTGTATGCTACATTTTTTGCGTGCACTGGTGATTGTGGTAGGGCTGCTGCTGGCACTCATGAGCTACATCTTGGTTCAATCTCCGGGGCTGTCCGTGGCAATCGCGGGCTTGCCCACATCCGTTGGGTCCGAGACCGCGACCGCTCTAGGGCCTGCCTCCCCCACTCGGACAGCGATGCCACACCCAGGTGCCGATGCGCCTCTGCCTCAGGGTGTGCATGTGGCGGGCATCGACGTCGGCGGCATGCGCCCGGCAGAAGCGCGGGTGCGCTTGGCGGCCGCGCTTGGTCCACGGCTGCACCCGCTCGACCTGTGGGTCCAGACGGCGCACACCACGCTACGACCGGAGGAGATTGGTTTGCACATCCCGCTTGATGCGCTGATTGACGACGCCCAATCGGCCCCGCCAGGCACCCAGCTCGCCTTGCGCGTATCCTATGATGCGGCGCGGCTGCGGAGCGCGCTGGAAGATCTCGCCAGACGGACTGATCGGCAACCCACCGTTGTGGTAATCAGCGATGCGGTTCCGTTCTCGCGCCGCTTCGCGAGCGTCCCGGGCCAGCGGCTTGACGTGGCGACGGCGATGCGCCAGATCGACGCGCAGCTGCAGTTGTTCAGCGCGCCGCCTCTGCTTACTCTGCCGCTCCAACTCGATATGCGTGTGCAACACCCGCTGCCGGCACAACTTCAGGCGCAGATCGCGGCACTAGCGTGGGAGTGGGCGGGCGTCGTGGGAATCTCGGTCTCCGACGCGACGAGCGGGCAGGTGGTCGCGCAGCTGAACGAGCACACCGTGTTCTCAGGTGCAAGCGTCATGAAGGTTGCGATCCTGCTGGAAGCCTACCTCACCCACCCGCGCTTCACGCCCCAACAGGAGCGCTGGCTCGACGCCATGATCATCGAGAGCGACAACCGGGCCGCCAATAATCTGCTGGCAGCCAGTGCTGGCGGCACGACACCACAGGATGCCGCTCGGGGGGCGCGCGCGATGTCGGCACTGCTGCACGACCTGGGGCTGGCGCATACCTACCAGTATCAGCCCTATCAGAACGACGACGATCCGATCAATCCGACCGATCTCGATATCTTGCTCGGTCCGGAGCGCGAAGGCCCGCCGCCGTATACGAATGCCGATCGGGTGCTGCGATCGACGCCGGCGGAGATGAGCCGCATCTTCCTGTGGATTGCGCAGTGCAGCCAAGGCAGCGGTATGTTGCTCGAGCGTTTTCCCGGATCGCTTACGGCAGCTCGCTGCCAGGAAATGCTCAATCGTCTGCACCAGAACGGCGATCACACCCGGATGTTAGCCGGCCTCCCCGCTGGTACGCGTGTGGCGCATAAGAGCGGATGGATCGCGGACATGCAGGCAGATGTCGGCATCATCCACTCGCCAGGCGGTGACTTCGTGCTTGCGGTGTATGTCTATAGCCCGCGCACTGCTGATACGACCGAACAGTTCGATGCTATCGCCAGGCCGGCGATCGCCGGCTTCGCGCAGCTGGTCTACTCCTACTACAACCCGATTCTGATCGATGCCGCACTTCATCTGGAGCAACGCTATGCCACATGTCCGAACGCTTCGTCTCAACGGTGGTCTGACGTTGACGGAGCTGGCGCTCCTGGTGGGTATCCCCACCCGTACACTCGCCGAGATCGAGTATGGCTACCGCCCACTTGCGCCCGATAATCGCTCCAGTCTGGCCCGATTCTACGACCTGCAGCCAGATCGGCTCGAAGCTGGCCGCCCCAAACAGATTCGCGACTCAAGTCTGCGGCTGGCTCAGATCCTTGGCTCAATACTCAGTGTAAGTATCTTGCTCGCGCTCAACCTCGCATTTACCAGAATGCCTGCCGCAGAGCAGCGATCGATCGCGGCGCCGTTCCCCAATCCCCTCGTACAATCCCAAACGACGCAGCTGTCGCATGCCCGGCCGCGAGGACACGCCCCCCTGCTGGCGGCCGATTGCAATCTATGCCGCGAAGGAACGCACCAGGCCTGGCAAGATGACGAGCTCGAGATAATTGACGCGCGGCCGCCGCCGCTGCTATCGACTGCACAAGAACTTGGGCTATCCGACGTCGCACCGGCGCCGACGCAGGCGCTAGCAGCGATAGTAGAAGCGCCTATAGCACCGACACCGACCGAGATGTTCGCCATGACCGCAGAAGCAGCGCCCGCACCGACACCGACTGAGGTGCTTGTTGCGACCGCAGAAGCAGCGCCCGCACCGACACCGACTGAGGTGCTTGTTGCGACCGCAGAAGCGGCGCCTACACCGCCAGCGACTGACGCACCTGCGCTGTCAACGTCGAACACTCGCGGAAGTGACGTCGCCACATTTGCGACGCAGTTCGTCGGCGCGCCGTATGCATGGGGCGGCGCTGATCCTGCCGGTTTCGATTGCAGCGGGTTTACGCAGTATGTGTACCGGCAATTCGGCCTCGAGCTTCCACGTATTGCCGCCGATCAGTATAGTGAACAGTATGGAACTATCATCACCGATCCGAATGCGCTGCAGCCAGGCGACCTGGTCTTCTTTGCCAACACCTATGAGCCAGGGATTACACACGTCGGGGTCTACATCGCGAACGGCGATGTTGTCCAGGCCATGAACCCTGGTAGCGGGGTGGCAATCGAAAGCTTGCGGGAGGATTACTGGGCGCAGCATTACTATGGCGCGCTACGGCCGTTGCGCTAGAGACTCGCGGGCGGTCTTGACTCGGGCGGCTGACCCCAGGCCGCCCCACCGCTCAGTCGGCCAGCGCCTCAACCACAGGTGCTGTTCGAACCGGATACGCTGCCGCTGGAGCGGTGCAACAGGGGCGTAGGAAAACGCTCCATGAGAAGCGTGCTGAAGCGCTAGAGAGGTGGGTGGAGTAGTTTCAGCGGAGCGGGAGCGTTGCCGTTGTCGTTGCACTTACGCCGGACCATCTTTGAGCCAATCTTCGTACTTCAATCCGTCGGTCATAGTGGCCCCTTCCAAATCAGTATCTCGCAAAATGGCTCCTTCCAGAATAGCCTCTTGCAGATCAGCCTTACGCAGATTGGCCCCGCGTAGATCGGCCCCGCGCAGGTTGGCCCCCTGCAAGTCGGCCTCTTCCAAGTTAGCCTTTGCCAAGTAGGCGCCTTGCAGATTGGCTCCAACCAGGTCGGCCTCTCGCAGATCAGCCCGGAACAGGACCGCCTCTTGCAGGTCGCCGCCAGTCAAATAGGCTCTGCGCAGATTAGCTTTCATCAGGTTCGCCCCTCGTAGCGACCCATCCTCAAGCCATCTGCGCGCCCGCAGTTCCCGAAGCGCCTGCAGTGCAATCCCATGATCGGTGTTACCCAGCTCGCGAATGAGCTTGGCCTTCAACTGCTCTTCCGCGCTCCGCACGTTCAAGCTATCGATGACCAGCAAGGCAATTGCGATGCTCGCCAGCGCTATCACAACGTTGACGTAGAAGTCCGCAAGTATCGCCCCGATTGCCGGTTCTCCATCAAGTCCATTGCGCTGAATGAGGTATCCCAATCCTGTAATCGACACGACGAGCACCAGCGCCAAGGCCCGTACTTTTTGGACGGTCAACCAATCAGCGAGCCACTGCCGCTGCTGCGCTTTATGTCGTACCGGCATATCGTCACCCCCGTTGTGTAGTTCTACGCAGTTCTTCAGTCGGGGTTGCGGGCCTCGCCAGATAAGTCGTCATAGGGGAATTCGTCGGGAAAGTTTGTGTACGAGCGGTAGCGTGCGAGCGCCTGCTTCGAGAGGCGCTGTGTAGCGTGGACCAGCACTCTATACTCGTCGCGCGTGAGGTTGTCCAGGTAGGTGTTTGCCTTCGCCTCGTCGCCAAGGAGGAGTGCTAGCAGCGCGGACTGGGCATCCGCTAAGAATGTATCTCGCATCGGTTGTTCCTTTCGTGTGGCCCTCCTAGTATACCGCATCGCAAGCCCAAGGGTTTTAGGGTGCAGAACAGCCCGCCTGAGCACCGGCACGCGGATCGAATCGTAGGCTGATATCTCAAGGTATCACGAAATGCGACGTAGGGCTTCTTGGCAATATGGTGACAGCGTAGCGTCCCACGTGATCAGCCAGGGGCGCCATTGTGCCCGTAACCATCTGGCGGCTGGTATGTTCTAGGTGTATGAGAAGAGACGGACAATGACCATCATATGCGCAACAGCCGAAGCCGCAATACAGGTGCTTGCTGTGCTCATCGCTGCGCAACTGCACGTCGGCCTCGACTACCGCGTCGAACCGCCGGATGGCTTTGGCCCACCGATCACCTTCATGTTCATGACGGATCTGCCGGCCGACATGCTCCGCCAGCTCCGCGCCATCCCCGATACCACCATCACATGACATCCGGCCGCATAGCCGGTCAGGACAACACTCAGATAACCAGCTTACGCCGTGGAGGCATGCGAGCGACTTACCGCCACAAAAGGCCAGCCATCCGCTTTTACATAAACCAATTGTTCCATCCCTCCCCTCTCCTATTCCTTGGCACCACGCGTTAGTATGTACTACAATAGGCATAGCCTGGCCAATCGGGCCCACCGCACGGTCGCGTACGATGCTTTCGTGCAGTGCCGCCACATCCATCCTCAGGGGAGCATCGGTCGGGATCAGTTGCAGCGCGTCGGTGCCGAGGCCGCACGCGCGTGCCGCTTTAACCAGCGAATAATGACTTTCGGTAGAAGCGTACAGTACTGGCTGGCGCTCCAAGCCGCGCAGACCGCTGCGCGAAAATGCGGGAAAAGCGTTGGTCAACGCGCAGATCAAGGCGGTGTGGTTAGCCTCGTTGCCGCCGCTGGTGAACGTGCCGTCAGCGTGCAGGGAATCGTAGCCGAAGCGATCGGCGAATGCACGAATCAGCTGTTGTTCGACCTCGCCCGCGAAGGGGCTGTGGCCCCACGCGGCAAGCTGCACGTTGAACGCCGCTACGAGTGCATCGGCAGCGATGCCCATGGTTGCAGGGGTAGGATTGAACAACCCAAAGCTGCGCCGATGGCCGGTGTGCATCTGCTGTTCGCGCAGCCCACGCACGGCGATACCGATGGCCGCGAGTGGCTCCAACGGCTGCACGAACGTCAGTCGGCGAGGTCTGCACGAATCGCATCGGGCGACACGTCCGGCGCGATCGGTAGCTGGTCCCTGTCGGCGATGTAGCGCTCGATTTAGCCGATTACGGTTTGCCACAGGGCGGTACGCGTCGCAGGATCGAGTTCAAGGCGATCAAGGTGTCGCACGAATTTCTCCTTTGCTTGCATCGTTATCCCATGAGGATGGTGATTGCCCCCGCCGCAACGAGCGCACCCGCCCAGACCAGATCGAGATTGAGCCAGGCGCGGCGCAGGATGGCCAGACCGACCTTTTCATAGACGATGATGGCGACGACCGCCATCATCACGAACATCGCGGCAGTGTGAACGAGTACGGCTGCGAAACTACTGCTCGATATGCCCGCGGTCGTACTTGCCAGCAGCATGTGTTGCATATGCGGCGCATGGGCGGCGTGCGCGGTGTGATCCATGCCGCTCGACGGCAGCCGCAAGAGCACTGGCGCGAGCATCAGCCCGGCGCCGTGTGCGGTGGACATGAGCAACGACCAGGCGGTCAGGTCGCGGAAACCCACACGCATCCCGACCCAGCGCGGGTGCGCCGCTGGGGCCAGCAGCTTGGAAAGTCCAACCACCACCAGCGCGCTGCCACTGAGGATGCCAAGCACCTGCGGGGCAACCAGCTCCTGCGCGGCGACGACCAACGCCACCACCACGCCGACTGACACGCCATGTCCCAGGGCAATCGGGAGAAAAGCTCGCAATACCGCCGTGCGGCTGCGCTCCTGTAGCCCGAGCGCAACCGCGAACAGCCAGCCCATCGCCGGATTGATGCCGTGGTAGGCCCCCAACAGCGCCAGGGTGAGCCAGGGCCAAAGTTCGTTCATAACGACCTCCTGTATGGAACAAAGAATAGAGAACAAAGAACAAATAGCTCGCACCTTGTTCTCTGTTCTTTGTTCTTTGTTCTTAACTAGGGTAGCAGAACGAGTCCGACGACGCATCCCCGCCCTGCAGCCGGATCTGGTGCGGGCGCATCTCGCCAAAGTCAACAAAGAAATCCGGATCGAGGCGCATCCCGCCAGCTGGGTCGGTATCGATCTTCGCCGCCCAGCCGCGAATGCCCTCAGGGTAAAACTGTGCGTCCCAGGAGGCGTAGAGCGAGTTGGTGAAGTAGACCCGCCGACCATCGCGGCTGATCTCGACCATCTGTGGCGCGCCGTTCAAGGGCTGGTCGGTCTTCGGGTGGCGTGCCTGGCGGACGATCCCGCCCAGCTGGATCGAGCCAGTCTGCACCGGATTGAACGGGTCGGAGACATCGTACTGCCGCAGCTCGCCGGTGCCCCAGCACGGGACGTACAGGAACTTGTCGTCGAGCGACAGGTTGATGTCGGTGATCAACGGCGGCACGGCGCCGAAGCCTTTGAGAATCGGCGGCAGCAGATTGGGGTCGGCTGGCTCGGCCGGCACCTCGATCACCTTGCGGATCGCCCAGCGCCCGCGTTCGCGGTACCACATCCAGATCGAGCCGGACAAATCCTTCAGGCTGGTGACCACGCAGGCAAAGCCGTAGTCCTTGCGCGGATCGTGGGCCGGGCGCAGTTCCAGCACCATCTGATGCTCCTTGCCCAGGTCGAGCGCTTCGATGTGGCGGCGCGTGCGCAGATCCCATACGTGGAACTGGTGGCCGTAGCCTCCCGCCAGCAGAATCTCAGGGTTCAGGCCGTTCTCGACCATATTGGGCGTGCCCCATTCCGATGTAATCATCGTGTCGTGGTTGAGGTGCCACCAGAAGTCGTAGGCGAGTTGCTGTGAGCCACGCTCCTTTTCCCACCGCCCCTTGATCTCGAACGTTGTGTGGTCCATCAGAAACACTCCGCCAGGACCATTGCCATCCGGAGCGCCGATCGCGTTGACGTAGAGCGCGTCGGGGCCGCAGTGGACGGTGTGGACACGACTATACCCGCTCTTCTCGATTACCTCCTCTGGCTCGATTGTCTTGACGATGCTCGGCTGGCGCGGATCGGGCTTGGTGTCGACAACGTAGATGCGCGAGGAGCGCAGGCCAGGAATCACCAGGTAGCGGCGCTCCACGTGCGGATGCGGCATGGTTGGGCAGAGCGCGGCGCTGCATGCATTCCAGCCAAAGTGGTGCAGCTCGTCGCCGACGTACGGCAGGTCGAGGCGGCTGATCTCGCGCCCATACGTCGGGGAGTGCGGGTCAAGATCCAAGACCGCGAGTGCGTCGGGGCGTTGTCGTGCAGGGTCGATCACCGCGACGTAGCCTAGCGTTTCGCGGGGTGCTTCCATCGCCATCTTCGGCGACGGGTAGAAAGTCGGGTCCGGCGTAAAGATAGTCATGGTGTTGCTCCTCCTTAGCAGCGTGAGCCGCGGAATAATCGATGTCAAACGGGTGTACACTCGCCTGGACAAGGCCGCGGCGCGAGCCGGCTGCCCGCGCGCGGGTCGCACAATGTGACCACAATCTGTGGGATGGGTTTCTAGAAAGGCTCGCGAGCCTTCCCAGGACCGCCCCACTTTTCGCCAGCGCGGTTACTCGCTCGCGTTGGCCAGCTCGTGGCGCGCGGGCAGCGGCACGAACCCCATGATCACAGGTTCTGTGAGCATGGTATGGTCGCGCCCGACCCGCTGCTGGAAGGCGCGGCGCGCTGCGGCATCCCCCTGGATAGCCCGCCGCCACAGTTCTACAATGTCGTTGCGTGTGTCGACTGCCGCCGATCCGTTGTGCGTAGTCCGATGATTCACGATGGTTCTCCTTCCAGCATGGTGCTGGTGTTGCATGTGTTTGATAGTGACGACATCGCCGCCGTCGGTCGTTTTTCGTTGTTCGTAATTGATCATCACATTCCTCGCGCTTTCTGCGGTCTTCCGTATCGGCGAACAACTCGGTGATTACAAACATACCGTTCGTCAGTGCCCCTCGCCTGCTTGGTCCGGTCGCGCCGACCGATGGCAACAGTCTAGGGCCGGAGCATCCACGCACCGTTCCCTCGGGCGTTCCTGCATGTGTTCCCTCAGACATCGTGTCGATATAGCACCGACGCTCGACGTAACCGTGGTGTACGCTACGAGGTCCTGACCGGACGTACGCAGTTGATAGCGATTGAACCACGCGGATCAACACGTATCGGGTGCCATGTGCTGATCGATCGTGGAAGTCCTGGCCCTGACAGGTGTATAATGCCCTGCATGACATACCATCGGAGCGCATCGAGAGGAGTCGTGATGGCGCAGCTCAAGTTATATGTGTTCGGCCCGCCGCGCCTGGAATACGACGGCCAGCTGATCGCGCTCAACCTGCGCAAGGCGCTGGCGCTGCTGGTATACCTGGCGGTCAGCGGCCAGCCCCAGAGCCGCGAGGCCCTGGCGACCCTGCTCTGGCCGGACAGCGATCAGAGTGAAGGTCGCGCGCGCCTGCGCCGTATCCTGCACCGCCTTCAGCAGGCGCTGGGCGATGCGATCCTCGACGCCAGCCCCGAGACCATCCGCCTGCATCCCACCGCTGCGCTCTGGCTCGACAGCGCCGCGTTCCGCCAGCATGTGACGGCTGGTCTGCCGGCTGCGCCAGACGCGGCGTTGGCGCCAGACCGACTTGCGCACCTCGAAACGGCGATCGATCTGTACCCCAACGACTTTCTGGCTGGCTTCACTCTACCCGACAGCCCGGCCTTCGACGAGTGGCAATTCTTTGTGCGCGAGAGCCTGCGCCAGCTGTATGGCCAGGTGCTAGAGCAGCTGATCGCGGCGCACCGTGCGGCGGAGGCCTGGGACACGGCCATCCCCTACGCGCGGCGCTGGGTGGCGCTGGACCCGTTGCACGAGCCGGCCCAGCGCACGTTGATGCGGCTCTACGCCCGGGCCGGACAGCCCGCAGCTGCCGCGCGCCAATACCAGGAATGCGTGCGCATCCTCGATGCTGAGCTTGGCGCGGCGCCGGAGGCGGAGACCACCGCACTCTACGAAGCCATCCGCACACGACAGTTCACCCCACCAGAGACAGCGGAGCGGCGGGGCGGGCGGGCGCTAGTACCCGAACCAGATCCCCACGAGCGGTATGTGCCCCAGGAACTGCTTGCGATGGGCGGCCAGGGCGCGGTGTACCGCGGGCACGATCGCGCCACCGGCCAGCCCGTCGCAATCAAACGGCTCAAGCCCGATCTGGTCGATCGCCATCCCGACGCTCTGGCCCGCTTTGTGCGCGAAGGCGCGATCTTGCGCCAGCTGCAGCATCCCAACATCGTGGGTGTGCTGGCCGCGTTCGAGCACGCCGGCCAATACAGCATCGTGATGGAGTACATGCCAGGCGGGTCCTTGCGCGCACTGCTAGAGCGTGAGCGTCAGATGCCGCTGGATCGGGTTTTGACGATTGGCCTCGAGCTGACCGATGCGCTCAGCCGGGCTCATCATCTCGGAATCATCCACCGCGACCTCAAGCCGGAGAATGTGCTGTTGGCGGCCGATGGCACGCCACGGCTGAGCGACTTTGGCATGGCACGCCTGGAAGCGGACGCGACCAGCTTGACCCAGAGTGGCACACTCTTTGGCAGCCCCACCTACATGAGTCCCGAAGCGCTGCGTGGCGAAGAGTTGGACGCCCGCAGCGACATCTGGTCGCTGGGGGTGCTGCTCTACGAATTGCTGGCCGGGCAGCGGCCGTTCGCGGGAACGCAGATCACGCCGGTGGTGGCGAGCATTTTGCAAGACCCGGTCCCCGATCTTGAGCAGTTCCGGGCAGATATCCCAGCGCCGCTGGTCGATTTGCTGCGGCGAATGCTTGTCAAGGATCGGGCGCGGCGGATGGCCAGCATGCGGCAGGTGGCAGCCGCCTTAGAGACGATTCGCGCCGGAGGCACGGCGGAGAACCTCCTGGCTGACCAGCACGGCCAGGCCCGAGCGAGTGGCGCCAGCGCGCCCGTCGTCCTCCAAGCGCCTACCACCCACGCCGAGGTGGACACACTGCTGGGGGGCCAAATCGCCACCACGCTGGGACCTATCGCGCGCCAGGGCGCCTTGCCGCAGTACCGCGAGGAGCGGCGCTGGGTCACGGTTCTGTCGGCCGATCTCCCCGGCTTCGCGTCCCTGGCCGAGCGGCTCGATCTGGAGGATTTGAAGGCGCTCGCCCACCAGTGCGCCGAGCGCCTATCGGCGGAGGTCCACCGCTTTGGCGGGACGGTTATCAACATCATGGGCAACGCGATGTTGGCGGCCTTTGGTGCGCCGGTCGCCAACGAGGACGACGCCGAGCGGGCCGTGCGGGCGGGCTTGGCTATCCGGGATCTCGCGCTCATAGGGCCGGGTGGTCCTGACGAGCGCCCGATCGAGGTCCGGGTCGGAATCAACACCGGCGACGTGATGGCCGGGTTTGTCGGCCCCGAGGAGCGGCGTGACTATACGGTCATAGGCGGTGTGGTGAACATCGCCGCTGGGCTAATGAGCCGGGCGCCGGCGAAGGCTGTCGTCGTCGGCGAAGAAACCTATCGGGCGACGCGCGGGCGCGTGCGCTATCTTGAGGTTCCGCCGATCTCGGCTGGCGAGCGGGCTCGGCGCGTCGCCGCTTGGGAAGCAATCGATGCCGCGTCGATGCCGTGGGCACGGCCGCTCAGGACAACGCCGCTCGTCGGCCGCGACCAGGAGCTGACGCTGCTGGTCGGGATCTGGACGAGGGTGTCGCGCGAGGCGCGACCGCAACTCATTACCGTCCTCGGCGAGCCAGGCATCGGCAAGTCGCGCCTGCTCGCGGAGTTCGAGCGCCGCGCACAGGCGCTCGGTGACACGACGCTACTCCACGGGCGCTGTCTGCCCTACGGCGAGGCGCTCGGCTATGGGGCACTCTCAATGGCGCTGTGGGAGGCGGCCGCCATCACGCCCGATGATGACCCGGAGATGGCGCGGCGCAAGCTCGGCGACCTTGTCGTCAGCGTGATCGGGGCGCCAGCCGTCGAGGGCGACCCAGGCGAGATCGCGCGTCACCTGGCGCTGTTGAGCGGGCTGGACACCGCGGCTGATCGCTCCGCCGTGCAGGCTGACGAGCGCACCCTGCAAGCCTCGGTCCGCCGGTTTCTCGAAGCGCTGGCCCGCCGCCGGCCGCTGTGCGTGCTGATCGAGGATATCCACTGGGCTGACGAGACACTACTCAACCTGCTCGAGTTCGTGGCCGCTCGCGCTCAGGGCGCGCCGCTGCTGATTGTGGCCCAGGCGCGGCCTGAGTTGCTGGAGCGCCGCCCGACCTGGGGTGGTGGCCTGCGCGCGTTTATGTCGCTCCACCTCGAGCCCCTGGACCAGGACGCCGGACTCGCATTGGCGCGCGCGCTGTGCCACGAGCGCGGGCTGCCCGAGGCGGTGGCCGAGCGGGTCGGCCGTGTCGGGGGCGGCAATCCGCTCTTCGTCGAGGAGTTGATCGCGATGATCGCTGAACGCCCAGACGAGATGGGCATCCCTTCGGCCCTCAAGGCGCTGATCGCGGCCCGGCTGGATCGCTTAAGGCCGGAGGAGCGGCAGATCATCGCGCGCGCGTCGGTGTTCGGGCGACATTGCTGGCTCGGCGGCCTGGCCGCCCTGGGCGTGGATGGGGAGGTCGCCGAGCGCCTCGAGACATTGGAGCGCCACGACCTGCTGCGACTGCAGCCACAGTCGCGGTTCCCTGGCGATCGTGAGTATGCCTTCAAGCACGATCTGATTCGCGATGTGGCTTACGAGATGCTGCCGCGAGCAGACCGGCGTCGGCTGCATGGCCAGGTCGCCGACTGGATCGAGCGGACCAGCGGCGAGCGGGCCGACGAGCTGCTCGACCTGTTGACGCATCATGCTGTCCAGGCCGAACAGCCTGTGCGCGCGCTCGTCTGTCTCACACGGGCGGCCGAGCGTGCCCGTCGGGCGGCAGCACATCGCGAGGAAGCCACGCTCCTTGCCCAGGCGATTGCGATTGCGGAGCGCTCGACGGGCGGCGAGCTGATCCCAGAGCTGCGTGCCCGACGGGGCCGGGCCTTCGCCAGCGTGGCGCTGTGGGCCGACGCGCGGCGGGAGCTTGAGACCGCGCTCGCGGAGCTGCCGGCGGCGGGCCAGGATCGGCGCGCGGAGGTGCTGCTCGACCTGGCGCTGGCGTGCAACTGGTCGATGGATACCCCGGCCCTGCGCCGCCACGCAGGCCAGGCGCTCGAACTGGCCGAAGCGGTCGGGCGCGCTGACCTGGCGATGGATGCGCGGTTCTGGCTGGCTTGGGCCGCTGGTTCCGAAGGGAAGGTCGAATCGGCCGTCGACCAATATCAGCAAGTATTGGCGCAGGCCACGGCGTTGAGCGTTTCGCCCGCACCGAGCGTTCTGCCGCTGTATGCCACCACGCTCTGCTGGGCCGCGCAGTTCGACCGTGCAACCGAGAGCGCGCGCGAGGCGGTCCAGGTCGCCCGTGCAGCCAACGATACCGATGCTACCCTCCTGGGACTGCAGGTACAGGGGCTGGCGCTGGCCGGCACCGGCCGCTACGACGAGGCGTGGCGTGTCTTCGACGAAGCATCCCGCTTCGGCCGCGAGCTCGGGATCGGGCCATTCCTGGCTCGTTCGATCGCGATGTCGGCCGGGTTCCACCTGGATGTCTTTGACTTCGACGGCCATACTGCGCTGGCAGAGGAAGCCCGCGAGATGGCCCGCTCGGTCGGCTTCCCACCGCCGTTGGTCAGCGCGAGCATCGACCTGCTCCTGAACCTTGCGCGGCGCGACGAGGTGGCGCGGGCCGAGCAGCTGGCAGGCGAGGTCGCCGGCGCAGTCCAGGAAGCGGTCGCGTGGCACGGCTGGCTGTGGAGACTGCGCTTCACTCAGGCCCGGGCGGAGATCGCCCTGGCCCGCGGCGCGCCGGAGCAGGCCATCGTCCTGGCGGATGAGGCCTTCGAGCGGAGCCGGCGCACGCGAGCAAAGTATCAGGTGCTCGCCCTGGTCACGCGCGCGCAGGCGCTGGCCAGGCTGGGGCGCACGCGGGAGGCGATCGGCGACCTGCGAGCAGCCGTCCGGCTGACGCGGCCACAGGCCGATCCGGCGCTCTTCCTGCGGAGCGCGGCGACGCTGCTCGAACTGGACGGCGACGACCAGCTGGCCGCCGAGGCCCACGCGACGGCGGGTCGGATCCTCGCGCGCCTGCCGACCGAGGAGATGCGCAAGCGGTTCCAGGCCGCCGAGCCAGTCCAGCTGCTCAGCCGCCTGGTCGTGCCGGGAGACCTGGACTGACGTGCCCGCCGCTTGAGGATGTTGGGGTCGCGAAGACTCCTCTCTGGAGAAGGCATCAGCAAGCTGCGCCGCCACGGGCGCGCAGCACTGCCTGGATCGCCGGGAGGTGGGGCAGCGCTTCCTGGTAGCCAATGTCGATCAGCTCCGCGTAGGCGTCGAAGTCGAGCATGCCGAACCTGCTTATCTGTGGCTCGATTAGCACGTCGGCGAGCTGACGGAACGCCAGCGATTTCAAGCGTTGGGCGATATTCACGTCGACGGTGCGCATGAGCATCTCGAACAGCGACGGCGCTTCGACCTGATGGGCGAACGGGTTGATCGCGCGGAACAGTACATCCCAGCCGGAGACAGCGGCACCGAACTGGTAGCGCCGGTCCCGATCTTCCAGCGATGTGACGTTGCTGCCGATCACCAGCCCATCCTCGCGCATTCGCAAGTGATGGTGGGCATGGACCCGTCGCGGCGCCAGCCAGGCCATGGTGCCCGCTAGCTGTGCGCAATCGTTGCGCTGCACCAGCACCAGCTCCACCCGCGCGCACCCGCTACGCCAGAGTTGCTCCTCGACCGCGCCAACCGCCTGCGTGTCAGACGCGTCGCCCAGTAGCACGATCCGGTCAGCCTGGCGGAGGCAGCGCTTCGTCCACGTCGAGTACGATCGACGCTCCCAGGGGGAGTTTTCTCTCGTCTACATGAGGAAGCAACTTGGATGAGATCGCCGTTTGAGCCGACCATTCTCCTTCTCCAATTCCTTGAGCCGTTGCACCTCGTTGACCGACATGCCGCCGTAGGCTTTCCGCCAGCGGTAAAACGTGTTCTCAGCGATACCGTGTTCACCACAGATGGCCGCAATGCTCTGTTCACCCTTCTCGGCCTGCTCAATAATCTTGATAATCTGCTCGGGCGTATGTGTAGTGGTCTTCATGTCGTCCTCCTCGTAGGAGGATCCTAACATATCGATCTGGCAGTTTTTGGGTCTCACCACAATCCTGGTGATTGGCACCTGACCATTTTTACTGATTCGTCTGTGTGGGATGGTGAACTCCCGGCAGAAGCTTGAAATCAGCCCAGAGAAATGGAACCATCGCGTACGTGTGAACGGCGTGCGGCCGAACAGGCGCTTGCAGCTGACCGCCTTCGGCGCGCGAGATCGTTGCTTTTTTGATGTCGTCTTGTGCCGCGCGCCTCGGCGGCAGCTGAAGCGCAACACGTTGGGCGGCTTCCATCACAGCCCTGCTTACCTGATGACGTGGTACAATGATATCAGGAGAAAAGTAGATCGTACACGGAAGAGAGTAGGCCGATGAGTGCGCTTCAGGACGTTGAGCAGATTCTGTCCCAACTCACGCGCGCCGAGAAAGCCCAAGTGCTTCAGTGGATCGTACGCGACTTGGCAGATGCGTTTCCTGGAATCGACAGTGCAGCTGATGTGCTTGGTGGCGAAGCCCGGATTGTGCGGACGCGCATTCCGGTATGGGTTCTTGTGCAAGCGCGCCGTCTTGGTGCGAGCGAGGCGGACTTGCTGCGCAGCTATCCCACGCTCCGTGCCGAAGATCTCACGAATGCCTGGGCGTATGCGCGTGTCCACCATGACGAAATCGAACAGCAGATCCTTGAGAACGAGACTGCCTAACGATGGCCCAGCTCTATGCCAACGAGAACTTCCCCTTGCCGGTGGTGGAAGAACTGCGCCGATTAGGTCATGATGTCCTGACGACCTACGAGAGCGGGCGTGCGGGAATTGCCGTCCCGGATGACGAGGTGTTGGCGTTCAGCGTCGCCGAAAAGCGTGTCCTGCTTACAATTAATCGCAAACACTTCATTCGGTTGCATGGTCAGAAACCCGACCACACAGGTATCATTGTCTGTACATTTGACCTCGATTTTGCGGCATTAGCGCAGCGTATCCACGATGCTTTGGTCGCACAGTCAGCTCTGAACGGACACCTCATCCGGATCAATCGTCCAGGATAACTATTGACACTTCTACCGCCCTACTGCGAGCGCCATCCAACACGCGCTTGCAGCTGACCGCCTTCGGTGCGCGAGATCGTTGCTTTTTTGAAGGCATCCTGTGCCGTGCGCCTCGGCGGCAGCTGAAGCGCAACACGTTGGACGACGTGTGTTCGCTTCGCATCGGATTTAGCCATCAAACTGGCTGGAGTCACCCGTAGGAGAAAGTGTGTATGGCAATACTAACCGAAGACATGAAGCGGGTCATTCGCGAACAACCGCTTGGCTATGTGGCGACTGTCTGTCCAGATGGAACTCCCAACTTATCTCCAAAAGGGACAACAACTGTGTGGGACGATGACCACTTAGTTTTTGCTGACATTCGCTCCCCAAGAACAATTGCCAATCTGAAACAGAATCCTTCAATCGAGATAAATGCGGGGCTTGCTTTTGCCTCTTGACTCCGACCACTGACCTGCTAGACTACGCGCAATAGCCTGTTGGTCGCTATAGCTATCACTGAGGGAGGGTGCTACCATGTCAGTAGAACAGCATAAGGCGATCGTCCGGCGCTTCGTGGAGGAACCTTGGAACCAGGGTAACGTGGACACATTAGATGAACTCTGCGATCCGAACTACACGCTCCATGGGCTCGGCGGGCTCGATAAATTTAAAGCTGCGATCACCAACTTTCGCACGACCTTTCCAGATATCCAATTCGCGATAGACGAAATGATCGCCGAAGGCGACAAGGTGGCTTATCATTGGACCGCACGAGGCACCCAACACGGGGAGTATCAGGGCAGGCCTCCCACAGGCAAAGTTACGACGACAACTGGCATCACGATTGTCCGCTTCGCCGACGGCAAGATCATAGAAGATCGGTTTGAGTCGAGCAGATCGGAGTCGGAGGAAGGACACGGGTAACTAATTCGCAAGGCCCACGGTGGCCCTGAAGCGCCGGCCGCCGCGAAATGCGGCGTAGAATTTCCTGGCAATTTCGTGACGGCCAGGCGTAACCATCACGCAACTCAGGTGTTATAGCCATACAAGAGAAGAGCGGAGCTTCAGCCTGCGCCCTGACTGCCACAACTGTCGGGGCGTCCCTTCCCCCTAACCACGCCTCTGGCTTCGGCTGGGGGCGTTTTTTGTTAGGCCGAATCGCTCCGACCTCGCTTGTCGTTAGCCATGCAACGCAACACATTAGGAAGGAGGACCCGATGAACTATCTCCCCGATGATGAACCCTCCATTCTCGCGCGGCTCATGCCTCCTGTACAGCGGTTGCAGAATGATAGCCGCGGGCTGATCCAATGGATCGTCACACTGAATGACCGAGAGCGTCTGGCGCTAATGCACTGGGCACGGCACCGAGCGCCCTGGCTACTGTCGGCAATCCAGCGCGTCCCGACCACGCACTAGCTGCGCGCTGGAGACAAGCGGGCGCGTGCGCGAAGTACGCGCCTAATCCAATCAAGGAATTCCATCGGTCGCAAAAAGTGAACCGGGGGCGTTTATCATTGTAGGGGCTGCTATACTAACAGAGTGGTTACAACAGTCAGGAGGCATTATGCCGACACGCCGCACAGACAGCTTCCCCGCACGTGGGGACGACGGACAAGACTATATCATTGATATCTACACCGATTTCGTCACTGCTCCCACGCCGGAAGATCCCCGCGCGGAAACCGCAAGGTTTCAGAGCCTCCGCCTGCACGATGGACCGCGCGTATTCCAAAACGAAAAAGGAATCTACGGGACATCGAACGGACTGATTCTTCGCTCAGCTGCGCCGAACGCTCCTTAATCCACCGCGCTCCAACTTCTGCGCCCACCGCTGCGAGCCGGCGATACACAGTTCGTAGTACCGCTATCCCTGGGCTGAAGATCGCCTCGCCGTCGGCGACCGCGCGAATCGCGCGCAGGACCTCGCTCGGCTCGGCACCCTTGACCACGTACCCGCGTGCGCCAGCGCGCATCGCCGAGAAGATCGAGTCGTCTTCCAGCATCGTCACGATCAGGATGCAGATGTCGGGATTGGTCTCACGGATGCGGCGCGTCGCCTCGATCCCATTCACACCGGGCATGTTGATATCCATCAGGATGACATCCGGCCGTACCGAGCCCGCTAGCGCGATGACTTCTTCCCCGCTGGTTGCCTCGCCCACCACCTCGGTATCGGGCATCGCATTCAGCAGCGCGCGCAGCCCAAAGCGAAACACCGGGTGGTCGTCGGCGATCACGATGCGGATGGCATTCATGCTCCCTCCTGGTGCAGCGGCAGCGCTAAGCCGCTAAGTGCAAGAATGTTCCAACTCACGAGCGCCTCGCCCCATATGATCTCGGGCAGCACGCCAAGCCCGATTGAGAATCCGCTGATGAGCACCAGCGCCAGCATGATCCAGCGCATCTGTAACCGGCTCACCGGATCGCGTACCCTACGATAGGCTCTAACGCTGCCAACCAGCAGCAGGAGCAGATAGACACCCTCTACCGGGCCAACCGCGTTGCTGACGCGTCCAAGCCACTCCAACGTACTCTGCGCCTGCACCCACGCAACGGCGATCTGCACGGTAAGAAGCACGTACGCTGAAGCGTAGATCAGCGGGATCAGCCAGCGATGGCGCTCGATCAATGGCTCTCGGCGCGGAAAGATAAGCACAAAATGCAGCACCGTTGTAAAGATGAGCATGTACACGCCGATGGTCGTCGCCTGGAAAAGCCAGAAACCGATCCTGCCGATTATATCGGTGATATGCAGGCCCAGCGACCACGTCGTCGCGCTCAGCATGGCCGCCGCACTGACCAGCAGCACGCGCGCGGCTGGTTCGCTGGGACGCTTGAAGAAGACGAAGCCGGCAACGAGCAGGTTGAGCAGGCCGAAGAGCCACGCCCCCCACCCGCGCGCGAGCACCGTTCGGAGCGGATACTGTGCGAAGGTAATCGGCAGATCAACAAGCTGTCCGTTGCGTTGGACGGTGTACGTAACTGTCTGACCGACCTGCCATCGTGGGCGCTGGGCACTGATCTGAAAGAGCATCTGCGCCCACGCCTGCATGCTGTGCCCATCGACGGCCACAACGAGATCACTTGCACGCAAGCCATCCGCCTGCTCGCCTAGCGGCGTCACCACAACGCCGTTGGGCTGCCAGACCTGCGCGCCTGGCTGGAGGCGCACGCCGTCGAAGGGCGTTGCCAGATGTAACCAAAGAAAGCCTGCTGCGAGGGAGATCGCCACTCCGGCAACCAGAAGAACAGAAAGACTGGCTCGCTCAAGCGGCTTCATCCGAGCATCCTTCATCGGAGAAAATCAGGCACGATTACGTCAAGTCTATTATAGATCGTGATGCAATGACGGATATGATGCTCGATCCAGATCTGTCCAGCGAGTTGTGAGGCCGCTCAGTTCCAGATTGACGGTTCCGGTGCGCCGACCTAGCTGAAGTTGCTCCAGGCCAGCGCTACGGTCACTAGCTGGAGAAGCGCTCCAGGAGGGCCAAATGGCAGCGCGAAGCCATACCAGAACACCGCACTTACGGCAAGCAGTATGAGCTGGAGAACTACTCCGTCCATTCTGAGATTCCAGATCCAGTATGCTGCCAGAAGCTTCAGCGCACTAACGACCACGAAGAGCAGGCCTGCGACGAGCATGGCATCGATGCCCAGGGCCTCGAATGGTCCGCTGAGGAGTCTGATACCAGCGACGGTTGGAAGGGTTCGGTGGAAAAAGACGTGATTCAGCGTGAGAAGGACTCGGAGTGCCCAGCCGATCGCATCGATAAGGATGAGGACGGTAAGGGCTGTTACCCATGGGGAACGCACTCTACACCTCCTGGAGTAGGGCGGCCTAACGAGGAGAAGTAGGCCGCCCAGCGTCTAAAACCAGCAGCCGGCGACCAGCGTCTGGCGAATGCGCCCATCGCCGTCATCTGGGCTGCTGCATATCGCTTTTTCCGACCCCAAGATACTGTTCACCCTCAATTGTGGTTATCCATTTGATTGGGCCAGCATGGCCTGCAAGACAAATGAAGCCAGCATGAGCACTACAGCCATGCCGATGAACCGCCAACTAATGGCGACCCCAGGCTGCTTGAGCTCCCGCGAGGTCGTGTATGCCGCTAAGCCACCGAAGATCAAGCTGCTGAAGTGGGTAATGTCTTGATAGGGAAATGCAGGACTCGGGGGTGGCGCCGCTACAAATGCGGTGCCATTCCCCAAGAGTGCCCAACCAATCGCTAGAGTGAACGCACCAGAGAGGCCGGGCCGCGTTCCCGACTGGGCTGTAGCAAGTGACAGGCTCCAGCATGCCATGACCAAACAGATCAGGAGGATATTACCTGCTTGCAATGCAGACATGATCGGAGACGAGGCACCAAACAACCCTAAGTGAGTATCGACGAAGACGTGTGCTAAGCTGGCCGTTAGGGCTGCCACATTGAGGCCCAGCCAAGCTGGAACTTTAGGCACTGCTGTCGTCATCGCTCCTCCTGCCTTTTCGTCATGCTCGTTTTGTGCTGTCCAATAAGAAGTAGACGGACACTCGTCCACTCTTGCTTCGCTCATGATATTGCGTAGGTCAAGGGCCAATCCAGTTTGCTCAGTCTACCGCTTTCCAAGTTAGGTTTTGTTGTTATGTTCCAAAGTTATGGCTACACTTCCTTTTTTGTGTCCTTGATCGACATACCGATGCGCCTCGACCATTTGCTCCAGCGGATAGCAGCGATCAATAACTGGTTTCAGCCGGCCCGTCTCAATAAGCTCTTTGAGAAAAACGAGTGCTTCTGTGCGTGGGACTGCTGTCCCACCGATGACGTTCTTGTCTGTTGTCATCGAATACCACAGCCCTTTAATCTTTGACAGCACCATGACCGTATGAAGATAATATCCTTTGTTCTTCAGCGAGCTTTTACATTGTGATAACGTCGTCTTGCCTACCGCGTCAAAAATACTATCGTAGGTCTCGCCGTTTTTCGTAAAATCCTCTTGAGTGTAGTCAATGACCGTATCGGCACCCGGCGATTTCACCAACGCTACGTTCCTCGTTCGGAGCGACTGTAAAACTTCGCATTCTACAGCCCCCGGCGTTTATAGTTTTCGCATGCACTTTTACCAATAGCTCATTGTATTTGGGCGTAGGTTTTTCAACCGCTTTGAGCTGAAGCACTTCCGGTGGGCCGTATTTTGTTGCTACAATTGCTTTCATTTTTGCATCTTCCTGATTGGCTGGATAGGCCGCTTCCTTCAGACTGAGCTCATTGCAGATGGGAAACAACGGCTGATGCCGTGCGGGCTGGAGCGGCCGGCAGCTTGCGCATGGCCCATTCGGCCACGGCCAGGTTGATCACCCAGCCCGCGCCCATCAGCAGCGCTCTGCTGAGCTCACCCGGCGGGCCGAGGATCAATTCCCCGACCAACAGGGTCAGCACCTGCGTGCCCGCGCCAAGCCCGATCGCGTAGCCACGCATCATCCATGCGCGGTGCCTCATCACGTCCCCTCGCCGAATCGCGGCAAAGCCGAGGACGATCGACACGACCATGGCCGACCCAAACAGGAGCCGCAATGCATACAGCAGCGCACCGTCGCCAGCCGGCCAGGGATAGAACAGGGTCATCCACAGCGCTGACAGCCCAACCAGCAGTC
>WNFV01003269.1_pt1 | contig 20886 bp, 20 predicted proteins | sample 5400101 | NCBI WGS metagenome assembly WNFV01 (sample SAMN13153361, study PRJNA577476) | soil metagenome | isolation source: 115 cm soil or saprolite under grassland replicate 1 | place: USA:California | collected 2016-06-15 | reverse complement strand
AGGGCCACGATCAGGCCGATCGCGGTCATGGCGACCACGCGCCATCTCTGCTGCCGATCCGGAAACCCAAACTTCCTGTCGTTCATGAAGAGTTCTCCCCCTTTGAACTGGCCGGCGGGAACGCTGGGCGCAAAGCATTTGACAACGTTGTCAAAAGACAACGTTGTCATTAGTACCACATGTCAGCTTAGACTTCAACAGGAGATTTTCAGGACCTGCTGGGGCCCCTTTTTTCTGAGTTCAGGAGGCGGAGGGTGACCGAGGAAGCAGCCGCGCGTGACCGGGCCACCATGCGTGACGTCGCGGCCCTGGCCAGGGTCAGCTTGAAGACGGTGTCCCGCGTCGTGAACGGCGAGCGGGGTGTGTCACCCCGCCTTGTCAGGCGAGTCAGCGCCGCGAGCGAGCGATTGGACTACCGCCACAACTTGACGGCGAGCATCCTCCGGCGGTCTGACGGCCGGAGCCTGACCATCGGGGTCGTGCTCGAAGACGTCGCCAACCCGTTTGCTTCGACGCTGCATCGGGCGATCGAGGACGTGGCTGTGCAGCGCGGGGTGCTCGTGCTTGCCGGCAGCTCAGACGAGGACGAAAGGCGTGAGCGGCGTCTCGTCGCGGCCTTCGCCTCACGCCGCGTGGACGGGCTGATCATTCAGCCGTCCAGCCACGACCACGGCTACCTTCGTTCGGAACGTCGCGCCGGCACGCCCGTGGTCTTCGTCGACCGCCCCCCCGCCTCGCTGGACGCCGACGCGGTCGTCACCGAAAACGCCGCAGGGATCCGGCGCGCGGTACATCACCTCGTCGAGCAGGGCCATCGGCGTATCGGCTACCTCGGCGATCTGCACTCGATCGCCACCGCAGCGGAGCGTCACAGCGGCTATCTCGAAGGCTTGAAGGAGCATGGGATCGAGCTCGACAAGTCGCTTGCGCAGCTCGACGTGCGGGGTATCGAGAAGGCCGACCTCGCGGCGCGGAAGCTGCTGATGCTATCGCCTCCGCCCACCGCCCTGATCACCGGGCAGAACCTGATCACGATCGGAGCGTTTCGCGCGCTGCGCCGGCAGCGGCTTCACAAGAAGATCGCGCTCGTCGGATTTGACGACTTTCTCCTCGCCGACCTCCTCGACCCGGGGATCACGGTGATCGCCCAAGACCCGGCCGCCATCGGCAGGACGGCTGCCGGCATCCTTTTCCGACGCCTCGACGGGGACCGAGCTCCGTTTCAGACGCACATCGTGCAGACGCTGATGATCAAGCGCGGCTCGGGCGAGATCCGTCCTTGATGGTCGTCTGCGGCGAAGCGTTGATGGACATGATCCGGAACGCCGACGGCACGCGCCGCGCGATGCCGGGTGGAGGACCCTTCAACACCGCGCGGGCGCTGGCGAGACTTGGCGTACCCACGGCGTTTCTCGGACGTTTCTCGACCGACAAATTCGGCCAGGAGCTCGCTGCCCTGCTGGCGACCGACGGCGTGAGTTTGTCGCTGGCGTCGACTGGCCCCGAGCCGACAACGATTGCCGTGGCGGACCTCGACCGCGACGGGTTTGCCGAGTATCAGTTCCTGATCGAAGGAACTTCCGCGCCCAGTCTCACACCGTCCGCGATGCCCGAGCACCTCGCCGACGACGTCGACGCAATTCACATCGGAACACTCGGACTCACCCTCGAGCCAATGGCGTCAACCCTGGCGGAATTTGCTTTGCGAGAGCGTGCCGGCCGTCTCCTGATGATCGACCCGAACATAAGGCCAGGCCTGCTCGACGAGTCTTACCGGGATCGGCTCAACTCCCTGATCCGGGCATGCACTGTCGTCAAGGCGAGCGATCGGGACCTGGCCTGGCTCTATCCAGATCGCGACTACGCCGCCGCCGCCGCCGATGTCCTTGCCCAGGGCGTGAGCCTGGTGGTGGTCACGCTCGGCGCCGACGGCGCGTTTGGTGCCCATCGCGACGTCCGGCTGCGAGTCGCAACTCCGCCCGTGGACGTTGTGGACACGATCGGCGCCGGCGACGCTTTCGGAGCCGGAATCCTCGCGTGGTTGCATGACCACGACCTGGTGCGGCCCTCCCTGGTCCTGTCGGAAGACCAGTTGCGATCCGCTCTCGACTACGCCTGCCACGTCGCGTCGCTCACGGTGGCGCGCGCCGGCGCCGACCCGCCACGGAAGAGCGAGCTGATTCCTGCGTAGTGCGGGGATCTGGCGCGGCCAGCTCGGACAACTCGTGCATCGACGCCCGGGTCGCGGGATAGAGGCGCGTGTAGGCGGCGTAGTAATCGTCGTATAGCCGAGCGCGGCCGGCATCCGGCTCGGTTTCCTCAGCGCCGAGCCGCACAACGCCACACGCCTCTTCCACGCTGCCGAACACTCCGGCGGCGACTCCGGCGAGCAGAGCCGCTCCATAGGCCGGGCCTTCATCGGCGACCGTGCGCACGGTCGGCCGGGCGAAGACATCGGCCAGGAGCTGGCGCCAGAAGGGGCTGCGGGCGCCGCCGCCCGTGATCCTGATCTGCGCCACGTCCAGGCCAAGCTCCTTCATGATTTCGAGCGAGTCGCGGAGGCTGAAGGCCACTCCTTCGAACACCGCCCGCGTCATGTGCGCCATGCCGTGGCGCGAGCACAGCCCGACAAACATCGCCCGCGCGCGCGGATCCATATGCGGCGTGCGCTCCCCAGTGAGGTACGGAAGGAAGAGGAGCCCCCCGGCGCCAGGTGGCACTGAGGCCGCGAGCTCGGTCAGTTCGTCGTACCCGTGTCGCCCGAGGACGTCACGCCACCACTGCAACGCTCCTCCGGCCGCCAGGGTGACTCCCATCTGGTGGTAACGGTCCGGCACCGCATGACAGAAGGTGTGGAGGCGGCCCGACGGATCAGGCGTGAGCGTGTCCGCGTGGGCGAAGAGGACGCCGCTGGTGCCGATGGAACAGCTGGCAAGCCCTGGTCTGACCACGCCATTTCCCACCGCTGCGGCGGCGTTGTCACCGCCTCCGGCTGCGACCGGTATGCCCGACCCGAGCCCAAGCTCGGACGCGGTGGCTCTTGAAACCTCGCCCGCTTGCGCGGAGCTCTCGAACACCGATGGCAGCCACTGCGGATCGATCTCCAGGGCGTCGAGAATTTCGGCGGACCATGACCTTGTCTTGAGATCCAGCAGGAGGGTCCCCGAGGCGTCGGACACGTCGGTGGCGCGCTCGCCTGCCAGTCGCAGCCGGACGAAGTCTTTCGGCAGGAGGACAGTCGCGACCCCCGCATAGGCATCTGGTTCCTCGTCGCGGAGCCAGAGAATCTTCGGGGCCTGAAAACCGGTCAGAGCGGGGTTGCCGGTGATTTGATTCAAGCGCTCCGGTCCGACACGGTCGGTGATCGCCTGACATTGGGCCGCCGTGCGCTGGTCGTTCCAGAGGAGGGCGGGCCGGATGACCTCGTCGTGTGAATCAAGGAACACCGAGCCGTGCATCTGGCCGGCGAGACCGAGGCCCTGCACATCGCCCCCGACCTCGTGCGCGACCTTTGCGATGACCGCGCGGCTCGCGCTCCACCAGTCTTCCGGATCCTGTTCCGACCAGCCAGGATGCGGCGAGTGCAGCGGATAGGCGGCCGTCGCGGTGGCGGTCACGCGGCCCGCCTCATCGATCGCCAGACAACGCGCACCGCTGGTTCCGAGGTCAAGCCCGAGAAGTTGGGTCAATCGAGCAGCCCCATCCCTACCTATGTTCCGCTTAGGAGGGGCTGTCACACCCATACCACGAGTGCGGGCGCCCTGACACCCGCCAGCCGTGCCGTTGGGCCGGCGTCGCCCATCGCCGCCCCGGCACAAAAGCCCAACGTGGCGCGATTGCAGGCCATCACCTGTCTGGGCACTTGTGCGAGAGCAATGCGCTCATCCGCCCGACCAGCTAGCGCCTAGACCAATGGGCCTGCCGTTCGGAGAATACTTTGATGAACTATGCCTACATCCAGGTCGACCGGCAATCGTGGTCAACCACACGGCACGATGACCACAGCGGTCCTATACGCGCCACGCGATCTGCGAATTGAGCAGCGGCCTGTTCCAAGTCCGTCGGAAGGCGAGGTCCTGGTCCGGATTCTCTCGGTCGGAGTTTGCGGATCCGATGTCCACTATTACGAGCACGGCCGCATCGCGGATTTCGTCGTCCGCAGCCCGTTGGTCCTGGGACACGAATCGTCCGGTCAAATAATTGAGGTCGGCAAGGGAGTCTCCGGGGCGCGATTGGGCGACCGCGTGGCCATCGAACCGGGCGAGCCTTGCGGTCATTGCGATCAGTGTCGGGCAGGTAGATACAACCTGTGTCCCAACATCAGATTCCACGGCACGCCTCCGGTCGATGGCACTCTGTCGGAATTCGTCGCAGTGAGATCGGAGCTCGCGTACACCGTGCCCGATGAGATCAGCGACAACGCGGCCGCTCTGCTTGAGCCGCTTTCTGTCGGCATTTGGGCAAACCGCAAAGCCGGCACCCAGACCGGGACTTCATTGCTGATCGCCGGGGCAGGGCCAATCGGTCTGGTAACGACCATGGTTGCACGCGCTGCCGGCGCGACGCGTATCGCCGTGAGTGACGTCAACCGCAACCGACTGTCGGCGGCCCTGGCGAGCGGCGCCACCGAGACCGCGGTACCGGGCTCTGATGAGCTCGCCGGCGAGTTCGATGCCTTCATCGACTGCTCCGGTTCATCAGCCGCCATAGATGCAGGCGTACGTCTGGTTCGGCCGGCGGGGTCAGTCGTCTTGGTTGGGATGGGTGCAGATGAATTGCGACTGCCTTTTGGGGTGGTCCAACAACGCGAGCTGGTCATTACTGGCACATTCCGCTACGCCAATACATGGCCGACCGCAATTGCTCTGGCTGCTTCTGGGCGAGTCAGTCTCGACGATCTGGTCACAAGCGAGCACGCACTTGCGGAGGCGGAGCAAGCCCTGACCGCCGGTCACGATCCGCACAGCGTCAAGGCTGTTGTTCGACCAGCGCTTGGCGCTACCCACAGTGCCAAAGGTGAGAAGACAAAGATAAAGGCGCCAGCTAGTTGGCTTGCACCGTAGCCGTTAGCGGTTCTTGCGCTCGACCGAAGCTACGCCCACGGCCCTTGCCCAGCGCGAAGCTTGCTCGATTACGCTGTGGTGATCCTCGACCATCCGCTCGCGGCGCGGCAACGGATAGACGATCGGGTAGACGTTGTTGTCGAACAGCCATTGCATCCTCGCTGCATTCCTCTCCGGCGTTCCGACGAGGCTGAACTTGTCGAGCAGTCGATCCGAGATCAGCTCCGTGGCGCGGTCGAAGTCGCGCTCCTCCCACGCAGCTTTCACCTTGCGAGCGTCAGCCCCTAGGCCGCATATGTCGGCGATGTGCAGGTAGTGCTCCGACGCGCAGTAGAAGGCAATCCCGCGACGCGCCGCAAAGACGGCGGCGTCGTCGGTGGGGTCGACGCAGGTCATGAGCAGCGTGGCAATCTGAACGTCCCTCGGATCGCGGCCCGCCGACTCCGCGCTGTTCTTGATGAGCCCGCGGTATTCGGCCAGCGATTCGTCCGTGAGCCAGTTGGCGATCACGCCGTCCGCGACCTCGGCGGCGGTGCCGACCATCTTCGGTCCCAGGCCGGCCAGCCAGATCGGCGGCGCGGCCTTGCCAATCGGTCCCTCGCGCAGATGGAAATCGTTGGGCTTGAACCACTGCCCTTCGTAGGAGAACTTCTTCTGCGTCAGCAGGCCGCGGATAATCGCAACCGTCTCTTTCGCGCGCGCCAGCGGCTTTTCGACCACGATGCCGTGGCCCCGCTGCATGAAGCCGATGCCACCTGCGCCCAGGCCGAAGGGGCCGAAGCGGCCGCCTGACAGGTCATGGATGCTGCGAGCGCTCATGGCCAGCAAGGTCGGGGTGCGCGAGTAGAAGTTGACGATCGCAGTGCCGAGGCTGATGGTCTTCGTTTCCCGCGCCAGCACGGCGAGCACCGCGAAGGCGTCTTTGCCCGACTCCTCTGTCGTGCAGAACGCGGAGTAGCCGAGCTGTTCCGCCTCCTGCACCCAGGCGATCAGCTCGTCCCAGGAGAGGTCGCCCGTGTGGCAAGTGAAGCCGAGTTTTCGCCCTGTCCAGCGGGTATCCAAAGTAGTTAACTAGTGTACTATATTTGGCGATGGCGCGGCGCAATCTCCACGCTCCCGTCCGGGCTTCATCCGCGCTTCAGCGCGAGTTTCCACAGATGGATCGCCGCGCGACCGAGGTCCTGATCAACCTCATCCGCACGGACAGCCTCGTCACCACCGCCCTGACCCGTCGCTTCCGCAGGCATGGGCTCTCGCTGTCGGGTTTCAACGTTCTCGTCATCCTGCGCCAGGCCCCTGACGGCCTTAACCCCCACGAGATCGCGGATCGGCTGCTCGTGACGCGTGCCGCGGTGACGGCGATCCTCGACGCTCTCGAGGCGAAGGGCCTCGTGCGCCGTGATCGTAGCGGCGCAGATGGGCGGATGTCACTGATCGCGATCACTGCTGCCGGCAAGAAGCTGCTGGACGGGCTGCTTCCGGAGCACTTCGCGGCCGAGCGCGCGATGGCGTCCGTGCTCGGCGCCAACGAGAAGGAGCTGCTTATCTCGCTGCTCGGCCGGCTGCAGCTGCACCTGGCGGCGCAGGACGAGGCCGTCACCATCGCGGAATGAGCAGGCTGGCGGGCGTCACACGGTTCCCGCCTGAGTTCGCGGCTCGCTACCGGGCGCGCGGCTACTGGGAGGACATCCCGCTCGGGCGCTTCTACACGGATGTGTTCGCCTCGCATGGCGACCGGGTGGCGATGGTCAGTGGCGGCGAGCGTGTCCCCTACTCCCTGCTCGGCGAGCGCGTCGACCACCTCGCGCGGCACCTCCTGGAAATGGGCGTCGTGCCACTCGACCGGTGGGTCGTGCAGCTGCCCAACATTCCGGAGTTCGTCTACCTGTATTTCGCGCTGGAGCGGCTCGGCGCGATCCCGATCATGGCCCTGCCGGGCCATCGGTGGAACGAGATCAACGCCTTCTTCGAGCTCTCGGGAGCGACCGGCTACGCCGTCGGCGAGATGCTCGGTGACTTCGACTCGCTCCCGCTGATCGCCCAGGTTCGCGACGCGCATCCGGGAGTGCACACCGTCCTGGGCGCCCTGACGATTCGGGAGCTGCTGCGCAGCAAGCCAGCGCTGGATTCTCGGCTCGTCGACACCGTCGAGGTCGACCCTGACGAGCCTTGCATCCTGCAGCTGTCGGGAGGCACGACCGGCGTGCCCAAGTTGATCCCGCGCACCAACAACGATTACGTGTACAACACCAAGGCCGCCGTCGCGGTGAACGACGTGCACGCCGATGACTGCATGCTGGTCGCGCTGCCGATCGCTCACAACTTTCCCCTCGCGTGTCCGGGCATCAGCGGCTTCTTCTGGAAAGGAGCGCGCGTGGTGCTCACGGAGTCGCCGCGCGCCGACGACGTCCTCCCGTTGATCGAGGGCGAGCGCATCACCCACCTCGAGCTCGTGCCGGCGCTGCTGATCCGCTACATCAATTCGCCGGGCGTCACCGAGCGCGATCTGTCCTCCGTGCGCGTCATCAACACGGGCGGACAAAAGCTGCAGCCCGAGGTCAAGCGTCGGGCGGAGATCGTCTTCCCGAACGCCCGCGTGCAGGAAGTGTTCGGCATGGCCGAGGGCCTGCTGATGTTCGTGCGCCTCGACGACACCGAGGAGGTGCGGTTCGAGACCGCCGGCCGGCCGGTTTGCGACGACGACGAGATCCTGATCGTCGACGAGGACCGTAACCCCGTGCCCGACGGCGAGGTCGGAGAGCTGCTGGTCCGCGGGCCGTACACGCTGCGCGGGTATTACAACGTGCCCGAGTACAACGCGCGCACGTTCACGCCGGACGGCTTCTACTGCTCCGGCGACCTGATGCGCAGGCACCCCTCCGGCAACTACATCGTCGAGGGGCGCAAGAAGGACCTGATCAACCGTGGCGGGGAGAAGATCAGCGCGGAGGAGATCGAGAACCTCATCCTCTCGCATCCTGCCGTGCTGAACGTGGCGTGCGTGCCGATGCCCGACCCCGTGCTCGGCGAGCGCATGTGTGCTTTCGTGATCCCCAAGCCAGGACGCACTTTGACCCTGTCCGAATTGGCCGGTTTTCTGACCGAGAAGGGGCTCGCCAAATTCAAGCTGCCCGAGCGGCTGGAGCTGACGGACGACCTGCCGCTCAGCAAGTTCGGCAAGGTGGCCAAGAACGTGCTGACCAAGCAGGTCGCGGAGAAGATCCAGGCGCCGACGATTTAGTCGATTGTCAGCAGCACCCTGCCGAAGTTCTTTTCCGCCTCGACGTAGCGGTGCGCCTCCGCGACGTCATCCAGCGGGAACGACCTGTCGATCCTGGTCTCGATCCCATCCTGCACCATGCGCCAGAAATCATCGAGCGACGCCTGTGTGTGGGTCCGGATCCCGATCACAGATTGGCTCTTCAAGTAGAGCGAACGCATGTCGAGGGGCACGGTCTCGGCGGCGAGCGCGCCGGAGCACACGATCACACCCAGGCGGTCGAGCACCGCGCACAACTTGGCAAACATCGACGTCGATGCTGTGTTGTCGATCGCAATCGCGACGCCACGACCGGTGGTGAGCTCTTTGACCTGGTCGACGAAGCCGTCGTCGTCGGTGTTCAGCACCGCGTCGAAACCGTGACCACGCAGGATCTCGCGCTTCCACTCTTTGCGCGAGCACGCGATGACGCGAGCGCCCAACGCTTGCGCCATGAGGGAGGTGACGAGTCCGAGACCCGACGCCGCCGCCGTCACGACCACCCAGTCACCTTTCCGGAGTCCGGCGACGTGGAACTGAGTGACCGCGACCGGGCCGCTCAAGGCCAGGGCCGCCGCCTGCTCGTAGCCAATCGATGGCGGGATGCGACGCACGATTTTGGCCGGCACCGACACGTACTCGGCGTACGACCCCTGGCGATGCACGCCGACCAGCTGCGCGTTCGGGCATGCGTCGTCGCGGCCCATCGAGCAGGCCGGGCAGTGCCCGCACGGGATGAACGGCACACCGGCAACCCTGTCGCCAGGTCTGAAGCCCTCACCGCCCTCGACCACCTCACCGGCGAAATCGGCGCCGAGTATGTGCGGGAACGTCAGCCGCGCAAACGGGTTGCGACCGGCGCGCGTGCCGATGTCGAGCAGCCCACCCACCCTCACCGCACGCACCCGGACGAGTACCTCGCCGGCAGCGGGCTGCGGCTTCGTCGCGTCCTCGATCCGCAAGACCTCAGGCGGTCCAAACTCGTGGATCACCGCGGCCTTCATGACAATTCGGCCACCACCGGGTTGGTGAGCCGGCCGAAGTCGGCGATCTCCATCTCGACGACGTCGCCCGGGCGCAGAAACTCGCCGCGCGGAAGGCCAACTCCATCCGGGGTGCCGGTGGCGATCACGTCGCCCGGCTCGAGTGTGAGAATCGAGCTGGCCGCGGCGATGAGCGCGGCCACGTCGTCGATCATGTCCGCGGTGTTGGCCTGCTGCTTGAGGTTTCCGTTCACCCACAGACGTAGGTCCAGTCGCTGCGGATCCGCGACCTGAAACGCGGGCCGGATGCCCGGACCGAGCGGCGTCGACCGGTCGGCGCCTTTCGACGCCAGCCAGTCCCACTGGAACGGCTCGCCAATCGGATGCTGCACGCGATGGGGTCCCCGCAGCGAGACGTCGTTGATGGCCGAGTACCCCGCGACGTAATCGAGCGCGTCGGCCTCGCTGACGTGGCGCGCGCGGCGGCCGATCACCACGGCGAGCTCGGCCTCCCAGTCGACCTTGGCAGCGGGGTCGGCGGGCACGACGATGGGTTCGCCTGGACCGATGAGGGCCGTGGTCGGCGGCTTGAGGAAGAAGTAAGGACGGGCGGCGGCGGCGCGGGTGACCTTCATCTCGCGCATGTGGGCGTTGTAGTTGGTGCCCGAGCAAAGCACCTTGCGCGGATAGCGAAGGGGCAGCTGGAGCGTGGCGTCTTTCACCTCCGGCACAGAGTCCGGTTCGAACTTCTTCAACTGCGGCTCCACGGCCGCCCAGCGTTCGATGAGCTCCAGCACTCCGCATGCGGCCATAGGAAGCTCGACCACCCGTTGACCGACGAGGGCGCCGGCGCGCTCCTCGCCGCTCTTCGTGCGGTAGGTCACAAGGCTCCACGGTTTCACTTCTTGGCTCCGACCCTCGTGGCCGGCAGCTTCGCGCCGGCGTCGAAGAACTCGTGACCGGGTATGCCAGGACCCCATAGGTTGGCGAACCGGTAGTCGGACATCTCCCACCTGCCCGGCCGGTAGTTGGCCTCGTCGTAGATCTTGATCAGGTCGGCGTAGTACTCGACCACGGTGCCCGCGGGATCGAGGTGGTATGTGAACAGGTTGCCTCCGGCGCCGTGACGACCGGGCCCCCAGAGGAACCGGCCGTTGTTCTTCTCCAGCACGTCGCCGAGCAGCCCGAGCTGGCCGATGTTCTCGACCTCCCAGGCGTAGTGGTGCAGCCCCTCGCCGCCCTTGGTGATGCCGATGCCGTGATGGTCGGCGTTGCAGCGCAGGAACAGCAGCGTTCCGTCGCCGACGTCGTCGGAGAGCCGGAAGCCGAGCACCTGCTCGATGAACTGCTGCGTCTCGCGAGGCCGCTCGGCCTTGAGCATCGGATGGCCGAACTTGCGTGGCTGTACGCCGCGGCCGGTATGTCGCGGTTGGTCCTGCGCGAGGCCGGTGTACACCTCGAACACATGGCCTTCGGGACCTTCGAAGCGGATCGACTGCTTCACCGCCGGCTCGCGCTGGTGGTCGATGGTCTTCACCCCGTGTTTGACGAGGCGATCGGTCAGCTCGCTCAGCGCATCCTCATCACGCGCCTGCAGCGAGATATGGTCGACCGCACCCTCGCGGGCCTCGATGTAGATGAGTGAGTGGTGTCCGCCGCCGTGGGTGAGATACGACGTCTTACCCTCGCGCGCCACCTCGCGCAAGCCCATGACGGTGGTCGCCCAGGCGACCGATGCATCCAGGTCGGGGACCTGCAGCGCCACGTGCCCGATCGCACTGATCATCACGCCCTCCTTGCCAGCTCGAGACTGAGGATGCGCTCCGCGTTCGAGTGAAACACCCTGTCCATCACCTCGGCGCTGTAGCCAAGCTTGGACCACCCCTCGAAGAGCCGCTTGTGCGTCAGGCTCGGGTAGTCGCTGCCGAACATGATCTTGTCCTTCAGGCGCCGCGGGATGTCGCGCCTCAGCGACTCGGGGAAGTACTCGGGACCCCAGCCTGACGTCTCCCAGAACACGTTGCCCTTGTGGAGACAGATCATCAGCACCTCGTCGGTCCACGGCCAGCCGGGGTGCGCGGCAATGATCTTGAGCTGAGGGAAGGCGGCGGCCAGGTCGTCCAGGGCCGGCATCGGCCGCGACATCTTCAGCCGCCGACCGAGACCGCCTGGGGTGCCCGCGCCCATGCCCGTGGTGCCGACGTCGATGAGCACCGGCACGCCAAGCTCGTTGATCTTCTCGAACAGCGGCCGGAGCCGCGGATCGTCGACCGAGAAACCGCCGCAGATGGGATGGAAGTGGAAGCCGATGAGACCGAGATCGCTGACGGCATGCTCCGCCTCCGTGATCGCGTCCTTGCCCTTCCAGGGATCCACCGACGCCCACGCATTGAGTACGACGTCGGGATGGCGGTCGCGAAGACCCGCGACGTAGTCGTTGCTGCACGGCGGGCAGCCCGTGACGGTTTCGGTGTCGAAGGCGACCATCAACACCTGCACGTCCGCCTTCCGCAGCTCGTCGATAACCTGCTGCTCGCTCAGCGGAGCCCACGGCCGGTGCCAGTAGGTGCGCAGCGCCTCCACGTAGGGATTGATGGCGCTGAACCACTCCGCCGTGTTCGGGTGGCAGTGGATGTCGATGCGGCGCATGGTTGTTAACTGCATACACTGTCCCGAATGCCCACGCCGCGTCGCCGCCGCTCCAGCGTCTCTCTCGACGCCGTCAAGCCGTATAGGCGCAACGGTTCACTCCATGAGCATCTGCGCCGGCTGATCCTCGACGGCGCGATACCGAACGGCGCCAGCGTCTCGCAGGTGGAGCTGGCGGAACGCCTCGGCGTGAGCCGCACGCCTCTGCGCGAGGCGATGAAGATGCTGCAGGCCGAGGGCATCGTCCAGGCCGACCACGGCCGGCGGACGCGCGTAACCGCGTTGGACGTCGGCGACATCGACACCGTGTACGGGACTCGTGTGCTGATGGAGGGCGCCGGCGTGCTGGTCATGGTGCCGCTGCTCGACCGCGCGAGGATCAATGAGCTGGCCGAGGCGGTGCAGGAGATGCGCAAGCACGCCTCCGACCCCAACACCGAGTTGTGGGCGCGTGCGCACCGGCGCTTCCACCGCACCCTCATCCCCGAGGCCGGCCGCGAGTTTGCGCGCACGCTCTCGATGTACTTCGACCGCGCCGAGCGCCTGCGCAGGATGTTCCAAACCGAGGAGATCGCAGGCGGCGTCCGCCTCCACGCGGAGCATGAGGCGATCCTTCGCGCCTGCAAGGCCAAGAACGCGAGCAAAGCGGCGGCGCTGGTGGCCCGCCACTCGGCGCGCGCCGCGCTCACGCTCATGGCGCAGATCTCACCGGAGCATGAGCCAACACTGGTGCGCACCGCCCTGCAGCTCTTCTCAGCCCTGGAATCGGCCTAAGCGCTCGTCACCTTGAGGTGGCGCCAGCTCCCCTTCGCACCCTGGCCGTGCACCGACGTGCTGCCGCTCGCGCCGGTCGGCTTGAGGGTGCAAACGATCAGCCCGAGCGTGACTGACTTGACCTCGACGGGAATGCCCTCGGTCTTATAGAAAGGCTTGCCGTCGACGGTCCACTCCGCTGTCCGCGCCTTCGGGTTGAGCGCGATCTCGCAGGACCTGAACTCGCCCGGCTTGTTGATGGAGACGAAAGGCGACTGGACCAGGTAGCTGAAGGAGCCACCCTCCGGCGTCACACCGGGGATCGGCAGCCGCTCGTACAGCGCGCCCACGCGCGTGGCGCTGAGCATCCAGTCGAAGATCATCCCGGTCGAGAAGTCGCCGACCACGAGGCCGATCCAGCCGTCGGTGATGTCGTCAGGGTTGCCGTTGTAGTTCTCGGCCGCGATTTCGGCTGAGATCTTCGCGCCCGACGCCGGCACCGGGATGGGCTGCGGCGTCACGAGCAGGTGCTTGGGATCGTCAAGCATGTGCACGCTGTCGTGCTTCAGCCGGAACGGGTTGACGGTGATTGTCATCGTCCCGCCGTGGGCCTCGACCTTCGCCTGCGGGTCGCCGTAGGACCACATACTTCCGTCCGGTGTGGGGAGCTGCAGCGGCACCCACTTGCTGGGATCGACCGCCCCGGCCGTGAACGTGTCGTATTCGAGAACCGTCATCGCTTCGCGCCCTCCTTGCTGGCGTCCCACTGGGGGAGCTGAATGATCTCCAGGCCGTGCTCGGTGGCCAGACGCTTGTACTTGTCGGTATCGAGGACCTGGCCCGGTGGCGGCAGCTCGAGGCGCGGGGCAGGCTGTCCCATCTCCTTGTGGAAGACCTCGAGTCCGGCCGGAATGGCGATCTGCAGCAGGTGGCACTCGGTCTCGAAGCGCAGCCTGTGCGGGATGTCCTTGGGCAGCCAGATGAAGCCGCCTGGCTCGATGCTGGTCGACTCGTCGCCGCACGTGCACGTGACCTTGCCCTTGAGCAGGTACCACCCCTCGTCCTCTTTATGGTGGACGTGCAGCGGCGTCTGGCCGGCCGGCGTCTTGAAGTCGAGCAGGCCGAGTGCGCCGCCGGTCTTGTCGCCGCTGGCCTTGATCGTCATCAGAATCTGCAGGTACCAGAGCGGCTCACCGCCTTCTGAATCCAGGGCGAAGAACTCGTTGGACATCTAATTCACCTCCTGCTTATCAGGCACGCCCGGCCGGCACCGCTGATCCGCCAAAGGCGGGCGCGAAGTCCATTGCGAACTGTCGGAACGAGCGGGCCTCCTGGCCGGTGACGTCCCTGAAGTGGCTGGTCACGAAATCGCCCCAGCCGTCGGAGTACACGCGGCCGTAGTCGACCACGTTTCCGACGAACCAGCGCGAGAGGCCGAAGCCGAGCATCGCCTGCTGCGCCGCCTCCGGCGGCAGGGCGACGTAATTGACGCTCTTGCCCAGGACCTGGCCGAGCGTTTCCGCGGCTTCGGCCATGGTGGTCACCGCGGGGCCGGTCGGGTTGTAGATCTTGCCCGCGTGCCGCTCCGGGCTCTCGATGATCTTGGCGCCGAACACGCCGACGTCGCGGCCGTCGATCATGCCGACGCGGCCCTGGCCCATGTTCATGTAGAGCATTCCGTCCGAGGCCACCGAGCCGGCCGAGCTGAGCAGGTTCTGCATGTAGTAATGCGGACGGAGGATCGTCCACGGGATGCCCGACGCTTTCACGGACTCCTCGACGAGGGCATGCAGGCGGCCATTTCGATTCGGAGCGTCATGGCCGGCCTTGATGGCCGAGTTCCGCACGATGTGGCCGACTTTCGCCTTGCGCGCGGCGGTGACCGCGTTCGATCCCATCGAGGGCTCGAGTGCCGAGGCAGGCGTCAGCAGCCACATGATGTCAACGCTCTCGAACGCCTCCGTGAGGGTGTCGGGCTCCTCCAGGTCCCCGGCCACTACCTCGACGCCGTCCTTCTCTAGGGCCTGGGCTTTGGGACTCGCCGGGTCGCGGACCAACGCCCGGAGCTTCAGGCCGGGCTTGCCTTTGAGCGCGCCCAGCAGGGCCGTGGAAACAGTGCCGGTTGCGCCTGTCACCAGGACGGTCTTCTCACCCATGCCCGTCATCTCCCCATGGTCCGATAGTTAACTTCTGTACTATTTCCAGTCTAACTGTATGCAGATAAATGTCAACCGGTGACAGCTGCCGGGTTGCGCAAGGCGGTCAGCTGCTCGATGTCGTAGCGCCGGCGCAGGTCGGCGACCGTGGCGGGATTCGGCCTGCCCTTCGCCTCGCGCAGCAGGGCGGCCAGCTCGTCGAGGTAGTCCTCGTGGCCTGAGGGCGCGGCCTGGAAGAGAACGCGCGCCGGTTCGCTGGTCGGGTTCGAGAACGCGTGCGGACAGCCGGGCGGGATGAAGAGCAGCGAGCCGGGCCCGCCGTGCAGGAATCGCTGCCCGCTCGACGACGACACCCACTCGTGCCAGTCGCCCTGTGTCCTCGCCTGCGGCTCGAACGCCATCAGGTCGAGCTCGCCCTCGAGCACGTAGAAGAGCTCCTGGCCGGCGCGATGGACGTGCGCCCCGACGTCGAACCCAGGCGGGACGACGACCTCGAACGTCGAGGCGACGGCCGGGTTGCCTCCGGGCACCTTGAGCGTGGCGTAAAGGCCGCCGCCGGCGATCACGCGGCCCGAGCCCGGAGGCATCATGATGCCGTCGGCCAATTAATGCATCTCCCAGCCACCGTCGACGTTGAAGGTGGCGCCGGTTATGTTCTGGGCGCGGTCGGAGGCGAGGAAGGCGACCATCTCGCCGAGATCGCGAGGCGTCTGGAAGCGGTGCAGCGGGATGCGGTTGCGGAAGTAGTCCCAGCCCTCCTCGACCGTCTGGCCCTGCATGGCCGAGAATTGCTCGACCACTCGCGAGTGCAACGCGGTCTCGACGATCCCGGGGCACACGTTGTTGGCCGTGATGCCATAAGGCGCGAGCTCGTGGGCGAGGCACTGGGTGACGCCGATGACCGCGAACTTCGAGGCGGCGTACGGGACGATCATGGCGAAGCCGGTCTGGCCGACGATCGAGGAGACGTTGATGATGCGGCCGGACTTCTGCTTGATGAGGTGCGGCACCACGGCGCGGGTGGTGAGGAAGACGCCGCGCAGGTTGATGTCGAGGACGCGGTCGAACTCCTCCTCGGTCAGGTCCTGGATGGGCGCGGGGTTCGGGCCCACGCCGGCGTTGTTGACGAGGACGTCGACGCGGCCGAACTTCTCGAGCGCCTTGTCGACGAGGTTTTTGGCCGAGTCAGCCTTGCGCACGTCGTGCTTGATACCGAGGTGGCCGTTGCCGAGCTTCTTGGCGCTCTCCTTGGCCTCGTCTTCGAGGATGTCCGCCAGCACGACGCAGGCCCCCTGATCGGCCACTGCCTCGGCGATGCCGAGCCCGATACCACGCGCTCCACCGGTGATGATGACGACACGGTTCTCGAGATCCCCCATAACTCTCCTCCTATTGCTTGTGTGGCGCGGCCGCTCCAATCGGGGCGATGGCCGCGTTGTTCGAGCGGAAGAAGTTGTCAGGGTCGTACTGGGCCTTGACTCGCGCCAGGCGGTCGTAGCGCTCTTGCCCGCCGTAGGCGTCGATGAGGCGGTCAGCCTCGTCGAAGTTGAGCATGTTGGCGTACACACCGGTCCCGAGCCACGGCTTGAGCGCATCGTGGGCGGCACGGATCTGGGCGATGTTGCTTTCGTCGAGCTGGGCGTCGTCCCAGTGCAGCGCGAAGTTGAGCCACCAGTTGTGGTGGCGGTTGGCAAAGGCGGTGGCGTCAGGGCTGACGCGGGCCATCGCGCCGCCGAGGCCGATGATCTCGATCTCGCCCGACATCTTCATCTCGCCCCACCTGCCGACGAGGATCTCGAGCGCTTCCTCGGGCAGCTCGTTGATGTGGGCTTCCTTGGTGTAGTAGCGGTTGCCGTTGGGGAACTCGGGGTCGAGCAGCTTCTGGACCCTCGCGCCGAAGGGCATCATAGTCATGGCCTTGGCGGCGGGATTGCCGACACCGATGAGGCGCTCGACGAGCTGTTCGCCCGCTTCCTCTTTGGAGTCGGCCAGGTACATGACGATCATCAGCAGCAGGCGCTTGCCGCGCAGCGGCTCGGGGACGAAGGGCAGGCCGGGCATCGACTGTTTGAGAGCTGCGTGCCAGCCGACGTGGTCAGGGAGCTCCGGATAGATCTGGGCGTACTCGGCGAGCGCCTTGACGGCGCCCTCGGGATGGTGGAGGGCGACGCCGATCCGCATCTCGGGCCCGAACTTGTGGGCCTGGAACTCGAACGCCGTGACGGCGCCGAAGTTGCCGCCGCCGCCGTGGAGAGCCCAGAAGAGATCTGGGTTCTGGGTCTCGCTGGCGGTGACGACCTCGCCTGAGGCAGTGACGAGCTTGAGGGAGAGGAAGTTGTCGCACGTGAGGGCGTGCTTGCGCGAGAACCAGCCGATGCCGCCGCCGAGCGCGAGGCCGCCGACGCCGGTCTCGGAGACGATGCCGGCAGGCACGATCATGCCGTGCTGGGCGGTCGCTGCGTCGACGTCACCCAGGAGGGACCCGCCTCCGACCGTTGCCGTGTTGTTGTCTACGTTGATCTGGACGCCGCGCATGTGGGTGAGGTCGATCGTGAGGCCGCCATCGGCGAGGGCCTTACCGGTGACGCCGTGCCCGCCGCACCGGACTGAAACCTGGAGGCCGTGCCGGCGGGCCAGGTTTACGGATGCGACCACGTCCTCGGTGGTCGCGCAGCGAGCGATGACGACGGGCTTCTTGTCGACCATCGCGTTCCACATGGTCCGGGCATCGTCGTAACCAGGCTCGCCGGCAACCAGGACCTCGCCCGATAAGAACCTGCCGAGCTCGCTTGCGAGGACTGAAGCCGACTTCTGATCGACGACCGTCTCAGACACCCCGTCACCTCAAAGTGGTTAAATAGTGAACTACTTGTCGAGTTTATCTGTATGCAGATAAAAGTCAAGAGGCAATGCGCGTCTGTCTGAAATTGATCGGCATGGAGGGATGGCACGATGAGGACACTCAGGATTCCGGTCGCCGGTCACGGCACCGTCGAGATCACCGTCACCGAACAAGGGCAAGGTCATCCGGTCCTCGTCCTGCATGGCGGCGGCGGACCGCAGACGGTCAGCGGGTTTGCGGAGCTGCTGGCCACGCAACGGCCGGCCCGCGTCATCACCCCCACCCATTCCGGGTTCGGCGGCACGCCGCGGGTCGGCTCGCTGGCCGGCGTTCCGGATCTCGCTGCGCTGTACGTCGCGCTACTGGCTGACCTTCGCCTGCAGGACGTGACCGTGATCGGCAACTCGATCGGAGGCTGGATCGCGGCTGAGATGGCGCTGGCCGACACCCGACGAATCAGCAGCTTCGTGCTGGTCGACGCGGTGGGAATCGTGGTGCCTGGACACCCGATTGCCGATTTCTTCTCCCTGAGCCCAAAGCAGGTCGCTGAGCTGAGCTACCACGACCCGGAGCGGTTCGGCATCGATCCTTCGAAGCTTCCGCCCGAAGCGCTGCAGGTGATGGCCGGCAACCGCGCCACGCTCAGCGTCTATGCCGGGGCAGCGATGGGCGACGCCGGCCTGACGGCACGGCTGGCGGGTGTCAGGACACCCACACTCGTGGTCTGGGGTGACAGCGACCAGATCGTCGACCCCGACTACGGCCGTGAATTCGCTGACGCGATACCCGGTGCGGAGTTCCAGCTCCTGCCGGACACCGGTCATCTGCCGCAGATCGAGACCCCTGGAGCATTGCTCGATGCGGTCTGGGCATTTGCGCAGCGCCATGCGCTCATCCGCCCGACCGGCTGATCGCCGTCCTCGGGAGCCAGTCTGACTAAGCCGAGGAAATTGTGACCCGGCTGTGACGCGGCGACTTCCGTGAAAGTCGAGGATCATGGATTCGTATTCAAGAACTGGTCGGGGGCCCGGGATTTGAACTCGGGGCCTCACGGTCCCGAACCGGCGCGGTGACGAGTCCTTCAGTATCCCCGCGGGTCCTCAAGTGTCCTCCTGTACTTGATTGGGGCCTTGGTCGTGACCTTGCGTATCCTCCTGGTTCCGGAATTGCGTGACACTGCTGTGACCTCCGCGGTGGTCAGTGCCATCGCTAAAGGCGCTCACTTCTGGGTCAGGCAGGCCGGAGGGCCCCCACTGGTCAGCGTGCTCAAAGTGCATTTCACGGCTTTAGTTGGGTGGTCAGAGCGATGACGCTCAGCGCTTCCATGCCGAGGCTGTAAACCACCGTGGTCGGGCGCAGCCCAAATGACGTGGTGGCGAATCCAGCGGCCAACAGTCGGGAGGCTGCAATCGACGTCGAGGAGTTGAGCGCTAACGCGACTCTGTCAGCCGGGTGCGCACGGCGCGACCTACCTAGGAGCTGATGCGGCCAATTGAGCCAGGAGTGACAGCGCTGGCGCGAAGTAGTACGAGCCGGAGACAGGGCGGCTGAAGTCGGTAAGACGATCGTGAAGTCCGTCGCTATCAGCGCCGAACATGCGCGCAAGCATCCTGTCGAAGCGCGTGACATCGGCGCTGAAGGCGACGAAGTAGAGGCCATGAACATCCGTTGAGCCGTAGGGGACACTCCGCCTGTAGATGGGCAATTCCTCCCCACTGTCGCCACGCAGCTCGACGCGCGAAATGTGGGCTGTTTGGGGCTTGTGCGCGGTGTCCAACTCTACGCTGTCCGGTTTTGTCCGCCCGATGACCGCCTCCTGCTCGGGGACGGTGAGCGCCTCGAACTGGTCGAGATTGTGCACCCAGCGCATCGCGAGGACGTGGCTGCCGCCCTCCCCCACCTCTCCCGGTGGCACCAGCGCTGCCGCGCCCGCGTCGAGGATCGGCGGGTTCGCCGTTCCGTCGATGAAGCCCGTCAGATCACGGCTGTCCCGCTGCGCGAAGCAGGCCTGTTCGGCGGCGACGAGCGCAACGCCTCGCAGATGCTCTGTTGCCGCGCGTGCGTGCTCGAAGACGACGTCGTCGCCCGTTCCGCTCACCCACAGCCATGCGTCGTACTGGGTCGCTGGAGCCTTCCGACCGTCGACTCCGATTACGTCTCGAAACGCATGCAGTGAGGCAGGGCCGTGACTCGGCTCCAACTTCCGCCATAACTCCGGAGCGAACCCGATCACGAGGTTGACGCCACCCGCCGTCACGGCCGGCTCGCGCAGGCCTGCAAACGCCGAGGCGACCCGATTCAATCCGATCGTTGAGTCGACCTTGAACTCGAGGAATCGTTGGGCCGCTGTGCCCTGGGCGAAAATGCCGAACTGAGTCAGGAGCACAGGTCCGCTAGCCCGGCGCCTTGGTGGGACCAGGGCCGCCAGTCCTCCACAGACTGGCGGCTGTTGCCGCGACGACGGTCAGCGGCAACAACCACCAGACGACGATGCCCCTTTGATTCAACTCGCCCGTGATCAAGAGCGCAAGGCCGATCGCGGCTGCGACGGTCCAGTCGTCGCCGACGATGAATCCGTACCAGAACCCGAAGAACGAGCGTATTGCTTTGATCATCGGTGCAGCACGCTCACAACCAGAGCGACAGCGGCTGCGGACATCGCTGCGCAAGTCATCCACAAGAGTGACGACGAGAGCCAACCGCTTCGGTATTTGCCCATCACGCCCTGATCGCGGGCGATCAACGCCAGGACGGCGATCAGTGGCGGCGCCACGACGCCGTTGACGACGGCGGCGACGATGAGCGCCCTCACCGGATTGAGCCCGACGAAGTTCATGACCAGCCCGATGAGGGTGCCAACAGCGATCATTCCGTAGAACCCATGCGCTTGCCTGAGCTTGAGGTTCAATCCCTCCGGCCAGCCGGCGACTTCGCTCACGGCGTAGCCAGACGAAGCGGCCAGCACGGGAACCGCGAGTAGACCGAGGGCCACGATGCCAACCGCAAAGAGCACCTCGGCCAGAAGGCCGGCGTGCGGAAACGTGTGCACCAGCGGCAGAAGCGCCTTTGCGGCGTCGGCGGCGCTGTTCACTGATGTCGCCCCACTCGCGTTTAGAACACCGGCGCCGACGACGATGATGCACCACGACACGGCTTGAGAAGCCAGCATGCCGCCGATGTT
>WNFV01007768.1_pt1 | contig 20902 bp, 21 predicted proteins | sample 5400101 | NCBI WGS metagenome assembly WNFV01 (sample SAMN13153361, study PRJNA577476) | soil metagenome | isolation source: 115 cm soil or saprolite under grassland replicate 1 | place: USA:California | collected 2016-06-15 | reverse complement strand
GTTCCATGATCACTCTCCCTTGTGGCCGGCGGCCTGGTGGATGGCGGCCCGGATGCGGGGATACGTCCCGCAGCGGCAGATGTTGCCCGCCATCGCGCTGTCGATGTCCGCGTCGGTGGGATCGGGCTTGCCGGCGAGCAGGGCCGCCGCGCTCATGATCTGGCCCGACTGGCAGTAGCCGCACTGGGGCACGTCGAGCGCGGCCCAGGCGGCCTGGACCTTCTTTCCGACGGGCGTCGCGCCCACCGCCTCGATGGTCACGATCCTCTTGCCCACCGCGACCGAGACCGGAGTGCTGCAGGAGCGTATCGGCTGGCCGTCGAGGTGCACCGTGCAGGCACCGCACAAGGCCATGCCGCAGCCGAACTTGGTGCCGGTCATGCCGAGCGTGTCGCGCAGCACCCAGAGCAGCGGCGTGCCCGGCTCGGCGTCGACACTACGGGTCTCGCCGTTGACGTTGAGGCTGAGCATGGTCTCCTCCCTGCGGTCGAGCGGGGGCATTATGGTTTCCCCGGGGCGACCGGGTCAACCCCTGCGCGCGAGCTTCACGAGGCGCCAGAACTGCGCCTCGTTGAGCAGGGTGATCCGTTGCCCCTTCTCGCGCAGGCGCTTGATCTCCATCAGCTTCCGGCCGCCTTCCCGGCCGGCGGCCTGAAGCGGATTGGGCCGCCCGCGGACGACCACGGTCGTCCGCGCCGAGGGCCCGCCGTGGACGATGGCCCCGGCCCGCCGGGCGGCCCGCACGGCATCGCGGCGGCGCCTGCTCAGGATGCCCGTGAAGGCGAGGTGCACGCCCTTCAGCGAACGGCGCACCCCCACGCTCAGGCGAGCGGGCGGGTTGCGGAGGGCCTCGATCAGCTCGTCGGCGCTCTCGTACCGCTTCCGCCGCTCGCCGATGCAGCGGTAGACGATCTCCTTCAGGTGATCGCTGCACGGGAGAAGGCGGATCTCGGGGGTGCGGATCCGTGCCTGCGCGTCGCCCTTCACGAGCATTCCCAGCAGCTGTCCCACCTGGTAGACGTCGTCGCGCGCCTGCCACTTCGGGACCGCGCCCGCGAGGATCTCGCTGGGGGCGGTCAACGCGTTCATGGTGTGCGCGCTGATCCCTCGCCGGTCGCTCTGCTGGCGGACGATCCCGAAGTCCCCGAGCTTCAGGCATCGGCCGTCGCAGACGAACACGTTCAGGGGAGTGAGGTCGCGGTGGAGCATCTGGCCGCGGTGCAGCTTTCCGAGCACCTGGAGGATGCCCGCGATCTCGCGCCGCGCGGTGGCCTCCGGCCATCCCTTGCCGGTGCGGCGCAGGAACGCCCGGAGGTCGCCTTGACGGGCGTACTCGAGCGCGAGGCAGTAGAAGACTCGGCCGTCAGGGCGCAGCAGGGGGAACGCGTCGAAGACGCGGATGGCCCGCGGGTGCCCGTCCAGGAGCTGGCCGAAGTAGGCCTCCCGCAGCCATCCATCGATGCGCTCGCTGATCTTGATGCAGACGATGCCGGGGACGACCATCGAGCGCCCGAGCCGCCGGGCGAGATAGACCTGGCCGAACCCGCCCTCCCCGAGCAGCCGCTCGATGCGGTACTGGAGCCGGGTCTCCGGGCTGGCGATGACCTGGGTGGGTCCGAGCAGTTGCCGGGCCTGCCCGAGGAGGGTGGGGACGGGCCTCGTGCGGGTCGGGGCTTCGGATGCGTGGCTCAGCAGGCCAGGGTGATCCGGCATGGCTGCGGGTGACGTGGCCAGCATAGCCGAATCGTCGGTGGCGGGACTACTGGAGTTCCATGCCCAGGACGGGCTTGCCGCCGAACAGATCCGGGCGGATCATCAACTCGTGGGCGTCGCGCGCGTAGTTCTACCAGGCGTTCTCGGGCTCGCTGCCTCCCTTGGGTCGTGGGTCGTAGCGGGTGACCAACGACTGCCGGGACCTGCCTCGACCCGAGGCCGGATCTTGTGGCAGTACGAGACCGGCGGCTGAGTCTTCTCTTCCCCCGCGGTCGCGGGAGACCTCGTAATCATCGGTTCCTGTAACGGTGTCGTCCACGCCATCGACCGGCGGACGGGCCAAGCACGGTGGAAGTACAACGCTCTCCAGGACGGTGGGAAGCGAGCCGAGTTTCACGGGAACCCCGTTATCACCGCTGACCTGGTGGTCCTCGGGAGTGATGACCGTAGCCCCAACGGCGTGGGATACGTCTACGCGTTCGAGCAGAAGACGGGAAACGTCCGATGGAAGTATCGAGCCGGCGCCGGCGCCATGGCCGACCTCGTCCGTGACGAGGAACGCGTATTGGCGGTGACCCTGGGAGATGAGTTGGTGTGCCTGGATCTGTCAACGGGACGACCACGGTGGCGATTCTCCAGTGGTTGGGTCAATGAAAAGATCACGAATGTCGCGGCGGCCCCGGCGGTGAATGAAGGACGGGTGTTGTTTGGCGGGCAGAACGGCGTGGTCCATGCCCTCGATGCGACGTACGGGCAGTTGATCTGGAAGCGAGACGTCGGTGCCGCGGTCATCACGCCCCTGGTGGTTGCGTCCGGTGCGGTCTACTTCGGAACCTCCGACCAGCGCATCCATCGGCTACCCCTGGACCCTGCCGCCGCCCACGCCGAGCTCGAGCTCGGCGGTAACCCATTCGGACCGCCCCTGCGGCTCGGAGATTCCCTTCTGCTCCTCGTCTACGACGGCCCTGACGCGGCAAGCCTCAGGTCCGTGGATCTCACCTTGAACGGGGTTCGCTGGAGGCGGGAGGCCCCCGGCGGCTGGAGCTCAGCGCGAGCCTATCTCTGGCGTGGCAACGCTCTTGTCGGAAGCGAACAGGGCAGACTCGCGGCTTTTTCCCAGGACGGCTCCGAGGAATGGGCGGACGCGTTTGCCGGGGTCATTCGGGGAATCGGCGTCGCGGATGATGGGCTCTATGTCGGCACCCTGAGAGGCACGGTGTATGCCTATGAGCCAGCTCCGCCCTTGGACGGAAAGGCGCTGAATCCTCATGTCCCCTGAGCAGGAGACGTGCGCAACCGGCCGCCGTCATCGTCGTGCGGAATCGCGGTTCCCCAGAAACAATGCGTCCACGACTTCGGGAACTCGGCGAGGTACGCCGTGTCCATGTGCTCGATCCGGAAGCCGCCACCCTCGAGGAGAGCGGGAATCTCCCGCGTGACGTGACAACCTTCGAACAGCCAGTGGGGGATCGGCTCCGACCACTCCTGCCAGCGGCGTACGCGAGGATCGGGCGACCGCCCGTGCTCGAGGAAGATGAGCTTGCCGCCTGGCCTCAGGACGCGGGCGATGCCTCGGATCGCCTCCACCACGCCCGGAATCGTGCACAAGGTGAAGGTGCTGACGACGGTATCGACCGAACGGTCGTCCAGGGGAATGCGCTCCCCCGGGAGGCCCAGGAACTCGACATCCAGCTTCGTCCGGCGTCGTTGCCGCTCCGCGAGCCGAATCATCCCGGGGTTGGGTTCGAGCGCGTAGATCTTGCTCACCCTCCGCGGATCGTAGTGGACGAAGTTGACGCCCGGGCCCACGCCGATCTCCAGGACCCTCCCCCGAGCCAAGGGGACGATTCGCGCCCGAACCTCACGGATGGGCTTCGGATCGCCCAGGACTCTCACGAGATGCGGGTAGACATGATCTCGGTAGAAAGGCATGGGTGACTCTCTAAATCAGGAGGCTGAAGCCCTGCGCTTCGCGAGCGGCCACACGACCTGACCGATGAGCGTTTCGGGCATCTCGCCCATGCCCGGATAGCCGAGCCGTTCGGGGCTGCGCTCACGCGGCCAGTACGCGGTGCCGAACAGGAAGTCCCAGACGCTCAGAACGATCCCGAAGTTCTTGGCCGTCCCGCCCTCGGTCGAGAGGTCGTGGTGCCAGAGGTGCATCCGCGGCGAGTTGAGGAGCCGACCGAGGGGGCCCAGGCTGATCTTGAGGTTGCTGTGGTTGAAGTCGCCCCACACGGTGCTCGCGATGGCCACCGCGAAGACGGCCTGGCTGGAGGCTCCGAGCCAGGCGAGGGGGAGCCACTGAAGCGTCTTGTAGACGATGATCTCCATCCAGTGGAAGCGGAAGTTCCCCAGCCAGTCCATGGTGGTCACGGAGTGGTGAACCTTGTGGAAGGCCCAGAGAAAGGGCACCCGGTGCAACAGGTTGTGAACGCCCCACTGCAGGAAGTCCGCCACCACCAGGAATACGGCGAATTGCGCGGGGAACGGCCAATCCGCCACCGGGGATCTCCCCGGTGCGAGTCCCCAGCCACGAAGGAACTCCGTCGCCGCCGCGGAGGTCCACGCCATGAGACCCGCGGTCCAGAGCCCGAAGAGATGGCCGTTGATGGCGAGCCAGCCCAGATCGCTGACCAGACCCTTCCGGAGGAGCGGCTGCATCTGCCTCCAGGGGAGCAGCCTTTCGAGGAGCGTAAAGGCCAGCGAGATCGCAACCAGCCAGTGAACGTAGCTCATGCTCAATTTAGCTTCTTGGTCCACACGGCCAACAAGGCGCCGAGCGGAGAAGGGTTCCTCGGTCCGAACGTCTTGAAGACGGGTCCAAAGCCTCCGCGGCGCAGAGTGCGATAAGTGGAGCGTCTGAACGCAGCGGTCTCATAGTGGCAGCGAGCGTCTAGCCCATAGTACGCCGGGGGGATTACTCTTCGCTCGGCTCTCGTCCACGGCGCAGGGCTCGACGGAGACCCCGGTGCTTCTCTTCCTGCTTCCTCACCGCAAGAGCCATTCGGGGCGCATGGCCTGGTAGGTGGCCAGGCCAACGAAAGACCCCCGCCGCGGGGGGCGGCTCGTGGTCGGGCCCGCTCTGGCTGAGGGGCCTCCTTCGGCGCTCACTGTACCGCGACCTTGCCGAGAGCGGCCTTCAATCCCTCGGCGATGCGTGCCGGGTCATCGACACCCCAGAAGTGCATGAAGAAGAGCCGCGGCGTCTCCCGCAGCATGTGGGAGTGCAGGGCGGTCACCCGGATACCATGGGCTTCGAGCTCGCGGATCACCGGGTTCACCTCGTCCGCGACCAGCACGAAGTCGCCGGTTGTGGCCACGCGGCTTTCGACGACCTGGAAGTTCAGCGCGGTGGCCATGCCCGCGCTCGCCGGGACCTCCCTCCCGTCTTCTTCGATCTTTCCCGCACGCGGTACGGCGATCTGGAGGACGCGACCGGCCAGGGAACCCTTCCGGCCGAGCACGGCCTGGACCTTGTCGAAGGCGGCCGTCTCCGCTGGACTGGGGGAGGGTGGCGCCGCGGTCGACGTCGCAAGGGGCGTCTTCGTCGTGTCGAGCGCGCTTCGGAGGGCGGTCGCGACCTGCGGAGCCTCGCCGTGACCGCCGACCTCGTCGGCCAGCAGCACGAGGTCGCCCATGGCCATGAGGTGTCCTTCAGGGCTGGCTTTCATGAGGGCTGCCCATGAGCCCAGGGCGAGGGTGGGCGCGACCTGGACGCCCCCGGCGCTGACCCGGAGGTCGGCTCGGGGCCACCCGTACTTGTGGACGTCCCCGGGGAAGACGCGGCCGGTTCGGCCGAGGGTCTTGTCGATGGATTCCCAGGTCGCCGAATCGACAGGGCCGGCGGCTGCCACCGCCGGCAGGGCGGACAACGCCAAGACGAACGAAACACGACGCCAGGATGACCGTCTCATGCAGGACCTCTCTTTCGTGATGATTCGCGGACGCATCTGTTCGTGGCCATTCCGTCCCGGGCGGCTAGTAAAGCTTCTCCGTTACGGTCCGCCATTCCGCTCCCTTGTGAAGCGACACCTAGGGAGCTGCTCGAGCTCGAGATGCACGGGCCCTACCAGACGCTGGAGCCGGGGCAGGCGATGTCCTTCGAGGAGATCTGGGAGGTGCTTCCTGGACGCGCTCCCAGGGTAGGCTCACGTCCTTTTCTCCAGCACCTGGCGAAGACGCCGGGCGACGATCTTGTCCTCGCCGGGTTGCATCATCCAGACGCCGATCACGAGCGTGTTCCCTTCCGAACGAATCCCGATCGAGGGCTCGCCGTCCCGCATGGCCTTGACCGCTGCTGCCGCCGCCGCTTCGTCCGCGCCCTCCCACGCGATGCGCACGTGGGGAACGTGGTTCGCGATCTCGGGTACGAAGACCTCGGCCTTCACCCCGGAAACCGCCGCCGCAGCGCTCCGGATCGCCTCCGCCCGCCTTTCGAACTCACGAGCCTCGCGCGCCTGGTCCTTCTCCAGGAACAGCTCCAGCGCCACCAGCATGCCCAGCATCTCTTCCTTGTTCACTTTCATGCCCCGGCCGACCGTGTTGCCGTTCGGGGGAGCGTGGAGCCGCGCCGCCTCGATGAGGCCCTTGCGGCCCAGGAGCAGTCCGGCGCTCTGGGGTCCGCGAATGCCCTTGCCCCCGGAGAACGCCACCAGGTCGAAGCCCATGCGGGTGTACTTCCAGAAGTTGTCCACGGGCGGCACGTCGGCGGCGGCGTCGTTGAAGGTGGGGACGGCGTGTTTCCTTCCGAGCTGGGCGAACTCCTCGTCCGGGATCCTCCCTTCGCGGTTCATGGCGTTGTAGAAGAGCATCAGGGCGGTCCTCTCGTTGATCGCCCGTTCCAGCTCTTCGCGCGTCTCCACCTCCACCAGCCGCACTCCGCAGTTGCGAACGGCGTGCTCGTAACCGAAGCGGTGGGACTTCTGAATGATGACTTCGCTCTTCATGCCGGCCAGGTCGGGAAGATCGACGATCTTCTGCCGGTCCGTGCCCGTGAGAACCGCCGCGGTTCCCAGGGTCAGGGCGGAGGCGGCTCCCGCCGTGACCATGGCGGCCTCGGAGCGGAGCAGGGTGGCGATCCGCTGGCCCACCCGGTCGTGGAGCTCGTCGAGCATCACGTATTGCTTGGAGGCGTAGTTGATCGCCGCCATCACTTCCGGAGGCATGAGGGAGGCGGTCATGGCCGTGTACGTCCCCGCCGCGTTGATGAAGGGACGTACCCCTAGCTCCCGGAAGTAGTCACGTCCGGCCCTTCGGGCCGGGGCCGCGGCGGCGGGCCCGGGGCTCGCCGCGGTGAAGCCTCCCACCAGCGGCCCCGCCGAAATGATCTCGAGGAAACGTCTTCGGCTCCACATCGTGCTGCTCCTCCTTTGGATCTGCCTTCATGATCGCCGACGGGGCGGAAGGGTACAATGCCACCCGTTCCGGAACCGCGACGGAGGCACCATGCGGAAACGGCAGTTCCTGGGCTCGCTCCTGAGCGCGGGCGGCGCGCTGCTCGTCGACGGCCGCGGCCGCGAGACCGTCGCCGCGCCTCGGGCATCTCGGCTGAAGATCACGCGTATCCGCCTCTATGAGGCGCCCCAGCCGCGCGCCACCTTCAACCAGAGCAACGCCGTGGTGACGGTGGAGACCGACCAGGGCCTCACGGGAATCGGCGAGGGCGGCGCCCGCGACACCGTCGAGCAGCTCGCGGGCCTGCTGATCGGCGAAGACGCGTCGCGCATAGAGCACCTCTGGCAGCTCATGTACCGTGGCTACTTCTACCCTCCCGGTCGCGAGAAGCTGCACGCGCAGGGGGCGCTCGACCTCGCCCTCTGGGACATCCGGGGCAAGGCCCTGGGCGTCCCGGTGCACCAGCTCCTCGGTGGGCTCACCCGCGAGCACGTCCCCTGCTACGCGACCGCGTTCCCGGATCGCGGCTCCCCGCGCGAGACGGCGCGCGCCTGCATCGAGGCCGGCTTCAAGGCGTACCGGACGCACGGCGCCGATCCCGGCGGCGACAGCTTCGACTCGCGTGCCATGGTGCGGCGCACCCATGAGCTGTGCAAGGAGGTGCGCGAGGGCGTCTCCCCCGACGGCGACTGGGCCATCGACTTCCACACGCGCTTCGACCTGCCCGACGCCATTCGATTGAGCCACCTGATCGAGGATCTCGAGCCCTTCTTCGTGGAGGATCTGGTGCGCTCCGAGGAGCCGGCCGTCTACCGGAGCCTGCGCCCCCAGGTGAAGGTGCCCATCGCCGTAGGCGAGCACTTCGGCGCTCGCTGGGACATGAACGAGCTGGTCGAGCAGCACCTGATCGACTACTCGCGGGTGACCCTTCCCAACGCGGGAGGCATCACGGAGCTGCGCAAGCAGGCCGCGCTGTGCGAGACCCACTACGTGGGGCTCGTGCCCCACTTCACGGGACCGGTGGCCACGGCCGCCCTCGTCCACGTCCTGGCCTCCTTCCCGGGGCCGGTCTGCATGGAGGTCCTGGGCGCGGCGCCTGCGGCCGAGCCCCACTTGCCGCAGCATTGCGACTTTCGGAACGGCAAGCTGTGGCCGAACGAGCGGCCGGGGCTCGGCGTGGAGTTCGACCCGCGCCGGGCGAACCTCCTGTCCGAGGTCACGGAACACCGCCAGCCCACGCGGCTGTTCCGAAGGCCGGACGGCTCGATCACGAACTGGTAGGTCGGGCCGGAGGAGGAAAGGCCATGAGGCGACGACAGTTCGTGGTGAAGACTTCGGCGGCCGTGGCCGGCACGGCCCTTTCGGCGCGGCGTGTGCTCGGGGCCAATGAACGGGTGAACGTGGCCCTCATCGGCTGCGGTGCGCGGGGCCGACTTCTGGCCAACCTCGTCAAGCAGACGCCCGGCGCCGCGGTCACGGCGCTGTGCGACGTCTACGACCAGCAAGTCGCGCAGGCGCGAGAGTCGGCCAGCGAAGGAGCGCGCGGGTTCAAGGACTTCCGTGAGGTTCTCGATCAGAAGGACATCGACGCGATCGTGGTGGCGACGCCCGACCACTGGCACGGCATCCTCGCCGTCTTGGCGTGCCAGGCGGGCAAGGACGCCTACGTCGAGAAGCCGCTCGCCCACAACGTCAAGGAGAGTCGGGCCATCGTGGAGGCGGCGAAGCGGTCGAAGCGCATCGTGCAACACGGGACCCAGCACCGCGCCGCGCCTCATTACCGCGAGGTGCAAGAGACCATCCAGAGCGGCAAGCTCGGCGAGGTCCGCTACGTTCGCATCTGGAATTTCCAGAACCTCTACCCGAACGGGATTGGCCGGGAGGCGGACACCCGTCCGCCGGCGGGTCTCGATTGGGACCTCTACCTCGGGCCGGCGCCCCTCGTTCCCTTCAACCGAGCGCGCTTCCTCGGCACCTACCGGTGGTTCTGGGACTACGCGGGGGGGTGGGTCACGGATTTCGGGACCCACCGGTTCGATTCGTTCCATCAGGTGATGGGAGTCGACGCGCCCCGGACGGTGGTGGCGACGGGCGGGCGGTTCGGTCTGAAGGATTCAGGGGAGACTCCAGACCTGCTCCAGGCGACCTACGAGTACCCTGGATTCATCATGAGCTACGAGGTATGCGCCTTGAACGCCCACGGCGCGGGAGGTCGCACGCCAGAGATGGCCTATTACCAGATGCGCGGCGAGTTCGATCGGCCGCATGGCGAGGCGTTCTACGGGACAAACGGGACCCTGATCTCGGACCGCATCGGATATGAGATCTACCCCGAGATGGAACCTCCCCAACGGCGCGCGGAGCGCGAGGATTCGGGAGCCAAGCCGGCCTTTCGCGCGGAGCGCAAAGTGGTGAAGGGCCGCGACACGACGGACCTGCTGGTGAAGAACTTCGTCGAATGCGTCAAGAGCCGACAGAGGCCGATCGCGTCCGCCGAGATCGGCCACCGCTCGACGATCGTGCCCCTGATCGGCAACATCGCGTACCGGACGGGCCGGAAGCTCCGTTGGAACGCCGAGCAGGAAGCGTTCGAGGGGAACGAGCCGGAGGCAACGGCGCTCCTCGGCCGGCAGCATCGCAAACCGTGGAGGTTGGTCTAGCCCCCGAGGCCCCTCGAGGAAGGAGCCTCCCTCTGTTTCCGCGGGCCCCTTCAGGCGCTTCGGCCGAAGCGCTTGACGTATCGGGCTCGGGCAAGGGCCGAGACCTCCTCGCGGTTTCGCGGAGCCGCCGTCGTCACCAGGTCGTCCACCAGGCGCCGGGCGACCGCCGCGACCTCTTCCACCGCGCGCTCGAAAGCGGCCTCGTTGGCGCGGGACGGGGCGTTGAAGCCGCTCACCTTGCGGACGAATTGAAGCGAAGCCGCGCGGACCTCCTCGTCGGTCGCGGGAGGCTCGAAATTGAACAGGGTGCGGATGTTTCGACACATGGCCGCTCTCTCGCTCTTCCGGTATAACCGTGATTTTGAAAGAGTCGGCGGTTGGCACGGATCTCACTCCTGCCGCAGCGCGATCGTCGGATCGATTCGAGAGGCCTTCCGTGCAGGCGCGTAAGCGGCGGCGAGCGCGGTGCCCAGCAGGGTCGTCACCGCCAGCCCAAGCGTCAGGGGATCGTTGGCTTTCATTCCGTACAAGAACGATGCGACGAATCTCGAGGTGCCCAGCGCCGTGGCCATGCCGATCGCCAGCCCCCCTGCCACCCGCACCGACACCTCACGCAAGACCATCCGTACGACCGCGCCCCGCGGTGCCCCCAGCGCCATCCGGATGCCGATCTCGCCGGTGCGGCGGGCGACGTTGTACGAGACGGTGCCGTAGAGACCGACGCAGGCGATGGCCAGGGCCAGGATCGCGAAGCCACTGCACAATTCGGCGAAGGTGATCTCCTGGTTGATCGCCTGGTCGATGTCCGCCGCCTGGGTCCTTACGTCGGACACGGGCACGCGCGCGTCCGCTTGACGCACCATCTCGCGTACGGAGTCGACATACCGGAGCGGATCGCCCGACGTGCGCAGCGCGTAGACCATCTGATTCGGCTGGGGGTAGCCTTGGTCATACGGCATGTACACCACCGGCGGGATGGCCCTCGTCAGGCCGCCATAGCGCGCGTTCCTGGATACCCCGACGATCTCCATGTCGCGCGCGACACGGTCTCCTTCTCCCGCTTCCCGCAGGGTCAGGTGCTGGCCCAGCGGATTCCGATCGCCGAAATTGGCCTTGGCAAACACCTGGTTGATCACCGCGACGGCCGGGGAGCCGGGCCCGTCGTGTTCCTCGAAATCACGGCCGGCCAGGATCGGAATCTGCATCGTTGCGAAGAACGCGGGTCCGACGGTCAAGAACCGGTTGGCCGGATCGGGTGGCGAGCCGGATACGCCGATCGGCAGTCCATGCTCTCCTTGGATGAGGGAATCCCGTTCGAGACTCGCGCTGCGCACGCCCGGGATCGCGCTGAACCGTTTGCGTAGATCGGCGTAGAAGGCGGCGATCTCCGGATCCTTGTGTCCGGCCTTCCGGGCGTCCACCTGGAACAACAGCACGTTCCGGCGATTGAAGCCGAGATCGATGGATTGCAGATTCGAGAGCGTCCGCACGAAGAGCCCCGCGGCAACCAGCAAGAGGAGCGAGATGGCGATCTGCCCCGCCACCAGCACGTGGCCGAGGCGGACGCGCCGAAAGGAATGGCGCGCGGCCGGTTGGGCCGCGCGTGTTTGCTTCAGGGCCGGCATGACGTCCGGGCCCGTGGACTGCAGCGCCGGAGCAAGGCCGAACAATAGGCCGGTCAGAAGGGAAAGCGCGGCCGCCACTCCGAGCACGTGCCAGTTCAGGTCCGCGTGCAGGGTGAAGCTCGCTCGGCCGTTGGCCAGAAGCAGCGTAAGGAAACGAATCCCCCAGACGGCGAACAATACCCCCAGAGCCCCCCCCAGGGACGCCAGGACAACGCTTTCGGTCAGCAGTTGCCGCACGATGCGAAGCCGGCCCGCGCCTACGCTCAGCCGCAGCGCCATCTCCCGCCTTCTCGCCGCGGCGCGCGCCAGGAGGAGATTGGCGACGTTCGCGCACGTCAGGGCCAGGATCAATCCCACCAGCGTCATCAGCACATAGACCGGCTGCGAATACTGACGGCGCAGGCTGTCGAGCCCACCCGCGCCTTCCTTGACCACCAGCGTGGGCAGGTTCGCCCTCTGCCGATCGTTGGCGGCGGTGCCGGCTACCCATTGCTGAAACGCCGGCGCCAGCGCGGCCTGGGCCTGAGCGAGGCCGACCCCGGGCCGCAGTCGGCCCATGACCTGGACCCAATAGTAGTTCCGAGCGAGGTAATCCTCGGGTCGAAAGCCGAACAGTTTGCCCGCTCCCAGCAATTCGTTCGTGTGTATCGGAAGATAGACGTCCGGGGCGGCTGCGAACGCCGAGTCCACGGAAATAGTCGCCCGACACGTTCCAGCCGGTGGCAATCCCGGCTTGCCCATTGACGGTCAGGTTCACCCGCCTCACTTGCCACGATTGGCAATGGGCGAACACGGCCGAAAAGACGGAGTCGTATTCCCTGAACAGTTCGAACGCCGGGAACGGAAAAATGCCGGCCGTGACTCCCGACCTGGGATCCTCATAGGTGGTGCCGCTCATCCCGTGCATGACAGAGTCGCGCCGGGTGTCCCCGGCGTGCCAGGTCAGGACGACCAGCGACTCGGGGTCGGGCACCGGCAGCGAGCGAAACAGGATCGAATCCATGAAGCTGTAGATTGCGGTGTTGGCTCCGATCCCGAGGGCGAGAGACAGAATTGCGAGAGCGCCAAAGGTCTTGTTGGCGGCCAGCGCGCGCAAGGCGTAGCGAACGTCGGCTCCGAGGGTGTCGAGCCAGGCGATGATCCAGACTTCCCTCGCGTATTCGCGGGCGAGCGTCGGGTTGCCGAGTTGCCGCCGCGCGCCCGCGGCGGCGGCTTCGCGGGCAAGGCCCTCCCGGGTCTTCTCGAGCTCGAGCATTTCGCGGTGGAAGTCGATCTCTTCGCTCAGCTCTCGGTCGAAGCGGTCGCGCCGGAAGAGAAAGCGCAGCTTGTTGCGGAGACGTGCCCACATGGTCAGACCCCCTCCATGACGGCTGCGATCGCGCCCGTCATGCGCTCGAAGCCCTGGGCCTCCCGGGCGAGGCGCTTTCGGCCGGCGGGGGTGATCCGGTAGATTCGCGCGCGCCGCTTGAGCTCCGACTCGCCCCACTCGGCCTGAACCCAGTCGTTGACGAGTAGCCGCTGCAACGCCGGATAGAGCGAGCTCTCGCCGACCCGCAGCACGTCACCGGAGACGCGCTCCAGATGCCGCGCTATGGCGTAGCCGTGGGCCGGGCCGCGGGTCAAGGTCTTGAGGATGAGCATCTCGAGCGTGCCGGGCAGCAGCTCGGAGCTCAGGGAAGTCCGATGTCGCATCGTTGATCTATGCCTCGTTTATCGATGCCTTATCATAACCCAGGTCTCGAGGCTGTCAAGATGCGGCCCCGCCGTCAGGGCCCGGCGTCCAAGCTCAGGGATTGGGGAAGAACAGACAAGAAACAGACAGGCCCGCTGCTCCGCGGACCTGGCCGTCTCGCTGACTCACTGCCGGAGTTGGTGGAGCTGACGGGGATCGAACCCGTGACCTCGTGAATGCCATTCACTTTCCTCGACCTTTTCCAGGGTGTTCCAGGAGGTTGCAGGACGTTTCAGACAGTGCGTTTCGGCCGCTACTGGAGCGGTCAGAACGCATGTTTGACCCCTCCACGGAGTTCCATGACAGGCCGCCGAGTTTCAGCCTCGATAGACAAGAAATAGACAAATCTCCGGACCCGTCCAGGCTGGGATGCCGCGTATAAGAAGGCGTGAGGCAGCGGAAGGGAACCAACGAAGTCGTCCTCAACGTCAGGAAGCTCGAGTGTCTGCACCCGGCAGCGGGACGGGAACGCACCGAGTACTGGGACGTCGGCCTCAGAGGCTTCGGTGTCCGCGTGGCCGCCTCCGGCCGGAGGACCTTCACCGTCCGCTACGTGTTTCAGGGCGATCAACTCCGGAGGGATATCGGCGTCTAATCAGGTGACGACCGGCTATGCCTCGGCGCGGGCCGAGGCAGAGCGGATCATCTCCGAAGCTCGCAACGGGCGCGATCCCTTCATCAGCACCGCCCTCCTCAAGAAGGCCGACATCTCGACCTTCGAGGGCCTCTGCACTCGGTACCTGGACGATCCTGCGCCTGGGCGCAGGGGGCGCGTCTTGAGCGAGGCCACTCGCGACGGGATGACGCGCATCGTCAACCGGGAGCTGATCCCGGTCTGGGGCGCGAGGGATCCCAACAGCATCCAGTCCGAGGAGGTCGAGGCCTGGGTCCGCGGGATCGCGAGCGGCCACGGTCGCAAGAAGGCCGCTCCCTACCTCGCCAACCGTTCCTTCGATTACATGGCGATGCTCTACTCGTGGGCGATTCGGCGCCGGCTGATGAGGTACACCCCGTTCGTGGGCCTCGATAAGCCCTTTGCCGAGCAGAAGCGAACAAGGACCTTCGGCAACGATGAACTGCGGCGCCTCTTCGACGCACTGAAGCAGGCCCCCAAGCAGATTGCTGGCCTCTGGCTGATGCTCTTCTACACCGGCAACCGGCTCCGCGAGACCCTCAAGATGGAGTGGTCCTGGATCGACCGTGAAAAGAAATACGTGGTGCTTCCTGGTGCGGTGACGAAGAACAAGCGAGAGCACCTGGTGCCCCTCGTGCCCAAGGCCATGAAGCTTCTGGAAGTGCTGAAGGATCTCTCGGGCGACTCGCCGCACGTCTTCCCCGGGCCGACTGGCGACCCCATGAACTGGGTCCAGAAGGCGTGCGCCCGGATCATGACGAAGGCGGGGATCGAGGACGGCCGCCACCACGACACTCGGCGTGTCTTGCAGACGAACATGGCCGAGATGGGCGTGCCCCCGCACGTGGCCGACATGATCCTCAACCATGCGGTCAAGGACGCTCCCAAGTCGCGCCAGCACTACGACACCCACCACTACATCCCGGAGAAGCGCGAGGCGCTGATGCAGTGGGTCAGCCGGCTAACGAAGGTCCTCGGCTACGACCCGAACGCTGTGATGAAAGCGGAGCGCAGCGGCTTCCAGGGCAAAGGTCCGGCACGCCGGCTCGGGAGGGCCGAGCCCTACCGCGAAAGGAAGGCAAGGCTGGCTGCCGAGGGTCGAGATCTCGGCGCCGAGCGGAGCGAGCTACGGCAGCGACGGCAGAAAGGCGCGCGGATCCGGCTCGCCGCCGCGTCCTGATTGCCCTCCGCAAGTTCCATGTCAGGCACCTTCGTCGTCTTCGACCTGTTGATTCCCCGGACGGACGATCGGACAGGTCTCGTGCATTCCCCCGCGCTCTTCGATGACTGGACCATCGAAACGGCCGAACGCTTCGGGGGCCTGACTCGCCTGGGCGCGGACATCCTCGGATTCTGGTTCGACAGTAGAGACCTCATCGAGGACCATTCACACTGGTATCGGGTGGCCGTGAGCGAAGGCGACGTACTTGCGCTGCGAGAGCACGTGAAGGCGACCGCTCGCCGCTTCGGCCAGCGCTGCCTGTACTTCCAGAGAAGCGGTGAGGCGGAGCTGGTCTGGGCCGACCCGGAGTGACGTGTATCAACCCGATGATTGACATTTGTCAACCATCGGGCTACCCTGGACTCCAGGGAGTGAGGCCATGAAACGTCACAAGCTGCTTTCCGGTGAGTCGATCGGGCTCGACGACGTCGAGGCCAGTGACGTCGCATTCCTCAAGAACCTTCAGCGGATGGCGACGAGCGGGATCAGCTTCTTCGAGCTCGAGCGCGTGGCCATCGGCCCTGGGTCTCCGGCCCTCCAGGGCTGGAGCCGGGTCACGCGGGAGATCGTGAGTTCGCCCCTCTACCGTGTGGCGGCCGACATCGCGACGCGTGCTGGCATCGCGGAAGGGCTCATCCTGGCCGCCGAGCACGAGGACAAGAGAAGCCAGATCCCCGCGGATAGCTCGCTGATGAGCGTAACGCAGGCGGCAAACACTCTCGGAATCTCCCGCGCCGCTGTCCACAAGGCGATCCAGCAGAAACGCCTCGCGGCTCAGCGGTACGGGAACGTTCTCCTCGTCGACCGAGAGGCGGTCCTGCGCTACAAGCGCGAGCGCCGCCAGGGCGGGAGCCAGGCATCGAACTCTCGAGCGCAAGCCGTAGGTGGAGCGTCGACAAGCGCCGCCTTGGTTGGCAGGGGGCGCTGACGTTGCAAGAGCCAGCCCAACATCCTACTCCTTCGTAATCAGCAGGTCGTCGGTTCAAACCCGACCACCGGCTCCACAACAAACACAAAAGGAAGTTAGAAGAAATGGTGCCCGATTTGTGCCGACGTCTGGGCTACAGGCTGGGCTGCCGGTGAGGAATTGAGGGTGGTTCGCAGCCGAATCCGTAACGTCGGCACCCGGCTGCTGCGCCGGCTCCTCCGCGGATTCTGGCCCGCTTCTGACGGGGACATCTCGGGGACAGTGGCCGTAAGCCGCTGAGCCACCCGGGGCCGTGCTAGCCGTGGTGGGGTGGCAACCTACCGCGCAGCCCTTAACACCGGTCCTGACCGTTCTCCTTTACGGCGCTTCCAGGTAGTCGGCCAACGCCTTGCCCTGGGTGGCGGGGCCGCGTGCTGCCCGCAACGTCTTGCTGCGGTGCGCCAGGCCAAACGTTACCGACCAGATGGTGACACGCTCTGGGACCTCCCCCCCTGCATCCGCAGACTGCACCTGATGGCTACCATAGACGACGCCGATTACCTCATGGGTGCCGGGAAGCAGAAGGGGCGCTCCACTGAGGCCGCCTGGCGTGGGCATGTCAAGCTCATACGAGCTTACGACGCCGAAACGCTGATGCGTGAAGTCGAACGTCCGAGTAGCATATCCGCGAAGAACTCTGCCGTGGAGCGTGAAATGGAGCAAGCCATCATGATCCCGCCGCGACTCGGTGAGGGGATACCCGTACGTCCAGACATCGTGGCCAATCAGGCGGCCTTCGGCCGACAGCCGGAAGGGAAGTGCCGGCTCCGCATCCACTCTCGCGAGGGCTAGATCGCTCCCGTTGGCATCCTGCGCAAGGTCTGCGAGCCGCCACGATTTGAACTTTCCAGCAACACGCGGAGCTCCGATGAACCGCTGGCCAGCCTTGATCTGCCGCTCAACACAATGCCACGCCGTTACGAACACCTGTTTCGGGAATAGAAACCCGGTACCGCAGAACTCGACCGGGTCCTCGCCATCCATCAGCAAGATTGGGACGATGGTGCTCTCGAGAACGTCATGGTCAGCCGGGCACATCTTGGCCCTTCCTAAAGACCGAGCTTGGACAGATCTTCCTTTTCCAGGACCCATTTCTGGCCGGTGGTCCGAAGAGCGGCCTCCAGAGCCTCCAGAAGGCGGCACGCATTATCGAGATTTGTTAGCTCGAGCCAAGCCGGCGTCGGATCGCGCGGGTGAATGGCTGGCTTCGTACTCACGGGGTACTTGCCTGCCTGAACGGTCCACGAGAGATTGTTGAGTACGTCCTTGTCCTCCGCAGACAGGGCGACACCTGCCTTCACGAAAAGGGCCTCAAGGTTGTGGCCCTTGATATCTTCACTCAGCTTGAGGGAGCCATTCTTGATATCAAGTTCCACTGGCGGGGTCCCCTTCGCCACGAGGATGGCTTTGGCCAGGTTCTCAGCGGCAAGCCCGTAGAGCAAAAGAATGGGCATCCTGGAGGCATAGAAGGAGACCTTCTCCTTTGCGGCCTCGTGACCTTCACGGAGACGGTTCGCCGCCACAATGAGCTGCCGTGCGGTGATCTGCCAGATGATGGGGATCCTGGCAGTCTTGTCGAAATCTGCCTCCTCAGCGGTGACCATTCTCTCGAACCCCTCAAGTTCAAGCGATCGACGTGCGCTCCCTCAGACTGCGTCAGAGCTCTTCGCGCTGGGAACGAGACACAAACGCCGGCCGGCCAAGTGCTTGGCGCATCCGGTTGACGGCCATGATCGTCGCCGCATAATGGTCCTGAAAAGCAGCAGCCGCGGCGTCTTGAAGATCCTGAACGGCAGTCCAGTACTTGTCGTCTTGCCGGGGATGCCAGATGTAGTTGATTTCGTGGTCCACCTTCGCGCGATTCGCACACTCCGCAGCGGGCAGTGGAATTCGGTCGTAGTACCTGCGCGGTACTGGTCCAAGGTGGTCGCGATACCAGTGCTCTTTATACAGCGGTATGACCGACGGATGCAGCAAGATTCGCAGTCCCTTGATGCCACTATCGGCAGCGTGAGCTCGTGATACACCGGAACCGAGAAATTGGACGACGTGGTCCTGATTTACCATGCCGAAGTCGGCTTTGATGCGGACGACGAGGAACTCGCCACACCCTATGCCTATGCGCACGGGAATCCTTGCCTCGAGCGAACAGTGCATTACGTAAACGGCGTAATCGACAACGGAATGTAGTCTGTCTGCAGCGTAGAACGCGCAGTCCGAGAATGTAATCGACGATCCGTCGGCGCGCTGCCGCGCGTCTCGGACGGCGTCCTCAATGATGAGATGAAACCGGATGAAGTGTTCGGAGAGAGCGTTGGAGCCTTCGAGCGAGGCCGTCAGAAACTCAATCGCTCCGGGCCGTTGTAGCTCCTCAAGAACCTCCGGTTGAACACGGTGGTCCTCCGTTAACACGGAGAATCCCAACATGTCGACGAAGGCCACGACCTTGTCGTACTTGTGTTGCCCGAACGTCTCAAACAGCTCCCGGGCGTGTTCAAGGTCCGGGTCAGATGTACCGTTCGGGGGGTCGACCAGCTCGTCGTCCGGCACCGTCGGCAGTCTACCACCGCCCGGTAACGGCCACTCTCGGTGATGGTCGATGTTCGACACCCTTCTGACGGTGGGACCGCTGCACGCCCTCTCGGGATCAACGAGAGCGCGGGGCGCCGGGCGAACTAGTCGTCAAGGGGTCGTGTTCAGCCTCCGTACCGCGGCACGTGTTCGAGCCTGCAGAATGCCACGATGGCGTTGTCGAGCACTTTGGTCCTGCTGCTTCTCCACCCGGCTCCAACGAAGCTCTGAGGATCCACGGCACGTGCGACCGAAGCAATCTGTCCGAAAGCGGTAACGAAGCAGCTCTCTTGCTGGTTCTGGAACCGCGTGGCCCACCAGCCGAAGAAGCGCCGAGTGTATTCGCGGTCGATGGGAACCACCAGATCGGGCAGCAGATGATGCAGGGCCTTCGATCCCGCCACGAGCGGCGCCTTATTGTCCACAATCTGCAGGTTCAGTATGAGCTCCCAGACGACGCGAGTGGTCCCGCCAACGTCCAGACTCGCGTCGTCGATCATCCGGCCGTCCAGTCGTTCGAGGGCCGCTCGCTGCCGGCGGAGAGCAGCCTTGAAGTTCGTAGGGTCGGCAAGGTGGGAGCCGCGGACGCCGATACCCCAACCCCCCAGCGTATGCCGCAATAGATCGAGGAAGGAGTCGTCGTCAATGGCCGCGCCGGCGCTACCGAGGATACGCCTTCGCCGGATGGTTTCCAGGTGAAGGCGAAGCTGGTCGCGTCGTTTGAACGCCGGATTGGAGTCGAACTTCCCAACGTAGTGTGGGAAATTAGTGATCAGTCGGTCGAGCCGTTTCTTCGCGCCTTCCACGGTCGGCGCGGCTCGCCGAGGAGGTGTGGTGACGACCCGCAGCGGGCTAGGAGAAGAGCCGGCGGCCTCTACACTTAGCCGATAGAGTCCACGGCCAACCCTCTTCAGGTCTCTGTACTTGACCCCATGATGCCTCGGAGCATTCACGCACATCAGGGACGTGATGTGCGTGCGGATGGTTGACTCCGCATACCGCGATCCAGAGCCTCTCAGCTCGATGATGATCTGCTGGATCGTGAACTCGGGGCAGCCAGGCCGATCGGTGATTTGACGGGCTGCGAACAGAATCTCCGCTCGGCAGGTCATTGCGAACCCCAGGGCATTCTACCCGCCGGAGCTGAAGGTGTGGTCCGGGGCGTGGACCGGCGCGGTTCTGGCGCCCGGGGCGCGCGAGGGGTCGCGCAGCTCCAACGCCCCGCGCGCCGTCCGGCCGATCGTTGGCCATCAGCGACCGACCTTCGAACTCGGGGGCTCGCTGTCCCCGTTCTGTCCCTCTTCTTGCTCCGAGCGATCCGCTCCGGGGCTCTTCCCAGTCATGTGATAGTCTAACTGTTTACGACACGGTGCTATGGTCGACTTTGGGGAGCTCGTCGGGCGAAAAGACGCCCCGGTCATAACGGACCCGGTACAGCTGTTCGACTCGCTGGACCGGAAGACCTCGCACGTCAGCCTGCGCGGGGCTCAAAGAGAAGCGCTCGGGCAGCTGCACGCGCGCCGGTCAGAGCGCGACCTCATCCTCAAGATGCCCACGGGCACCGGCAAGTCCACGGTCGGGCTTCTCTACTTGATGTCGCACATGGTCGAGAGTAGACAGCCTGGCGTTTACCTTTGCCCCAACAAGCAGCTCGTGGGACAGGTGCTCGAAGAGGCCGCGCGCCTCGGGGTAAGGGCGCACGCTTACCCGACGGGGCAGCCTCACCCTCACGTCGACTGCATGAACGCCGAGGCCGTCATCGTCTGCACTTACGACAAGCTCTTCAACGCCAAGAGCACGTTCCAGCGGGACGACGTCAATATCACGCCGGCTGCCATAGTCCTGGACGATGCGCACGCCGGCATCGAGGAGATCAGGGCGCAGTTCACCGCGAAGTGCACCCACGAGAAGATCAAGCAGGAGCTGTTGAAGGTCCTTGAGGGTGCCTGCGCGGCGTATGAGCCCGCACACTGGGAGGATATCAAGCGCGAACGGCGCGGGGTCGCCACCCTCATCCCGCAGTGGCTTTGGGCCGCGCTCGTGGCGCCCGTACGCATCGTGCTGTCGGCCCACGAGGACGACAGGGACGACGACCTGATGTTTAAGTGGCCTTGGCTGAGCCAGGTACTCAGGTGGTGCCGGTGCGTCGTGGCTGCGGACGGCGTCGAGATCGTACCGGACATTCTGCCCGTGCGGTTGGTCAGGCCCTACGAGGCGGCGGGCCACCGCGTGTTCATGTCGGCGACCCTCGCGGACGACGCAGTGCTGGTCCGGGAGCTGGACTGCTCGAGGGAGGCGGCGCTGACGCCTGTGGTCCCTGTTGCCGACGCCGGCATGGGCGAGAGGATGGTGCTCGTACCGTCGCTTATCAACAAGGATCT
>WNFV01003802.1_pt1 | contig 20914 bp, 27 predicted proteins | sample 5400101 | NCBI WGS metagenome assembly WNFV01 (sample SAMN13153361, study PRJNA577476) | soil metagenome | isolation source: 115 cm soil or saprolite under grassland replicate 1 | place: USA:California | collected 2016-06-15 | reverse complement strand
CCGCGCGGGTCTTCGCGCGGTTCGGCGTGCGCCGCGCCCCGGCATCCAACGCCATCGTGGTCGGGCCGCGGCTGAGCGCCGACCGGCGCGCGCTGCTGCTGGGCGGCCCACAGATGGGCTACTCGACCCCGCAGATCAACCACGAGATCGGCATCCACGGCGCCGGCTTCGACGTGACCGGCATGGAGCTTGCCGGCTGGCCGCTGATCCCGATTGGCGTGGCCGCCCGCCACGCCTGGACGTTGACCAGCGGCGGCACCGACAACACCGACCTGTACGTGGAGCTGGTCCGGCTGCGCGCCGGCGGGGCCGCGCCCGAGTACCGCTACCAGGACCAGTGGCGCCCGATGGACTGCCGCATCGAACACTTTGTGACTGGCGAGCAGCAGCTGTGCGAGACCGTCCACGGGCCGGTCGTCTCCCCGCTGCCGACGGCTCCCACCGACCAGGCCACCGCGATCTCGATCAAGCTCGCGGTGCGTGGCCTGGAGCTGCAGACCTACGACGCCTGGCTTGCCCTCGGCCGGGCTCGCACGCTGGGCCAGTTCGCCGCGGCCGCCGCGCGGGCGGCCTACAACTTCAACGTCTTCTACGCCGACGACCGCGGCAACATCGGCTACTGGCACATCGGGCGGATCCCCGTCCGAGCCCCCGGCGACAACCCGTTCCTGCCCCACGATGGCACCGGCAACAACGAGTGGCAGGGCTTCGTCCCCTTCGACCGGCAGCCGCACGCGCTCAACCCACGGCAGGGCTGGCTGGCCTGCTGGAACAACAAGCCCGCCTCGGGCTGGGCGAACTCCTCGGCGGGGTTCTGGGACTGGGGTCCGGTGCAACGGGTGACCACGCTGATGCACCAGCTGCGGCGGATCGCCCCGGGCACAGCGACGGTGGGCACCCTGGAGCGGATCAACCGCAGGGCCGGCTCGACGACCGACACGCCGTCCGGCTCGGCCGACACCGTGTTCGTCTCAACGCTGCTTGACGACCTGCTCGGCCATCTCGACTCCAGCGCCGACCCGCGGCTGCCGGCGGTGGTTCGGCAACTGCGCGCCTGCTGCGCGCCTGGAACTGGCTGCAGACCGACGCCGACGGGGACGGCCGCTACGACCAGCCGTCGGTGGCGGTCTTCAACACCTGGTGGCCGACCCTGGTCGACCAGGTCTTCGGCGACGAGCTGCCCGGCTTCGACCCCAACGTACTGGGCAACCTGGTGGGCCGGCTGCTGGGCGCCGAGCCGGGGTCGCTGCCGCTGGCGCACGACTACCTCGACGGCCGCGGCCTGGACGCGGCGGTGACGGGGGCGCTGCGGGCCGCGTTGGACCGGCTGGCCGGCCGCTACGGGCCCGACCCGGCGGGCTGGCATCGTCCACCTGGGTGCGGGTCGCCACCTGTGGGCGGAGAACGTCGTCGCCCCCGGCCAGAGCGGTGACCCGGCAAGCCCGCACTTCGCCGACCAGCTGCAGCTGTACGCGACCTGGCGGTACAAGCCCATGCGGCTGGGCCTGCCCGACCTGACCGGGCACGTCAGTTCGGCTACCTCGCTGCGTCCATCCCCCTGACCACCGGCTCAGCCCACGCGGCCAGTGCTGCTCGAGCCGCGAGGCGATGAGGCTGGTTCACCAGGAGGGGCGAGAACGCAGACCAGCACCCGTCGGCCAGCGCCAGCCGCCCAGCGGGGCCGCGTGGCGCTGGATCCCCCGCGTCTCGTCTCGCCGACGCCACCGATGCGATCATCGTCATGCGGTCCTGGGCTAGGCGTTCCCGGACGTCGACCGAGCCAGCGAGCCCGGTGGCCAGGTCGCCTACCCGACGCCGTGAAGTGGGCCTCCTACCGCCGTCCGCGTCCGGCCAGGCCCATGCAGCCTGTGGCCATCAAACCTGCCCAGACTTCTCCACACAGGATGCTCAGAACACCCCCTCGAGGTGGTCAACACCCGGCTGACCTCCCCGCGGCCAGGTCACCGCGACCACGGTCAATGTCAACTTTCGTGCTGTAGCATCCCCGCAGCAAAGGAAGGTGGTCCATGGACCTCGCGGTGTATGCGCGGCGCAGCCGCAAGGAAGAACTGAAGCCCGGCGAACACGAAACCTCGACCGAACAACAGATTCGGGAGTGTTTGAAGTTCGCCGCCGACCATGGCTGGACCGTCCCCGACCACCACATCTATCAAGAGGCCGGGCTGTCGGCGTATCTGCGGGGCGTCAAGCGCGGGCGCTTCGATGACATGGTCGCCGCCCTGGAACGCCGCGAGGTAGCCGGGGTGGTGGTCTGGAAGCTGGACCGTGCCACCCGCAACACCCGCGATACCGCGCGGCTCACCGACCTGCTAGACGACGGCGCCATCATTGCGTCAGTGTCGGAAGGCATCGTTGACGCTTCCAGCCCGATGGGGTCGGTTCACATCGAGATGCAGGGCACATTCGACAAGATGGTGTCGCGTGCCATCAGTATCAACGCGCGGCGTGGCAAGGCTGCCCTTGCCAGGACCGGCAAGCCTGCCATGGGTGGCCGCCGACGCTTCGGGTTCGAAGACGACCAGCAGACCCACCGTACCGATGAGGTCGCGCTACTCCGCGACGCTGCCGAAGTGATCAAGGCGGGTGCGTCCTATTCATCCATCGTCAAGCGTTGGAATCGCGATGGGGTTCGGATGCCGGGCGGGTCGCCCTGGAGCGTGACGCCATTGCGTCGGGTGCTGACCAACCCACGGGTTGCGGGATTGCGACAGCAACGAAGCTGCTACCGCAAGATCGATGATGAGCACCGCCGCCACTGCGTGGAGTGGTTGTGCCAGGACCGCCATCCCGACCGCGACCACTGCACGCGCATCGTGGGCGCGGCGTCGTGGGAGCCCATCCTTGACCGGGCGACCTGGGAGTGGCTCTGTCGGCACTTCGCTACCGCTGACCAGCGCAAGGGCGGGCGGCCCACGTCCTACCTGCTAACCGGCTATGTCTGGTGCGCCGACTGTCAGTGGAGGCTGTTCGGACGCTGGAAGGACGGCCGCCGCATCTACACCGGCCAGGCGGCACGCGGCTGTCAGCATGTCGTGAGCGCCGACCCAATAGAGGAGCTAGTCGCCGACCGGGCGCTTGAACTCTTGGATACCCCGCAGGTCACGGCCGCCATCATCGGCGCCAAGTCCGACGACAGCCGGGTCGCCGCTCTGCACGACGAGCACGACGCGCTGGTGCAGCGCCAGCATGACCTTGCCGGCCAGGCCGCGAACCCCGGTATCCCGCTGTCAGTGGTGGCCGAAGCGGCGCAGACGGTCGACCGACGCCTGGCCGTGGTCAAGGAGGAACTCGCCCGCGTGCTTCCTAGGAAGCGGGCGCTGGCACTGCGTTGGGCCGATACGCCGTCCTGGTCGTGGCACCACGGCGACCCTGCCGACCATGGCGACGAACTCGCACTCGTGACCCATCGTCGGGGACTGCTCGGGCTCGTGGTCAAGCGGGTCGAGGTCCGACCGGTCGGGCGCACCACAGCCGGACGCTTCGACAGCGGCCGGGTCCACATCGTCCCGGTGCCCGAGTTGGAGTCGAACGCGACCGTCCGGCGGATCGTCGCGCGGGTGTTGCGCCGCTCGTAACACGTATCGCACGGCTGTAATTTGCACGGCTTGTATTTCGTCATGAACTACTGTGACGTAATTTCGATTTGACCCGGGTTAAGCCCTTGACGCGACTTGGGTACTGGCTGCTACGGTCCTATTCTGAATTCGCGCACAGGCACGGGAGATTTCGCGGTGGAGCAGACGGAAAAACGCGGTCGCGGTCGTCCGCGGGGGACCTTCATCGTTGCACCCGATCAGGACAAGTGGCTTGCTGACCTTGCCGCCGCGGCGAAGCTGGCGAACGAGGCGAACGAGCAGCTCCGCGACCTGATCGACCAGGCGCATGCGCACGGGGTGACCTATCGCGCTATCGGCCCGGTCGTCGGGGTCGCCGTCCAGACCCTTTCGGCACGCGCCTACTGGGCGAAGAAGCGGCCCAGGAAGGGTCAAGCCCAGAACAACGAGTGAGGGGAGGTGATCTATGCAGCAGGTCAACAGCCACGTCGACATGCGCGTCAAGGACACGCAACGCGGTCTGCGGAATCTCGACAACCTCATTAAGTACTTCCCGCGGATGCCGCTGGACAGTGATGGTGACCGCGAAGCGTTGCAGCAACTCATCGCCAGTGTGCGCGAACGGCTCGACACCCTAGAGGCACTCATCGAAGCCAGAACGAGGGGAGGTGAACATGGCTGAGTTCAAACGGCGCACGTTGGCCGAGCAGCTTCTCGAAGGCAAGGCCGACACCAACGCCAAGCCCAGCGGCGACGATCTGGAATCGCGCCTAGATCGCGACGAAGCGCCGATCTGGCATCCACAACCAGGCGAGAAGCTGATCGGGCGCGTGGTCGAACTCGAATGGAAAACTGGCGACTATGAGCCGCACCCGCTCGTCACCTTGGTGGACGACGACGGGAACGAAATGGCGGTTCGTGCATCAGCGACCGTGTTGCGGAATGCGCTCGAACGGCTGCGCGTCCAGATCGGCGACAAGATCGCTATTCGGTACAACGGCGAACGAAAGTCGCAAGCAGGTAGGAGCTACCGCGACTTCCGCGTCGTCAAAGACCAGAAGGCAGGCGAGGACTTCTGGAGTCTAGCTGAGGAGGGCAATCCACCGTTCTGACACTGAAGGGGGCGGGTTCGCGCCCGCCCCCTCCCAAACTGAGCTGCCTACTGCTTCGCATTGTTAGGGTACGACGCAGGACGGCGGCACTTCAAGGTTGAAATCTGGAGTGTTGCTTTGACGACACATGAAGAAGCTGACCAGCCTCGTCGCGGGACCAGTGCCGAAGACCGCCTGCTCAGCGCCATCCTCCGCACAGGTGACCTTCAACCTGTTCGTGACCAGGGCATCACCGCGACCATGTTCCACAGCTCCAAGAAGGAGTGGACGTGGCTGGAGTCCTATGGGAAGCGCCACGGTCATCCAGGCCAGGTGCCGTCCATCGAGGCGTTCACCTTCCAGTTCGCCGACTTCCAGGTCATCGAGGTCGATGACGTGGCCGACTGCTGCGCCCAGGTCCGCCGCGAGCATCAACGGACGCTGCTCCTCGGCACGGCTTCCAAGCTGTATGACCGCCTGGACGGTGACCGCGACGACCTGCTGGGCGCCGCCCAGGTGCTACGACAAGGGCTCGACGCCTTCGACGTCGAGGCTGGGCCGCATGTCACGGGCCGACAGCTACGGCTCGCCGCCGCGTCCACCATCCCACGACGTCGGAAGCAATGGGTCTGGGCCGACCGCATCCCAGCAGGGTCGTTAACGCTGATCCCTGGGCGCGAGGGGATCGGGAAGTCACTGTTCTTGGCGTGGCTGGCCGCCAAGCTGACCCAAGGCGAGCTGCCAGGTATCCACCACGGCACGCCCAAGCCCGTGATCTACGCCGCCACCGAGGACTCGTGGAGCTACACCATCGCGAACCGGTTGGTTGCGGCGGGCGCGAACCTTGACCTCGTGTTGCGGGTCGATGTGCTCGAAGACGACGCGGTCCTCCCGCTCACCCTGCCCGCCGACTGTGGCGCACTGACGGTCGAACTTCAGCGCACGGGCGCGGCGCTGCTGGCACTGGACCCACTGGTGTCGGCCATCGCCGCGGGGATCGATACCCACCGGGACCGCGAGTTGCGCACCGCCTTGGAGCCACTGGTGGCGGTCGCCGATGCCACCGGCGCCGCCGTCGCTGGACTCGCCCACTTCGGCAAGACCGCGACCAGTGACGTGATGAACGCCGTCCTTGGGTCACGGGCCTTCTCGTCGGTCACCCGCGCGGCGCTGGCGATGGCGCGCGACCCCGACGCCGACGACGGATCCTATGCGATGACCCAGGCCAAGAACAACCTTGGCCGGTTGGACCTCCCGTCCCTGCGCTACGTGATCGACTCCGTGGAGGTCGACACCGACGAAGGCCCGACCGACGAAGGGCGGCTGCGCTTCGACGGCGAGTCCGAGCGCAGTGTCCACGACATCCTCGAAGACGCCATGGACGCCGACGACCGCTCCGAACGGGCCGAGTGCGTCGAGTGGCTGAAGAGCTATCTGGAGGAACACGGCGGCGCCGCCGACGCCAACGATGTGTTCAAAGCCGCCGACAAGGACGGCCACACCAAACGGACCATTCAGCGCGCTCGACACAAAGCCAAGGTGACCTCCAAACGCGAAGGCTTCCCGTCCCACGCGGTGTGGCGGTTGCCACAGTCGCGCCACCCTTCTAGGACAGACATAGCTGGCGCCACTGGCGCCACTGTGGCGCCACTGGAGGAGGAGCCGTCCAAGGAGAGCGAAGAAGCACCCAGCGAACAGCCTATGGAAACAAGAATGCCCGATTTATCACCATCATCATCATCTGTCACATCTCCTTTAGTACCTATATCTTCTTCTTTGGCTGAGTTTTCTGAAACGTCGGAACCGGCCGCGCGACCCCCAGTCGCGCCACAGCCGCGCCAGTCGCGCCAAGGTGACGTGTCCTATAGCGGTGGCACCACTGGTGCGCCAGCCGACGATGACAAGCCCCCGGCGGGTGACAACGTGGCCGTCACCCGTGTCACCCCGGTCACTCTGATCAGTGAGCCTCTCACCCGTAAGCAGCTCGAAGCCATGGACAATGAAGAACTTTTAGACGTTCTGGCTGAACGCGGCATTGTGGCCGACCTACCCGCAACCGCCACTGATGACGAAGCCAGGAAGTACCTCGTGGAACTGCTCGCCGAGTAGGAGGGACACATGACCGATGCATGGCTGCCAGCGGCATGGACAGTCAGGGAACTTCAGCGCTGGTTGGACGAAGCGACCCATCCCGACGATGCCATCTACCTCTATGTCGACCACCTGCTCGCAGTTGGCAATAACGGCGGCGTCGTCATCACCATCCCAGTCGGGTACGACCAGGAGCAGCTATGACCGACGCACAGGAGGTCCGCGCCTTGCAACGACGCACGGCGCGCCTAGTCGATGACATGGCGCAGACCATCAAGCGGGCCATCGACCTTGAGCTGGACCGTCCGAGCCTGTTGGACTCTCTGGAGCACTGGTCATTCTTCCACCGCAGACTGACGGCCTACGCCCGCATCGTTGAGGAAGAAGCGCGGATCGCCGCGCGACCGAAGGATGAGGGCTAACAGGAGTGTTGCCAATCGGCACTGAATCTGTTACAGTCCACCCCTATGACGGACTGTTCGATGGATGACTGCACGACGCCAGCGCGTGCGAAGGGACTGTGCGCCAAGCATCGCATGCGACAGCTACGGACAGGTGACCCGACGATGGTCCGTCGGCCTGGCCGTCCCAAGATTGCGCACCTCGAACGGCTACGGGAGCTGTTCCAGCACGACTGGTCTGCGCGCACCATTGCCCGCTTCTGGCGGGCATCCCGAGTCATCAATGGACTCGATGGCAACGACGCGCTGCTGGCGGCGGTCCAGCGATGCACCCGACCGAACGGCACGATCAACGTCGCGGCATTCGAGCGCGAGGCCGACCGGGCGATCATGCAGTGGGTCCACGACCATCCCGACCACGAGGACGAGGCGTGATCGCGCGGCGTCCAGGTACCTGCCCAATCTGCCGCGGCAAGATCAGTGTAGGCGACCGCATCAAGCGGCGGCGGGTCCAGGCAATGGGCATCGAGCAGTGGGTGCGGGTCCATGAATACTGCGCCGCTGAACTTCTGGCGCCACCCCTATCGCGACGACGACGTGACTTGGACTATGACCCATAGGCGGGGACGGCTCACCAACTGGGTGCTGGAGCCGCTGGCCGCGCCTCCCTCGCCGCCCTATCGCGGCGTCGCTTCTCACGCTGGTATTGTGCCCGGGCGCAGGTATTGGAGCAGTAGCGCGTCCCGATCCTGCGGTGGCCGCCGTAGGCCGACCGGCCGAGCTGGCGCACGAACGGCCGCCGGCACGGCTCGTTGGCGCAGGTCCGCACCGTCTCGTTGGCCGCCAGGTCGTTGACGAGCTGGAGCATGGCCGCGCTATACAGGGTCGTGTCGTCAGGAGGTTGCGGCCGCCCGATCGTCTCGACCTCGACGCGCACGTGGAAATCCCGCAGCGCCGCGCTTGTGAACCTGATGAAGTTGCCCCATGCCTCGCCGTCGTCCTCGCAGCCTCGCCAATGCGGCGCGACAGGCTCGCCGGCGAGGTAGGCGAGCAGGTGGTTCGTTGCGCGCTGCACTGCTCGCACGCGCCAGGCGACCTCGGCCGCGTGCACGGGGGAGCCGAGATCGATGTCGCTGATGTGGCGAGCAGCGACCTCGTCGCGCTTGGCTTCATTGCCGTGCCAATGCGGCTCGCCAGGCCAGAACATCTTCTCCAGCTCGGCTAGCGACTTGCTCCATATCTCGTCGCCGTTCACCGGAAGGTCGCTGTACGGGCGTGCCGGGCTGAGCGGCATGATCCACCCGAGCTTGCACAGCTCTACGAGCGCGTCGAGGTCGCCGGCGGGCGTGTCTCGAAATTCGCGGAGGTAGACCTCGGGCGGCGCCCAGACGAGGACCGTCCCGCCGAGCACGTCGAAGTCGGGCAGGAGCCACTGCCCATCGCGCTCCACCCCGCGGATCTTGAGGACGGGCGGCACCGGCACGGGTTGGCCCGGCCACACCGTAGGACGAAACCGTAGCGCCAACGTGCTTGCCTCTCCCTCGGGAATGAGTCAACGTTGTGCCCGCACAGCGTACTACGGACCTCCCTGAAGGTCTTCCTGCTCGGCCGGTCGCTTCCCTACGAGGTGCTCCGGTCTGGAGGAGCATCTATGTCCCCATTGGCCCCCGCCGAGCTTCTCGACCTGTTTGCCTTCGCCCGCGCTGGCAGCATCACGCTTGGCACAGCCTGGTTCCTCGCACAACTGGCCAAGACCATCGTGCCGTCGGTCGTCGACTATCTGGCGCAGCGGCGGCTACTCCAGACCATCGAGAAACTCGCTGCCTCCCCGCCGCCGGCTCGGATCGAACTGACCTCGCAGGGATTCGTGTTCGATCCTCGGCTGCCTGTCCACTCGTTGCGCCCACCGCCGGTCCTCAGTGAGAACGTGACGGCGCTGATGGCGACGCCGGATGATGGCGACGCCTAGCCCCGCTCCTGCATCCCTAGTCAAGACGAGCTGGCTGGAGCGTCGTCGCCGCTCGGTAGACTCCATCCCGGGACCAGGAGGGGCGGACCATGACGAAACCGCTTGAAGGCTGGGACGAGGAACAGCGGGGGATCATCCAGCGGGACATCTTCGACACGGGGTTGAGTCGGCATCTTCCGACTGTTGGAGCCCTGCTCGTGGTCGCCGTCGCGAGCTTCGAGGCGCCACCGACCGAAGACGACCTTGCTCGCGTGATCACCAGTCCGACCAACCCGAGTGGCTCGTGGGATGGACCGACCTGGGAGGAACCGAAACGGTACACAGCAGAGGAGCTTGTTCAGCTTAGGGCCGACTTCGGCCCTCCGGGCGAGCAGCCCGAGGACCCAGACGAGGCATACGCCGATGATCTGGCTCGGTCCCATGCGAACCGGGCGCGAGTCGATGGCTACGCGGCGCACTACGGGTTACCACTGGTTCGGACTTGCCGAGATGTGCTCGAACTGCTCGTTGCCGCCGGCATCCTGCACCGGGTTGTGGAGGGCGGCGCGGTCAGGTTCCGTCCGGCATGGCCGCTACCGCTCGCCGAGGATGTGTTCCCAATCACCGCAGAGGATCGGGCCGAGGAGGATGCCCATCGCTGGGATTCGCTGCACTACGGCACCGGGCAGAAGATCATCCGCCTGTTCAAGCCGGATGCTGACCATCGCAAGGACAGCCTGACCACGAGCCTTGAACGGCTGGGGCGGACGCTGGCCCTCGATCCCGACTCGGTTCGTGAGGGGGTCCTGGTCCTCCTTGGGGAAGGCGACTTCACCGCCAATGTCGACATCGCCCGTGCGCCACGACACAAGGTCTTCACCCTCACGGTCGACTGGGACCGTTTCGCCGCTACCCGGATCGGCATCCGTCGTGGTGATGCCCCGGATGCCGACCCAGCCGACGAGTAGGGTACGGCCATGGACGACGAGCCGAGCGGCGTACCGGCCGAGCTGCCGTCCGACTATCAAGGGCTCCGGCGCAGCTACCGCTGGCCCCTGTCGTATGGCCCCTGGGCGCTCGGGTTCGTCGGCATGATCCTGATCGGCGTCGGTCTGTTCGCAGATCGCCCTAGCGAGGTCGCCTTGGCCGCTATCGGGTTCGGGGCCGCCATGGTCATTGCTGCCGTGTTGCTGCCGAGGATGCATGGGCAGCTCGAACTTGGGCCGGGCGGCGTCAAGGGAGCCGTCCAAGGTCTGCCCGAGGCGTTGATGGTGACGGCCGCGAGGACAGCTAGGGAAGTCGCGGAAGCAACGATCCCCGCCGATGAGCCGGAGAAGGAACGGAAGGTCAACGAAGCTGTCGGTCGCGTGGTTACTGACTGGGACCGTGTAGCCAGTTACAACATCGTGCGCCTTCACGGACCGCTTGAGAGGCCCCCAAAGGCTCCCGGGCCGTTCGACTGGCTTACCACCGACCAGGTGGGAGTGACGACAGGAGGGATGAAAGGGATGGTCGAACGAGATAGAGGGCCGATTGAAAGCTGGACCGAAGACGACTGGAAGTACTGGTTCAGTATGAAGCTGAAGGAACGCAAGCTCATGTCGGACTGGCCACATCCTCCCGGTGACCAGGACACTTAAGCAGGACACCCGACCGTCGCACTGACACATGATGAGCTTGAATTGTGCCGAACAATGATCCTGGAGGCGTTCCCTGTAACCGTAGAGCGGGACGTATGGGACTGGCTGTTATACGTCCTCTCTTTGGTCGCAGCTACCACAGCGATTGTCCTCTTCTTGCCATGGGCGTTGGAGCGGCGGCGCCGACCGGAAACGCGGTTCTACTGGAGGCTCTCCCCGGACGGCGACCCGGCGCATCTGGCCGTCTGGGAACCGGACGACGTGCCTGAAATCAAGGCGGCGCAACCATTCCTCGTGGAAGCCGCGATCCAGAACACCGGGGATAAGGCAGGCGGCGACACGCTCATCAACTTCGTAGCCTCTGACTGCTTCGACCTTCGCCAATGGGAGGCGCCAGAGGTCCAGCCTCTCCATGCTGGCAACGCCACGGCGGGGCTACCTCCGGACAACCGAGTCGTCTTCTTCGCCCCACGAGCCGAGCCGTGGGCGCCGCCGAACTGGCACATGCGCCACTATCAGCTCCGGTACGTGGCCGATCAGCCTGTCCAGCCCTTACGGTTTCGGCTGCTCTTCACGGTCTCGGACAGCCGCTTCAACAGCGGCGGCCGGCGCTGGCTGCCGAGCATCGTCCCGCCCTTGGAATCCCAGGATGCTTCGGCGGGAATGCCATGGCCGCCGGTACCCACACAGCGCCGATGGCGGATAGCTGGCCGGCGAATCGGATGGGTCCGGCCCGCACCTCTCGGCCGAGTGGCCTGCTTGCCGGGCGAGCGCAGCGATGTCCGTGACCTCACTGTGATGCCAGCCGAGGCAGGGCATACCGACCGCGCCGGCTCCGCGCCCTAGCCAAACGCTCATGTCCCTGGTGTGGGTCTCAGCTCTTGAACGTCCAAGCGGGTCCGGTGTACCCGCGCGCCGTTGGCGTCCATGGTCGCAGTCCGCTGAGCATCAGCTTCACGACGACGCCGTAGCTTCTCCCGCTCGCGGTCTTGAAGCTGCTGGGTGACAAGTCGTTGGCGTCGCTGTCGCGCCAAACAGATGATGCACATTTGGGTTCCGTCCAAATACGCGATCTGTGGTCTGAACTCGAAACAGCCCCAGCATGGTTTCCGTGGTTGCGGTTGCCGAGCAGCTCGCTTGGCTGCTGCTCGTTTCCCGGCCCGCGACGCATTGCCATTCACCCGTAGCCAGTGACCACGGGTGAATCGTCGGTGCCGGCAGGGAACCATGCCATGCTTGGCGTCCGACTGTCGGCTGATGGTCGTCTCCTCGCCGCAGCCGCACCAACACTTGCCAGACGGATTCGGGTCTTCGGCCGGGAGCGGGCGAACCCAGCGCCCTTGGTGACCATGAATCAAGTTCATCGGTTCGCCTTGGTAGCGATTGAACTTGCGGGCCGTCCGAACCGCGATCGGTGGTGGCCACCCGCAGCCGCACCGACATGCAGCGAACTGCTGTCGCGGTAATAAGGCCCTAGAGGTTGACGACATGGAGCCGTCCGTGACCGCCGGGATCGTCTTGGTGGCCTTGTGTGATGGTCTTCGATTTCGGCGCCATGGTGGCGATAAAGTAGCACCAGCGGAAAGGCGGTGGCCTGTGCGAAAGAATAAGGGACGCAAAGAACGGCGTCGTGCTGAACGTGAAGCGCGTCGGATGGATGGCAAGGTTGGCGGCTACACCGCACTACCACCAGTCGCAACGTTCGCCAGAAAACAATTCGCCATGAGGAGCCGTGGACGATGACGAATACTTCGTCTAGCTTCGCCAGTGCAGAGACGTTAGCCGACATCATCATTTTGCAAAAGATTGAAGAACTGTACGGCCCCGGTGCCGTCGACATCGCCAAGGTCTATGACCAAGACCACACCGTCATGACCAAGGATATGGTGGCCGGCGAAGAAGCACTATGGAAGGCTGCTGCTGATGAAGGCGTGACCGAAGAGCTGTATGAGGCTTTCCATGCCACAACGATGGATGATCTTGCAGAAGCCTATGCGGCGGAAGATGACCATGGAAGATCAGTCAGCTAACGCTGCTTCTGCGAAGTCTGAACAGCAGCAGCTATGGCATGACCTTGCGATCACCGAGCCCATGGTCGCGAAGTCGGTTGAGATTCATGCGTGGTTCATGGCGCTAGTAGAAAGCGGCTTTTCTGAACTGCCGCCGCCACTGATGATGACCGGTCACATAATTCGCTGGGAGCCATAGGTGCTGCGAGGCTGGTACGCTAGAACTGATCCGGCACCACCAGATACGGTGCCGTTTCATCAACGATGCTACGAATGGAACTGTAGCTGTCTGTGTCATGGTCGGCGGGATGCGCCTTCGGCGCTTCCCCCCTACGGGAAAATTACATCACTCAACCGCTAGGGTCCTCCAAGAAATTCTGAAAAATTCGGTGTGTAGAAGTAGGTTGCCCCACGCCCCCTCCCCCACCGATGGGACTCCGGTTGCATACCGATTGAGCGACCCACAGACTTTGCCAATTGGCAAACTTGTGCCTCTGACCAGCAGAAACAGTGTCTAGACGTGCGTTGATAGGTGCAATTGCTAGGCCATTGATTCTCGTAATTGGGCGCCATAGGCTTGGGTAGCTGTATGTCTAGTGTGCCCTAGTATGTAGGGGTAGCCCATATGGGTCCTTATGTCCCCTAACGCTGTGACCAGCACATATGGTCAGTAGGTGCGTACTATTGCAACCAATCACGTGTTCTTGAATTGATTGTGTGAATGTCCGAATCAATCCGTTCACAATTGTGAATCCCTATCACCTACCCTAACTAGGCCATACTAGGGCTGTAAGCTGGGAGGAATGGTACAGAACCACGCGCTCGTAGGTGGGTATCGGGGTAGGTAGCGCGGATCAAATGTTTGCCCATGGGTGCTGCCGATACTACGTACAGCTTATACCCGAGGTGACTTTGCCAATTGGCAAAGCGCTGACCAGCAGAAACAGTGGTGCTCGTACCGCGAAGCTGTGAAGTGGCGTGTGGATGAGGGTGGGCCATAGAAAGACCTAGGTTGCACCTACCACAACCTAGACAACCCATGTGTCATAGACAACATAGGTACCGCAACTGTATCTACCGCAACGACTTTTAACCGCATAACAACTTCATGTCTTCTAGATCGCGCGACCTTCCTCGGGGATCACCGCTGGCGGAAGTAGCTGGGCGTCCGCTGGAAGTACAACGGCGTTGCCATCCTTGGCGCCATTTCCTTTGCTTCGGCCACCGTCTGTTCCTGATTGCAGCCTTCACATTGGAAGCGGTCTTGGGGCTCTAGTAGGTCCGCGAAGCCGTAGGGTGCGCCGCAGTTCATGCAGAACAACGTATATGCCGGTGGTGGTTTCAGTGGTGGCTTAGGTGCTTCGACAGGTTCCGGTTCAGGTGCGGCCTTCCGGCGTTCCTCCCGCTGCTGTTCCTCTTCTGCCCACTGCTGATCGACTGCTTCTTGATCGGTGACCAGCAACGGCACGATCCATCCCAGGTCGACATGGGCGCGGAGCACCCGTTCTGACCAGCCAGTCGTGTCAATGATCTGATCGACTTCAATACGGTCAGCGCCAGTTCCTAGCGGGCGCTTTGCGACGTAGACCACGCTGGAGTTCTCGGTCAGCATCGGTTTCCTCCCGGTCTTCGGGTGCGTCGATTTGGACCGCCACTGATGTCAACTGGCGATGTTGCACGCCATCGGATGGCTTTGGCTTTTTCTGAGGCTTCGGCCTGGGACCGACGCGATACTGCATATACCAGACGCGAAGTTCATCAGTGTCGAACATCAGTGACCCGCGCGATAAGTTGTAGGCGGGTAGCACACCAAGTCGGACCCGGCGCCAAATCCATTGCGGCGTCCGACCCAGAAATTCAGCGGCGCCATAGACATCAGTCAACATGTCGCGTCTGAGTTTACGCGACGTGCGGTGACGGTACGTAGAATTGCAGCCGACAAGCCGAAGCGTCTGCAAAAATCTGAGCCCACCGCAGGCCAGCTCCGCCCATGCCGACAGACCAGCCCACGACAACGCGACATGCCAAGCCGCCTGGCTGATGACGCGAGGTGGTCTCGATTACCCGTCTCCAAGCGCAAGCTGGTCGCCGGTCCTCGCTCTGACCCGCTGCGCGCTCTTGAACGTGACGTTGCCCCCCACTGATGGCGGGGTAGTCGATCCCTCTGCCGGCCCGGTGGTGACCGGTGGTTAGCACATTCGGACCGGCTAACTTACGCAGATAGCCCAGACTCTTAGCGTGTAGGGCTCGGTCGACTCGCTGATGCGACGAGTATTGATCCGCCAAGTGTCAAGAGTTTCGTCGCCGTTCCAATCGACGGGCGCACTGCTAATCAGAACAATGTCATCACGAGTCGGCGCGGCGGACGCTGTATCGACGGCGCCACCACCGCCACCAACCGCGCGCTTGCCTGGTGGACAGGCCACCCAGCTCGACGCAGTCAGGCCAGTCTGACCGTCCGCGAAGGTCGACCTGTATTCGTAGCCCAAGGCGCCCGCAGGTCCGGGTGGACCCTGGGGACCTGCCGGACCTTGAGGACCGGTCTGGTTCCAGTTCAGCGCCGTTTCATTACCGGCACAGGTCTGCCCAGCATCGATGTCGATGACTCGAAGATCACCAGTGTTGTTCTTCCGGCAACTGTGGATCACCCCCGTTCGCATCGGGAATCGCCGCAAACGCAATGGTGGCACCAACCAGAACCACCAGCACGGCGGCAATCGGAGCAGTCCATCGCTTCATTTGCTTCCGCCTTTCGGAATGCGCCGCACATCCCTTGGTGCGACGACAGTCGTCGCATTAGCTGACCTTTTGCCATTCGCAACCGCCACTCAGTTCCACGTAGTTGTCGCTGGAGCGAATACGAAGAGTCATCGGGCCTTCACCAAGGTGATTGGCATGAATATTGTTACTATCAGGATCACCAAGGCGTGCCCAGTAGCACGGATTACCGGCAGGTGCGCGTGTCTTATACGTGCCTGGTTTAATCTCTACCCCTACTTCATAAATCCCATCTGTATAAGTAGGCGCTGGTGGCGCAGTCGCCTTTGGCTTAGGTTGCGTAGTCGTAGGGGCAACGGTGGTCGCTGATTGCAGCGATTTATTGTAACCAGCCATGATGCCTTCACACTGTTGTCGTTCAGCCTGGCTCGGTATCTCCCCACATTCAGTTGTCCATATCAAGCGTTCCTTGGTCACTGTCTGGGTCACTGTCTGTGGTTCCTGATTACTTGATCCAGCCGAACCAACAATCGCTCCTAAGAGGAAACCGGCCGTACCTATCGCCCACCAACGCTGATACCAGGGACGACGACGTTCGCCCGGCTGTTGTGGCGCTGGTGGCTGCTGCGGTGGTGGTCCCCATCCCGGTTGCGGCTGCTGGCCTGGTGGTCCCCATTGCGGCGGCTGCCCCTGCTGGGGTGGGTGCTGGCCCCATCCGGAGAGCGGCTGTGTCGGCTGTGGTGGCGGCTGCGGTCGGTCTGGTGGTTGCGAGGACATCGGCGCCTCCCACTCGGTCAGTCCTACCGATGAACGGTGCAGGACTGCCGTGCGTTACAGAACTGTCGACGGTCCGTACGCGGGTGCCTATGGTCCGGTCAGGTCATTTCCGGCCAAATGTTGCGTAGGTACTGGGCCTCACTGTTCAGTTGTCAAGGATCGCTAGCGCACGGTCAAGCGCCGCTCGGAGGTCATCCACCTTGGCCGCGACTCCTCAGCTAAGGCCCGCCCCGGTTCGTGCTAGGGCAATAGGTCCCGATGCTGCGGACACAGATTCTCAACTGCCGACCTAACGAACGTGGCCGCTTCCTCTGGTGTTGGCTTGGAATCGCTATCGGCGACGACCTGAACGACACGGCCATAGCCGAAATCATCAATGCCGTCGCATATCGTGTTGCCAAGTTCAACGACGGCGTTTTGGCTCGCCGGATCGGCCAAGTCCTTGTCCCCAGCCCGGCCTGCCGAACTTCAGCCAGGAACCGTGGCAGACCAGGGGCAGGGGCCGTCGTGGTCGTCGCTGCTGTGGTGGGACTCGCCTGCTGTCCCTCAGAACCCCCGCATGCCGCCAACAGCAATGCGACAACGACGACCAGACCTAAGCGTTTCATGGCGCCTCCCCTAGCCTTGGCGCTGCACGCAGTCCTTGGCTTCCTGGACGCCATCAGCAGCCTGGGTGATGTTGGCATCGGTCGTGTCACCGTGACCCCAGTCCGAGAACTCCTGCGCGAATCCGTCGATGGCGAAGACCAGTCCGTCACCCTGAAGGCTGTTGGTGGCCCAGACTCCGATGTCTTCTGACCCCTCCATGCCGGAACCCTGGATGTCGGCGGCCACCATCCAGACCTTTTCGAAGTCCTTGGAACGTACGGCCTTGGCGTTGCGGAGGGTTCCGCCACCAGTTACCGTCAGCCCCTCCTTGATGGCGGCCACCAGGGCACCAGAGGCGGCCTCGCAACGATCCGAAGCTCGGGTGGCTGGGGCTGCGGTAGTGGTCGTTGCGGTTGGAGAACTCGCCTGTTGTCCCCTATCGTCACTGGCGCAGGCGGCCAGTAGCAGCAGAAGGACGACGGCAACCGGCCAACGGTTCACGTCCGCTGCCCCCTTTACAGTTTGACCGTTACCCCACCAGAAAACGCGCTATCGTGCAGCTCTAGATGGTCGGCGTTGAAGTTGCTCGGTACTTTCCAAACAATCGTGCCCTTCGCTGTTAGGCCGGGATTGATGTCTTGTAGAAACAGGCTGTCGCTCGACGCGGCCGAATCGGCTTCGAAGCGTCGGTCTTGCGCGTCGAACAGATATTGATTGCTGGCAAACATCGTCTGGGCTTCGTCACCGATGTTTTCCACCGCTACTTGTCCCCGGCAGGTACCGCCACCACACCGGAACGACTGAACGACGAACTCGAATTTGCCATCCCTGACAGGCTTTCGAAGGTCGGTCTGTCGCGCTGTGGGCGTTGGCTTGGCCGTAGTCGGCGCTTCGGTGGCCGGTGGGTCCGTCACCGGACTGGTGTCGGGAGCGGCTGTTGTTACTGGCGCCTGACCGCTGGTCGTATCCGTGGGCGGATCGCCGGCCAGAGCGCCGATGATGAACAAGATGGCCAGGATGGCAAGGGTGATCGACCACCATCGCAGATACCACGGTCTACGCGGTTTGGGTGGCCGTTGTGGTGGCGGTCCCCAACCAGGCTGCTGCTGGCCGTACGGCGGCCCTGCTGAGGGCTGCCCTGGCGGTGATCCCCATTGGGGCTGCCCCTGCTGGGGCGGCTGGCCCCATCCGGGGGACTGCTGCGGCGGTTGCCAGCCTTCCGACGGCCCGGCTGGTGGTTGTTGCGACATCGGCACTCCTTCCCGTGCGTTTCATCGCCCGGCACAGACCGCCCGCGTGGAGGGACCTACTTCAGTCAGTTGCGACGAGTCACCAGGAAAATGACACCCAGGATCACGTCGACCAGAGCCCAGACGAACAGCAGCCCGAAGAACAAAATCCCCTTACCGATGCCCTCGCCGGCCTGACACGCCGAAAGCTCGTCGCCAACCTTGCCGGCACACGACGACGAGATGTTGAAGATGGCAATCATGAGGATCAGGAACAGGATGTTCACCACCAGGATGACCCACATGAACACCCGAGACCGCCGTCGCGGCCTCTGTGGTGGTGGTCCCCATCCCTGCGATTGCTGGCCTGGAGGTCCCCATTGCGGCGGCCCCTGCTGAGGCGGCTGACCCCAACCTGGGGGCGGCTGCGTCGGCTGCTGCTGCGGCGGCCAGCCCTCGGGCGGCCGGTTGGGTGGCTGCTGCGCCATGACCCGCTCCTTCCTCCCTCGTCCCCCTACCATGCAAAACGGCCGAGCAGCCCGGGAAGTTACCTCAGTTCGAGCCGAGGACATCGCTTGGAGCGGCGTTTCTGCGCCCCTCGGGCATATGTCTACGGGCGTCCGACCACTGCCAATCGTTACGGGGTCCATGGCAGACTACTGAGTGCCGACCGGGGGTCGGGGTCGCTTCGCGGTGTCCCTCCCCCGGTCGGCATCTGGGCCACCTAGCGGCGGCGTCCTTCCGCGAAGATGCGCTCGAACGCCTTGCGCGAGCGCGCTTCGGCAACGTCGTGGAGGTAGAGGACAACACCCGCGATGCTGAACAGCACGCAGGCAGCAGCAATCAACGGCCCGTACATTCGCGGTGTCCCTTCAACGGGGTCAACGGGCTGTCGGTAGCCTTCCATGGGGTACCGAACCGGGTCAACCGTCGCAACCGTTCTCGCAGGTCCAGGGCATAGAAGAAGGCCCGCAGCCGTAGCCACGGGCCTTCAACTGGGGTTCCCTACTCCTCCGTCACTTGCGGTGGGTCGACAGCGCGGCGGGCCAGGGTGCGATGCCACCCTCGCCACGCTTCGGTGCAGACCACGAGGGCCGACGGCACGTTCACGTCCAGCCGCCGTGCCTCCTCGATGATGGTCTGCATGTAGCCCGCGCAACGCCGGATGTCGTCTTGGAGCTGCGTCCGACGCTCGTCGTCGCGGTTATGCTTGGTCCCGAACATGGAGCTAACCCTCCGTGTTCCAGCCCCCGGGAGCGCCAACTCGCCGGGGGCACTGATTGGGTAGGGGTCCGAGGACGGACGGAAGACCTGTTGCATGTCACGTGCCCGTCCCCGGACGGGTGGCAGGTCGGGGTGTATCCCGTGGTCGATTGCGTTGTGGCTGTTACTGCTGTTCGGTGAGTCCTTCCTTCGCCAGCCAGGCTGTCAGTCCGTTGATGGTGCGGTCCTTCAAGACGACCTTGCGGCCGTTGTCCGCGACTTCCCGCGTCCAGCGGAAGTCCAACGGCAGATCGCGCCCACGGTCGGGTAGGTTCTTCCCGTCGGGACCTTCAATCGCGCGTAGCTGCGACCAGACGGACCCGTCGTCCGGATCGACGCGGTAGGCGACGATCAGTGTCGCGCCCTTCAGTTCCGGTATCCCATCCAGGACCGGACCTTGCCACTTGTGCCGCAGCGTCACCGCGAGCTTGGCCGGCGCCTCGGGCTTGGGCTTGGCCTTTCGGTTGCCTTCAGCGACCTCCTTGGCAGTCGGCTTGCCGATACTGCCGTCAGACATGCCGTGGTGCTTGGGCTTGGCCGACGATTGGGCGATCTTGCTACCCAACCATTCGCGGATGCCAGCTTCCGTCGCGCGTAACTTCCGTGCGATGCCTTCGACATCGAAGTTGTCATCGGCGTTCCGACGCGGCCGTAGGCCAAGCTGCTTGGCGCGGTCGCCGATGGTTTCGATGTTCGAAGTCGGACGGCCACGGAAGGTCAGACCCGTCGCCTTGCCATCGGACTTCGCTTGCGAAGCGGCGCTAGCCGACTTGGCGGGTGTCTTGCCCTTGCCCTTCGCCTGCTGTACCGACTTCGCCAAGGTGTCGGTCAGATCATCTGCGGCAGCAGCTTCAGCAGCGCGACGGATCGTCTTGGCAGTCTTGCCGACTTCGGTCGCCCGCTGTCGACTGCGTTCCTGCTGTAGCAGCTTGGCCGTGTAGTCCTGGCCGTCGCCACCTTCGGCAACGTGCCGGGCTAGGTCATCGAACTTGTTGCCCTTGGCGCCGTCCCTAGATGCCCGTTGCCGGGCCGTGGTGCCCTTCTGCGGCGCGTCCGGGGTCTGGGCCGCCCTGGTTTTGGACTTCCCGCCCGTGGGCGCCTTCCTGGTGGTGGTTGTCGTTCGTGGCATGGGAACCCCCAATTGGGACAATTCTGACCACGACCACGGGACAACCCCTGGCCTGCTGTTCTTCCGCTGTGGTGTTGTCAATGATCCGTTGTTGCTGCTGACAATCTTGACTTTTACCACGTCGAAGCGGACGCGGCACGGCGGGGTGGGGATGGCGGCCAGGTACGCGGCCGCCAGCCGGCGCAGCCTGGCCTGCTTGGCGGGGGTGACGGCGGCCGCCGGGCTGCCGTAGCCGTTGCCGCGTCTGGTCTTGACCTCGCAGAAGACCAGCAGCCCGAGGCCGGCGGCGACGAGGTCGATCTCGCCCTCCCGGCAACGCCAGTTGCGGGCGACGACCCGCAGGCCCGCGGCCTGGAGCCGGTCGCCGGCGAGCGCCTCGCCGAGGCGACCGAGCTCCTGCCGTTCGTCGGTGGAGGGTCGGGCGGCGGCCATGCCGGGACCGTAGCCTGCCGGCC